>Ga0247843_1002451_pt1 | contig 33642 bp, 24 predicted proteins | sample LaCruzMarch2017__FD_192420 | JGI IMG/M metagenome (GOLD analysis project Ga0247843, IMG submission 192420) | Freshwater microbial communities from meromictic Lake La Cruz, Castile-La Mancha, Spain - LaCruzMarch2017_8m | ecosystem: Environmental > Aquatic > Freshwater > Lake | place: Spain... | reverse complement strand
CCAGCCTCTGTGAATTGCCCCAGACTTACCTACGAAGTACGTAATTACTTCGTCGAGGGATGAATTCCTACGACAATCAACTGCCTACACAAACTTGTACTCAAGGTGTCACGTAAATGCTGGTGATTGGTAGTGCTATGACGGACGGGATGTCAACATCAGAGCCAACATTACAACCTATAGCGACCCTCCCTTCAACTGGCGTTGACCTTAATTCCGTCGAAGGCCCGACCTGCAACACACACACGAGCAGACGTGAGCAGACTGCTAATTTAGCAGCGGGTTTCGTCTTCGTCGTCATCCTCGTTTTCCTCGTAGCCATGGTCGTCGTAATCGTCTTGAAACTCGCCTGATTCTTACGATTGTGTATGAATTATAACAGCAACATCATCAACATCTGTCTCACGCCATAAGATAATGGAAGACATATACAACCTGATTCTCGAGCGGAATAGAAGAGAAACGTTACCATTCCTGTCAATTCATTCGTCAAACGCCTACCTTCAAAATCACGTTGATACACTCCAAGCACGATGTGAATCTCTCGAGCATCAATACCTCGAGCAGCAACAAATCGTCGCGGAGCAGCAACAGGCTTTAGAGCTTAGCAATAATAGCACACCTGCAAAGACTGAGGCACTATTACGTAAACAAATTACGAAATTAAACAAGGAGGTACGTGAACGAATAGAAAAGGAATTGAAGTCGACGTCAGAAATTATAGAAAAGACGAATACAGTGTCAAAGTTACAAGAAGAAAAAAATGTCCAAGATGTAACAATATCCAATATGCGAATGGAATTAGATCGATGTAATGCTGTCATAGTACATTTACAGTCGGAGCTTGATAATTCAAAATCACTTACTAATTTAGCCAATAGACAAGTGGATGGTCTTAAGGATGCAATCCGATCATTGCAGGAAGAGAATGAACAGATAACCAAGCTAAACAAACGGCTTGTGGATGAAACTATTGCAGATAAGGAGAAGTTGGCGGATCAATTAAATAGTATGAATACAACAGTAGAATTAAAGCAAAAGGAAGTGAATATGCTTCGCTCATATGCAAAGTTGGGAGGAAAAGGTGGTCCCATTGGAGGTTTGATTCGTGGTATTAAACACCTTTCGTCATACAATGCTGATGCTGCTGATGATGAGTCGTCGATGGATGAACAACGACAATGGGGTGCAACTGTGAGTGCAGTGGTGCCATCCAAACCATTACATACAATTAAGGCACATCGTGATGATGCCAGTTGTGTCCGATATGATGGAACAAACTTAAATCGTGTTGCCACGGCAAGCAGTGATGCTACCGTAAAGATATTTGATACAAGTACTGGGCAGTTGGATGCAACATTCTCTGCTGGGGGAAGACAACCTATAATTGGAATCGATATACGTGGAGATATTGTCTGTGGTTGTGGTACCGATAAGACATGTCGAGTATGGCAAATACAAACAAAACGTATGATACATCAACTTGCTGGACATTCACAAAAGATTACCTGTGTCCGATTATTTGCTAGTAGTAAGAGTGTAATTACTGGAAGCGCCGATCGATCGATTCGTATTTGGGATATATCACGTCATATATATACACAAACAAAAACATTCCGACATAGTTCAAGTAGTAATTGCATTGATATATCCAGTGAAACGAATATTGTCTCTGGTCATTTAGATGGTGGTGTTCGTTTTTGGGATACACGTACAGGAGGTGATCGTGTTGTATTAGATATCCCCTCATTGCATGTGGGAGGTGTAACATCTGTACAGTTCAAATTGGGAAGTAGTCATGAAATTCTTACAAATGGTAGAGATTCAACATTAAAACTTATCGATGCTAGAACAGGAACAGTAATACAAACATATAGTGATCCAGGATTTCGAACAGTAACGAATCAGGCAGCATGTTCATTTAGTCCCAATGGAATGTATGCAGCTGCTGGAAGTGGTGATGATAAAGGAGATATCTTTGTTTGGAATGTTACAAGTGGTATTTTAGAAAAGAGAGTGTCATCTCATCAATGTGGGGTAGTTGGAATAGCTTGGGGGATGGGAGGAACTAATGGACAGCAAGTTGCTTCTGTTGATAAATCTGGAGTTCTCATCTTATGGGCGTAAACAAATGCTTCAAAATAACGTACAATCCAATATCATATGATGATCATAGTTGTTATTTTTGCCACTTATCTACTACATGTGTGCACTAAGGTTTGCCTTCCTTGCAATATGTTTCACGCCACCAAACTTGGAAATTGCTCTTCGTAAATCACTTCGACCATCCTCGTCAAAATGATGGAATCGTGGCATTATATTTGAAGGCAGAGCTCTCTTTGTCATGTTGACCTGCACGTAAGCAAGTCTAGCGTCAAAAAAAGAAATGAGCACAGTGACATAATGTAAAGCAATGGGCAGGTGAATATACTTGATATATAAATGATTCAACTCACAATTCACTAACAACAAGATCCTCATCCCATGCTACTCCCTTTCGCTTTATTCTGTTCATATTCGTATCCTTGCCATCGTAGGAGAATGCACTTTCGTGTCTATTTTTCCAAAGCATTTTCGCACTATGATATGACTGTTCGTCCATTTGTTTATTCTTATCATAAAAGAATAATAGTCCCAATTTACGTGCCACATTCTCATATCCACCAAATTTACTAACTTGGATTGACAATTTTTCATGTCCACAACGTAGTAAATCACTTTCATATGGCATGCTAATATGTGAACATGATAATGGTGGGTTCAGTAATAGATATCGTGATCGTATGAAGTGTAATAATTCAATAGCGAAACGTAAAGAAAATGGTCCCCAACTTTGATAGTCCTTTTTGAGATTTGAATTGATAGGGTCATTTTCATTTGTTGTATCAAATTTCATGTCAAGTTTGTTTGACAAAATTGTCTTGCCACCATGTATACGAATAAGATCATGAAGATTGGTACGACCATTCATTAACACATCTGCCGGTTCTGGAAATATATCCTCCGAACGATTGTGATATATAGACAAGTAATTTTCTAATTCCACAAATAACTGTAATTGACTTTCAAAAAATCTCCATTCTTGATAGGGTACAAGTCCTGCGTCTGTATGAATACCACCACTGTTGTGAAACCCATCATCAGACGTAGAGTCGACGGATGAGGAGGAATATAGTGCTTTATAGCGAGAACATGCATTGAACAATCTTGATTGGTTCTGCTTCAATTCAGCAAGTTGGGGCATGAAAACTGCAGGTCGGTGCATAGTATCTCTGTATCCTTCGAGATAGATGTATAATTCCTTAATAACCTTTTCTTTTGACCAAAATTCTGTTGTTTGTACTCTTCTTGTTGAGTTGGTGGACAACATAGTAGATGATGGAACCAATGACGTTGCCTTCGCTCGTTTCAACCCAACATTTGTAACGGAGGGGAGTATTTGTTTCACCTCAGTAAACTTCATCGCATCTTTCCATTTACCAGGTATAATTATTGCCCCACCCAATCTATGTGAAACAGATTCTCGTCCACCCATTTGTGATATAGCCCATCGTATATCATTACGATGAAAAGTATTTAATATTTGTTCACTGGGTATAGGTGGTGGGTTATTTGTATTGATTGTCACATTAACTTCATCCCAAAATATGTATAGCTCTTTCTTTATATTGTCTAACGACTGCCAGTAGAATCGTGGCTTTCGTGGCCTAGTCGGAGTGCTACGCTTTTGACGTGGTTTCTGGAATGTATACAATTGAGATAGAAGAGTAGTCGATTCATTCGACCCTCCATCCGTTGATCTCAATGCCAGAGATACGGAAGCTGATCGCCAGCGAGAATCTATCCAAGCAGCAGGGGTAGTGATGAACGCATGAATGCTCCAAACGCCGATGAAACCGAATGCGGTGAAGACCAACATAACATGATATGAAGGCGTCGTTTCCCGCCCACTGGAGACACGGAGACGCCCAACCAAAGAGAGACTTTTGATTTTGCTCCGGCCTAGATAGATGACGAAATTGAAGCGCGTAGCGGATGGTCAACTCAACAAGGACGCCTACGAGGCAGCAGAGGAAGAGGAGGAGGATTCACGATTTGCGTATGTGCCAGATCCTGGGCGAGGGATGACACGTGCCAGTGAGGAGGTGCTCCAACGGCGTAAGATTATTAAGGTTTCGCGCAAATCATTTGGTTTGGGTGGCGCTGCTGGATCTGCCATGGCAGCAGGAGCTTCGGTTGCGCCAACACCCTCTTCGAATCCCTTTGTTTTATTTGCCAACCTTGCACCACCAACTGCGACGTCCACATCGGCTCCACAGGAAGAACCACCGGCCAAGCCGAATCCATTTGCCAACATCTCCTTCGCTGCACCATCTTCGGCTGCAGCTGCTGCATCCATGGCTCCTCCATCCAAACCTACATTCTCATTCACATCATCATCGTCGTCAGCTACTGCTACTAATACACCTACAAGTACATTATTTTCATTCGCCCCAACAAACAACGCGACGATTGCCCCCGGCACCAAACCTCCTACCGCAAAAAGCAATGCATTTTCACTTGCCCCGTCTAACAACACCACTACTACTACTACTACATCATCAACGACAATGGTTGGAAATAATAACAACAATGCTGCAATAAAACACTCGAATACTACTACTACTGTTTTGTCAACCCCCAAACAACAGTCAGTTAACAATAGTGGCAATAACAATAGCAAGATTAAGGAATTAAATTCAGCACTTGCACAAACAATTATTGATCATTGGGAAGGAAAGCACTACACATCTGACTATTCATGCTTTATGAAACAATATCAAGAACATGTGGAACAACTTGATAGTGAGATGGAAAATAATGATGAAACTTTGTCAAATACTTCTACTTCGACTGCTAATGGTGCGACTACAACAATGACAACATTGTCTTCGATGGAGGGGATAGCTCCTCCTATGGAGGCACCATCTATACCGTCGACAAAGCCATTTTCATTTGGCACGACCTTAGGAGGAGGAACAACTGCTACTTCATCATCTACTTCTACTTCATGGGCAGTCTCCAAACCTGCACCGTCATTCTCATTCGGTGGTCCACCTCAAACAGCTCCTATCTCTCATAATGCTGTTGGTGCTGATAATGATGATGATGATCCAACCTCCAACCCTGACGATGGTAAGATCGATGCTGTCCTACAGGAGGAAAATTCCGATGAGGTGGTATTACATCATGTTCGTGCGAAGCATATGAAGTATCAAGATAAACAGTGGAAGAAGTATGGTGCTGGTATGTTACGGTGCTACCGTCACAAGATATCAAATAAGCATAGATTGGTAATACGGAATGAGATTGGTAAGGTACAATTCAACGTGGGTGTATCAAAGGGGATGATGTTTGACAAGGTTACTAAAGATGGTAAGAAGGGGAAGACGGCATTTGTGAAGTTTATGGCAGTCGAGGATGCAAGTAAAGGACCAGAACAATTTATGCTTCAAGTGAAACCTGAATGTTTGGATTCGTTGCATGATATTCTAAAGAGCATGGCAGCGTAAAATGACTAACTATTTTGAGGTGGTGGGGGGATGGAGGAGGGAGCACTTGCTGCTTAATGACAATTCAATAATCCAAGGTAATAGACATAAATGCACTTTATAACATTTATCTAGGCAGAACAAGAAGACGTGGTACTGTTATCATGCATCAAAATCAGCAGGATTGCTTGATTTTTTTCGATATTCTCTAGACGTTCACTCAGCTTTAACATTTGTCTCAACAAAAAGAGAAATGCCAACGTCACCAAAATGAAAACAGAATCAGTTTCATACATCACTTTTCTGATATACCTGTAAAAATCTAGACCACAGTTAAACAATATTCTCCACTCGTTCTCTACTCTCTCTGGCTGCAGAACTTCAAGATTTGTTGGAGCAGTACCCACACTCGACAACCTGCATGAGAGTCTTCGAAAAGAATTCATTGCGGTCGCTAAAGTCATTTCCAATCCCTCATTCTCAAACATTTCAACAGTAGCTGCATCTTTATCTTGCGATTCTACAAGACTTTGGACCATGATAGAGAATTGATCCCAGAATGACTGATATTCCTTACGTGTCTGATTTTCAATTATCCGTCGGAACAATGTGCCCTTGACGAAGCGAATTTGAAAGGTAACGGACATTACACATCCTTGACTCGTCTTGTGTACCCATAGACGATCGTCGACTACAAAACAGTCAGCCATTGGTACCTCCTCAACGACAGTACAAGATTCGACACATATTCCTGCAGTACCAAATTTATGTAAGGTCTGCTGTTTAACTGCCTTGGCTGTGGGTGGTGCCAATGGAGAATTGACTGGGTGTATATAATGGATAGTCCGTGATGAGGATAATGATGATACTGCCGATGTTGTTCCATCATTCGTAGGGGGTGGATTTTCCAATAATTGCCCCCATTTTGTGGTCTCCACATCTAGCTCCCCAATATTACGCATGAAATTAGTAAAGGAGTGGTCGGCATTGTCTGCGAGTACATAATTGTAAAATTCGTCAACACTCATTGGAAGTGCAAGACTCTGTTTTATTAAGGTGTGTAGTCAAGGTGTACAAAAATTAGAAAACGAGTACACAGAGTGACCAGATAGTTAAAAGGTATAAGTAGTGAGTAACATACCTTAATCATCACCTCAGTATACTTGATTTTATCTTTTTCGTGGACAAATTGTTCCCATTGTTTCTCCCACACTTTCGTTATTGCTTCTGTTTCAGCTGGCACTTTCACGGTTGTTTCATTTACCTGTATGGTATTGTGCTCTATATCCACTGGATGGAGTGACTGTTGATGTGTACGTTCTGCTGTCAACTGCTTTTTTACCACGGATAAGTTTTGAAATCCAGATATAGCCTGTACTGCTGCCAGAGCTTCCAATCTTGGTGTAGATAGGTCAACCCCGGTTTCTTTATTCGTCTTGTTACCCACGGCGGTATTAATTGTTGTGTCATTAATAATTGTCGTCGACGGATCGTCAAGCCATTTGATGTTCAACTGACTTTGACGTCGTCGTACGGTCTCTTGCATCTCAAGCTCTTCCTCATGAAGAACTGCCTGTTGAAATAATTTGACAACGTATTCTCCAAATGCATCAAATGGATTTCTAGGGGGAGATCTTTTCATATTACTATCTCTCGAATTCATGTGTACAACATGATCACGAGTTGGAGTTGTAGGAGCCGATTTACTCAATGATAAAGGCACTGTCTGTTTTGAATTAATACCCCAATCATCATTTGAAGCATCATGTGATGGCAAAACAGAGAGAGTACCCGAGGATGTTGCGACCATGAAAGGAATATTTTGAATATCGTCATCTATCTTGTTTGCTGCAATTGATACATCTCCTTCGACTGATCTCTCGAGAATAGGAGCGCAAACAACATTTCCTTCACCATTCGAGAAGAATGATAATTTCTCAGTATCCCTCAGGAGCTTAAAATCTATATCCTCAACGTCGATGGTGCTTAATGTATCTTGTATACTACCAGGTGAACAATGAACAAATGAAAATGCGGATGAATCACTCGAGGAAGATATTTTACGGCCAAGTTTCTGATTTTTATCAATCTTTTTTTCAATGGCGGCGGACCGCTCTTGACTTTCTTCGGAGGAAGAGGACGTGTCAAATAGCTCTCCTGCTCCGCTCATTCGCGGCGCAGTTGCGGACATCATCATCGGCGCCGTTCCCACACGTTACTCAATGAGTTATTCTACTGTGTACAATATGTCTCCTGGAGTTGTTTTGGACACAACGTCCGAAGGCCCAAACAGTTTGTTTGTCCAAATAGAAGCATGATTGGTCCGAATAGTGACAAAATATACTTAACGATAGTGACGTTTAGATTTCTTTTACTATTTTTTGCTTATTGATGAGAAGCGCGACTCATTTCTCCCTTCCGGTTCGTGGATTGTCCTCTTTTGGCTTCCCGCCGAGACGCTGAGTCTAAAACGACTCCCTGGGAAATTTTCATTACGGCGGGAAATCCGCGTCTGCCACCTAAGTATTAAACTCTGCGACGGTAGCCATGCTGCCACTGCTGTTGCAGATGATTGTCAGCAGCTTACCTACTGCAACAGCGTTTGTATGTCCAATCCGTCACCATCACAAGCCGCTGGCTCCTCCTAGACAATCAGAACAACAACTCGTACACAATAATTCATTTCGACGAACAATGTCTTTTACGCTGGCGGTACAACCGCATACTATTATGATGGCAACTGGAAGGAAAACGAGTGGGGAAGGGGGAGAGGCAGAATGGGTCAAGGCCCTTCTAGAGGCAGGCGGGGGGCCTGCACCTGGTAAATTCGAGGAGGATATGAAAATGAAGGGACTGCTAGGGCCGAATCGAGGCAAGGGCAATCCAAAACTTACTGCCAATTCTCAACTGGTCGCATGGCTCGAATCGGAGGGTAAGGTATACCTATCCGAAACATCCACATGGGGTGAGGCGCCACACCCGTTGGCAATCTCGACTGAGACTGTTGATGAGATAACGAATGAAAGTTCTGGACGTGGACTGTTGGCACGACGGAGTATCAATGATGGAGATGAATTACTTAAGATACCATTTGATTTATGCATAACACGTCGATCAGCACGCAAGGCATTAGGGAAGGATGCATTATCAGAGGGGATAAATGAATACCTTGCCATGGCATGTCAATTGATACATGAAAAGTATGTTTTGGGTGACACTTCATTTTATGCACCATATATTGGTGTTTTGCCAGAGGTAGAGGAGGTCAATCCAACATTTACATGGCCTGATGAGGACTTAGAATATTTACGTGGCAGTCCCATCGTTGCCGCGACACGGAGTTTACAAATGAAGTTACAAAGAGAATATAATGATCTACTTGGTGGTACCAATGGATTGATTGCAAAATTTCCTGATCGATTCCCCCCCGACGTGTTTACATATGAGAATTGGGTATGGGCATTTACTATGCTCTTCTCTCGTGCGATACGGCTACGGAATCTTCGTGTGGGTGAACGACTTGCCATGGTCCCGTATGCTGACCTTATTAATCATTCAGCATTCTCACAAACCTTTATAGATGCACGTGAATCGGGAGATTGGTTATTTAAGGATGGAGAGGAGGAAATCATATTATATGCGGATCGTGGTTATAGGCAAATGGAGCAGGTATACATCTCATACGGACAAAAGTCAAATGCGGAACTACTATTGCTGTATGGCTTTGCATTAGAACGTAATCCGTACAACTCTGTCGATGTTACCGTGTCAATTCGTGCAGCGGGGATGGGGATTGAGGAGGATCCACTTGCAAAGGAGAAATTTGACTTCCTCGAGAGTGTTGGTCGAGGTCAGACTGTTGACTTTCCATGCTACGCTGATAGGTATCCCGTGGAGATGCTTGAATACCTGCGTTTGATGATGATGACAACAGAGGATACACGTGGGAAGCCAATAAGCGACTTTGACTACTCACGTACAATTTCATCAGCAAATGAGGCTGCGGTATTACAATCGGTCGTTGCGGCAGTACAGTATCAGCTTGGACTATTCCCCCAGACCGAGGAGGACGATGCGGCCATAATTAAAGACAAGAATATGTTCCGTCTACTTAGCTACAATCAACGGATGGCCGTTCGACATCGTCGGAATGAGAAGCGGCTGCTCAAACGTACATTGGCCGCGTTGGAGAAGCAGATACGTAATAAGGGATTAGACGATGAGGAAGTATTGTCACGAGCCGAAGGAAGTACATTAGGCGAGGTGCTCAAGGGGGAGACGCGGAAGCAAAAGACTGCGTTGGAAGACAAGCTCGAGAAGATGGGCCTTCCAATCGACATTCGGTAACACACTAATAATGTCTTCTGTGATCTTGATTCACTTCAATCATAACTTGCTTCAATGAACTGACACGATAAAATAGATCCGCTTTTTGCATGAATTGTTATGAACTCGCATGATCAGCACTATTACTTTGCTGCTAGCTTTGACATTCCCCATCCCAAACAATTGAAATTATTAACTTTGACCTGCCTCAGTTGCCTCCTTTGCGGCTATTTGTGCCTTCTTTGCCTTCACCTGTCGTCGTAATTCCTCCAACTCTTTCTTCTTCTCTTCGGCATCCGCTCGTCGTTCAAACTTGGCTGGTTGATAATACATGACCACGAGGTATCTCCCGGCAACATTAAATCCTGATAAATGATCCACTGCACGTTTGGCATCGTATATATCCTCGTATATTACAAATGCAGTACCTCTGGTATCTTTATTTTTCTCCCCGAGACGTATTTGATACACGGCTCCATACTTTCCAAATATATCATACAGCTCTTCGGCAGATATTTTAAAGGGCAAATTCCGTACGTATAATATCCGATTCACCTCTGGGGGCAAACGTGACTACAAGTTCAAGTGTGGGTTTAAGACGAATGATTGAGGGGATGGGATGAAAATAATCTCTGGGATGCAATAACAATGTAAACTTACATTTATCGACTTCCGCGACGCATTCATCATGTTGTTAGAAAATAAACGAAGGTGTTGGTGGGGTGGTCGAGCCGAGAGCCGCCGCCGAGAGGGAAGAACGATAGTGTGAAATGAATACAATACGAGATCAAAGATCAAGGGAGGGTCGAAGGGAAAACAAAGAAGAGATAGACGGTGACAAAGCGGATCTCCTATCGGCTGTGAAGTTAGTGGTACGTCACGCGGTATCACTCCTTCTGGCTCTCTCTTCACTAGATATCGCGTAGTAGTCGGTGTGTTGTCGCCTTTGTCGAAGTCTCCGTCAGATACATCACTACTAAGTACTTTTACTCCGATTACATGTTATATAACATGAGCTCCAGAATCATTCGCCATCAGCTGCGAACGATCATCGCAATAACTATCATATTCGTCGTTGTCGACGTGCATTCTTTCCAACTATCAATACTGCCGCAGCTGCATTCGATATCATCATCGATTCTATTCTCTAGTGTAGATGAGAAGACAACAATAACTTCAACAAGATCTCACGAACAGAAAGAACAACTACCCTACGTAGTGGCACGGGGGGATGGTTCCACTGGAGGTGGAGGTGTGCCAATGAAGATGAAAACACGACGAGACGATCTCGAGGAAGGTTCACGTGCGCTGCTACTACTTGATAACAACGATGATGAAAATGTTACATTAGTCCGACCAAAGGTCGGCGCGGAGATGCCAATAGGAAGACCTAATTGGTTTCATGTACCCGCGCCTGGAGGGAAAGAATCACGATATGCCGCAGTCAAGGAAAGTTTGTCAACACTCTCCCTCCATACGGTTTGTGAGGAGGCCCGATGTCCAAATGTGGGTGAATGTTGGAATGGAGGGACGGGAACGATTATGCTATTGGGTGATACCTGCACACGAGGGTGTATGTTCTGCGCCGTCAAGACAGATGCCAAACCACCCGAACCTGACCCATTCGAACCATTCAAGACTGCGGAGGCTGTCGCGAAGTGGGGTGTAGACTATATAGTTCTAACGTCCGTCGATCGTGATGACATACCGGATGGAGGTGCTGGACATTTCGCCACAACTGTTGAGCTGCTCAAGGTGGCGAAACCATCCATCCTCGTTGAGTGTTTAGTGTCAGATTTTCGTGGTGACAAGGAGAGTGTTGCCAAATTGGCACTTTCTGGTCTAGATGTGTATGCACATAACGTTGAGACAGTCGAACGGTTACAGAAGTTTGTTAGAGATCCACGTGCCAATTATTGGCAGAGTATTGGTACGTTACGTGAAGCCAAGAGAGTGAAACCGGGTTTGTATACCAAGACATCCATCATGCTTGGTCTAGGTGAGACGGATGATGAGGTATTACAAACGATGAAGGATTTAAGAGATGCAGATGTCGACGTTGTGACATTTGGGCAGTATCTACGCCCGACGGAGAATCATTTAAGTGTTGTAGAATATGTGACACCGGAAAAGTTTGATCATTTCAGAAAGGTCGGGGAGGACATGGGCTTTAAATACGTCGCAAGTGGCCCGTTGGTCCGTAGTAGTTACAAGGCGGGAGAGTTCTACTTGACTCACATGATCAAGGAAGGCAGAGAAGCGAAGAATTAGTAAGGATGTTGATGTTGGAAATGTTGTGGGGAAATTATGCACAGGTATATTTAAACAGACAATTAAGAATACATTAATTATAGACATTGTGTCATCGCCACCAGACATTTGCACTAACACTCATTTCCAGTGAACGGACATGATGCCACCATCTTTTCGGGATAAATAGAGCATCACCCGGACCCAGTACGCACTCATATGGGACTGGAGCTTTAAAGAAGTTAGGAAATTGGGAACGATCAGGATTTTCGATGTCCACGGCACTGGTATTGTATTGATTACCATTTTTGCCGGCATAGTGCCAAGGATTGGAATCTTGTGTATCAGAAACACTCACTAATCGATCATTCTCTTTCTCCATCAACAAACCCAATCGAACTCGATAATCATCCTCTGGATCGTTCCTCTTCACGCTGTGTTCTAGCAGAAAATGTGCATCAATTGGCTTCATCGTGCGTATATCTTCCGAAGTGTATCCCAATACTGTCATTAGTCTATGTCGCTGCTCCGACGTGATCATGAATGCAACACGTGCAGGAATTCGTGATTGATTGTTCTCAACCGTACCAATCACATCGTCTTCGCATTTCCCAACTTGCAATTGCAATGCACGAGATGACGGATAATTGTCTGGTTGGAATAATAACACTCGTTTCCAACCGACAATTTGCATTAATATATTATCAAGTGGATCATAGTGCAACGGAGAAACTGTATGCCGTGGCCCCATCCAAAGCATCGTGTGATAGAGTTTTCCATCTCCTACTCCAAATTTAGCATCCTCGCAAAAGCTGGGTATATGTATATCCTGCATCACCTGAGGAAAGAGTTCATTCTGTGCAAGGTATGCGACGTCTTGATCTGGCTGTAGCCCTCCTTCCTGTATCCCCTTATACTCTCTATCTTCGATCTGCATACTCGCTTCCAAGTAATTCAAGTACTCTCCAAACGAAATGGTAGATCTATTTCCACTGTTGTAGCTTTTTCCGATCTCGACTTCTACCGGTTGATCCTCGTCTACCGCGTGACGCCAGTATTCGAGGCTTCGCCAAAAGTGTATTGCATCGCACGTACCGAGGATATTCTGAAGAAGTATTGGTGTCTGAGAGTCGAACGATGGTCGCACGATGTTGGCTAAATCTAATTGATTGGTTACATTAGAAATGAACGCACAAGGGATCGGCAACGATTGTCCTGCGTAGGTCGGAACTGGGAATCTCGGTCTTGATGAGGAAGAAGAAGGTCTTGAGACGACGTTAGAGATATTCGATTTCATTGCGATGTTCGATGTTGGCCTCGCTCCGCTGAACGAGCGAGGAAGGACGAAGGACATCGATACTCCATCTCCAACCGATGTTGTTCCTCCTACTACTACTGTGTTCGTTAGCGGCGTTGGATCGGTCCAACGACGACGGTAGAGGCGCAGCATCATCCCTGGGAGCTACCCAACAGAAAATAATGTGGGAAGGAGTCCTTGCTTGGTGTTGTTTAATTTTTTTTGCTAGATAGCGGACGATTGCAAGTATATTATTATTCTCCTCGTAGACATCCCCACTCTAGTAGAGAGACTACTCCCTATTCTACTACGTGCTACTGATGCAGTTAGGAGGGTTAGAAGGGCAACAATGTCCACCGCCTCCACCACCCTCCCCACAGCAGCAGCAACAACAACAACAACTCAATATCGCCAACCTCCTGCAATTCGCTCAATCATCCTACGTTACCAACCCCACCGACGCATTATCAGCATTAATGAACGCACTTGACTTGACAACGGGGAGTGATGACGCTTCTCGACGTGCCATTGATCGTATACGATCAGAACTGGGGGAGGCAGTGGCTGCTCGTGTGATAGTAGGTGAGCGGAGAGTTGATGATACTGACCAACCTGGTGGCTGCGAGGAGACAATTCATCGACGAGGGCAGCGTGACCGTCAGCAGCCATCATGCTCCGCAGTACCATCCGTGTCAAATGAACATCAACAAAAGTGGACTGAAAAGGAAATGACGCTACGGGCTATGGAAATGGTGCAAGAAATGCTGAAAGATACATCAACATTCTTATATTCACAGGGGCGGGAGCATATATTACAACAGGCAATGGAGGATGGATCGAGTATAATTTGCTCAAACTGTGGCGACATGATATCTAGAGAACGATGGAGGCAGCATGCCGAGTATTGGTGTCGTGAATTGAAGTCGAGTGAAGGTAATGATGACGGGGACGGTATGGAAACGTGATGGCTTTTCCAATTCCATTAGTCGCTGCATTATCTATTGCGAGGATGATGTTGGAATTAAATATGCTAAGAAATTTCAGCACCCATATACTCGGCACATCATAATGAGAACTCTTCTCTCATATGTAACACAAATAATGAATTTATTCAGTTGATTCTGTGCAACCTCTTAACAATGTATGCATAAATAATATAGCAACAACGTTCCTTTCAACATGATCAAGTGATGCATTCTTTTTTTCACTTATTTCCCTCAAATTATGGAGTAACCTTCTCTGACCCAGCATCGGTCACAGGCGTGGGTCTTCCAAAATACGAATCCAAATTATTCCTTGTCAGCATTTCCCCCGCCTCCTTAGCTGCACGTTCCTTATCTTTCTTAGTCAACTTCGCTTCTGCATCTTGCTCATCTTTCACATCCTGCAAGTCCGCCCGCAAGAACATGAACGCCTCCTTCGTTGAGCACACTGTAACAACATCATCTGTCATTAATTTACGTCGATTTTGCATCTGTGCCATTACGACACACTCCTTCCCTAACTTACTCGTGAATAATTCTGCTGCCTTGGTAATGAGGAATGCTGATTCCTTCGATATACCCTTAACATCTGGATCAAGTTTACATATCTTACGTATACGTTGGAGTGGAAAGATGAGTGCATCGGGATCACCATCTTCCCCTGTACCACCGTCTTCTCCCCCCTTCTCTTGCCACTTCCCCGCATCAATAAGACGTTGTTTATTCCGAGAATATTGCATCTTTTCCTTGGCAGCCTGATTTTCGTACGGTTCCTTGTCGGATGGGGTAAGTGCCTTCCATAGCTCACCAATTGCTTTGCCGATTGCAGCAACTCCCTCTCCTTGGTGCTGTGGTAGATGTGTGAAAATTGAGAAGTTCAAAGTCAGAACACACACATTGACGAAAAGATTGGTATAAGAGTAATGATTATAGCCAAATAATATTGCAGGATCAAGACGAGCACACACACACACACACCTCTTGCATAACATGTCTTCTTTTCTCATCGGCAAATACAAAGTATGCCGTCCTTGCCCTTTTTAATGGAAAATTCGGTAATGGTCCATCATCACCTTCTTCGCACTTATCATCGACGACACTTTCGTCGATGGCACGTTTCTTATCATTCGTCGATGATGATTCATCATTGCGTGGTACATCCGCTTTTATATTGGAAGTGATGCTTGTTTCCACAGTCTCTTGGGACGGGACCTCCTCGTCCTCTATCCTCTCCATTCCTCCAACAACATCATTGCCATCATCTTTGACTGTGTTGTCACCAATGCTTTCATTCATACTAGTTGACATCATTGAAGATTGTTTGGCATGATAAATGACAATACTTTGGGCGGGACGCCGAATCGTGAAGGGAAAAGAACACAATAAAAACACAACGACGATGGTGCTCAATACTCCTCATGACAACGACTGCGGCGATGATCTGTCATGGGAAATGGTCATAGACGTTGTAGAGGCGGAGGAGGAGCTACGTCTCGTTGACGGTAACGACGACGACGACGACGACGACGACGACGATGCTGCTTTAACGGGGCACAGCAGCGAGGTTGGAACACAGACGGATGGTGTCACAATCATCGCCTCTTCCTCCAGCGTCGATGCGTCTGTGGGTGTCACAATAAGTGACGGCGATACTTTCATCAGTGGGGTGTCGTCTATTACTGCCGAGCAGCAATATCATGAATATGAGAATGGCGATGAGGGGGGGAGTGATCATCTCCTTGTGGAGCAGCTCTTATCAATGGGATTCGAGAAGGCACAGATCATGGGGGTGATTTCGAATCTTCATTCGACAGGTGTGACAAATATCGACGCAAATGTGATCATTGGCAAGATGATGGGTGATGAGGCTACTTCAACTGCCACAACTCCATCCCGGTCAGATGAAAATTGTCCCCTCGAGCCACTCTTTGATGCATGGGAACATGTCGGTTCCACTGCACGTGAGTGGGATGATCGTGGTAGACTTTTCGTACGCCAACGTGTCGTGGGACAAGTCCAAGCCGTTGGTCGACATGCACGTGAGGCATGGACGAATGCATTTTTGTCAGGTGAACGGTACGAAGGTGATGATCTTGATTACGATGTTAGTGACAGTCGGGGGGGGCATTGTACTGACTCCCAATTTCGGAAACCTACCACGTTAGCCAAGTCTTCTTTTTTTCGAGGAGTGAATGAGGATAATAATCGTATAATTAAAGGAGTTGTGGCCGTGGCGATTGTTGGGAGTGCAACTCTTCTTGCTCTTGGTAACCCTCGAGCTAGTTTGGGAGCCATGGCCGTGACTGGTGCGGGGATTGCTGCGGGGGAGGCCATACGGATGCATCATTCGTCAGAACAGGTGTGTACCAGTAGTACGTCAAGATCAGGGAGAGGTCAACATCTTGATTAGGAGAGAGAGAGAGACTGGTAAAAAGAACTATCAACCATGAGTTATATGTTGTTGTAACTGAAATTGTCTGACAGTCAAACAAAATTCCTAGATTATGTAGCAGTAAAATTGAGATCAGTTTTTGCCTTTGTGTGTGTTGTAGTCGCTAAGGCGTGTCATAACTTCCAGAGTAGGTTGATTGTTGCTTCCATTGCCGAGATCGAAAGAGACGTATTGCAGAACCTGCATCAGACAAAGATTGGGAACAAGGAAATCTGAGAGTAGGCAACATCTAATAGAATGTACTTATGGAAAATAGATCGCACTGATTCACCGTGGTATCCTGTTCACGAATTAGTGTTCCGTCAACTATTCCTTTGAGGCGGGAAGTAGGTATATGCATCCATGTAAAAGAATTTAATAATGTGAAAAACTTTTTACCCTTGGTTTAACCTGTGCACAGATGGAGGAGAAAAAGAATTAGGATGTAAAGTACGACACTATCATTGGTATTCAATACTATTCAAATTCACCTTCTCTACCGATAGACTCAAGTCAACACAAAATCAATGATTCGTTTGGCCTTATTCTTCAGCATCCCTCTTCTCTGATGCTACTTTATGACCCTTGTTAGTACGAAAAATCCAGAATAGAGAATCTGAAGCAGCGTTTACTGAACATTACTATGAATATTATATACAAATTTCAATCCTCCTCGCTTGTATACTCATCGCTTGAATCCCCATCGCTTGAATCCTCCTCGCTCGACACAGCATCATTCGAGCGGTCACTCAGCGGTCGTCCTAGCCGCTCGTCGGCCCGAAATTGGAAACCCTTAGTGGGTCCATAAATTAACGAGACAGTGAATCTGAGCATTTTTTTATTCTTGTCCGGGTGGACAGCTCCGGCTCCGCATACCATCCAGATTGACATCGGGTGGTCACGCAGGATCTGGTGTACTCGTTTCTCGACTCTATTCACGTTCATGTGATTAGTGGATGTATAGAGGCCCAATACGCTCTTCCATCCGCCAGCCTTCAGCTTCTTTCGGTTTACGCGCTTTCCACGCTCGTCGTGGATTAGGGGTTTGCTGCGTCCGCGTTCGGTTGTGCACGTCCAAACCTCCTTTTTCTGTCTGTACCGACGAGCAGCGGCTACGTACGCCTTGTTGCCGGTTGGAACAAGGTGCTTGATCTTATTCGCCAGAGCCAGAGAGACCTCTTCGAGCTTCTCAAGCGTGAGGTTGCGGTCCATGAGAGAGCCATCTGCGATCAGCTTGTCGTTTTCGGCCATTCTCGTAGCCTCGAGTGCCACGGACGTCTTGGCATTGTTGATGGGATTGTTGATGGGATTGTTGATGGCATTGTACTTGGCGCTCTTCAGCTTCTGTTGGATATAGAGAAAAGCAAGATAGAAGAAAGAGTGTAGTTAAGTTGACAGGGCAGGTCAAAGAGAAAGAGTAAGGAACAAACTTTGAACTGACCCTCATAGCCTTCGCCTCCTCCGACCGCACCGCTTTGGCCAGATTTAAACACTTCTTTGTACAATAAAGTTTGCCTTCAATGCTTTTCCACTCTGACTGGCCTTTCTTATTACACCCTTCTTTCCCACACATCGTCGAGCCAAAGACGATGAGCCGGAGACGAAGGCGAGGAAAAATGAGATCACTTTGTGATTGCGCGACGTAATGATGATTGCGCGACTTAAAAATTAAAACGGCTGCTAGAAGAAAAACGTAGGTCACAAGAAACGAAAAAAAATGCAAAAAAAAAATGCAGATGCAGAAGGTAAATGTTAGGTTTTAGCAAAGCAGTATGACTTGTTCATCCAAGAGTGTGAGCGGAACAACAGCAAAGTAAAAAGCTTTAATCGTCAGAGGATTGATCCCACCAATTAAATCCACCCGCTCCTTCATTGCTCGCACCATAATAGCTATTCGGATCCCAACCAGCAGTCTCACCGGTACCACTCCCTGATGTTGCGTTCCACTGCTGCTGCATAGGCGGAGCTCCATACGCAGGAGGAGGAGGCGGTGGCTGTCCATATGGAGGTGGTGGAGCTCCATACTGATGCATTTGTTGTGGATATTGTTGATAAGGATTGTAGTGAGGCTGTTGTTGATATTGCTGATATGGATAGTGCTGCAGCAGCTGCTGCTGCTGTGGTGGTGGTGGAGGCGGCGGAGGTAGCACATATGGTTGAGGGGGTGGTGGAGGTGGTGGTAGCGATCCAGCAAGTAGAGGCGGGAGTGGCCCTACAGCTGGTTCCGCCGACGCTGATTCCAAAATGGAAGCCAGTATTCCGTTCGACATTTCTGTAGTTGGAGTGTTCATATCAACGGGCTTAGTCGCACTAATTGTTGCCACGTTGCTTGTGGCAAGATTCACATCCACAGGCTTCGTAGCGCTAACTGTTGTCACGTTGCTACTGATGGTGGTAATCCACGAGTCACCATTCCCAGTCATTGCCGGTGGAAGGGTGGGAATAGTAGGATTCATACCTACGACCTCATCCTGTTGCTCACCAGGAATAACAACCCTCGCTGCTTGTATTGTGGTACAAAAGGATGATGCACCTCCAATAGTCACAGCCGATAGTAGGCTTACATCTCCTCCTCCATCCCCCACACCACCCCCCGTCGCATCAACAGGACGGCCATCGAGTTCGGCCATGAATGCACTGTAATCGGCATCCATTTCAAGTTTGGCCTTGGCCTGATCTTCGCCACTCCCTGATTGTCCGCCGGGTATCACCTTACAGTCACGTGTGGGGTGACTAGTATCACCACAAATTGCACACTTGATAACCACCTTATTCTTACTATTACCAAGTGCAAAACGTTTGGGACATTCAAAGTCCTTATGCCCCTTCTCTCCACAAACATGACACCATTCCTCATCCTTCAATGTGCCATTTAGTAATGCTAATTCCCGCAGCTGGTTCTGCTTGTGTACATTCTTCTCATCATCAATGACCACAAGCATCGATTCGACCATTTCAGCCGCAGCATCAATTGCGGCCGGATCATCTCCAGTAATTAATACATGTAACGGTTCATCATCTCCATCCATGGGTACACCATTCCGTCGACCTTTGGCCCCCTCCTTGATGGAGCCTTTGCCACGGATAGCAATTTTACATCCCGTCTTATTCTCCATATCCTTTTGGGTTTTACCCCGTGGACCAATAATCAGGCCGATGAAGTTATATGTTGGGAATTCTGCAATGGGAATGTCTATCCGACGAGAACGTTTCCGTTTGGATATAAATCCAGGTGGACGCATACTGGGTATTAAATCCATGATAGATTCCAAACAGACAGTGCGTTCTTCGGTGTACTTCTCACGCCAACGATTGGCACGTGTATTCTTACGTGTCCCGTCTGGACCGTAGACTGGTGGAGGTGACGGTGACCGATCGGGATGATCACGTGGCAGTGCATCGATTCGGGCTGCCTCAATGTCAAGGTTGGATAATCGTGCATTGGCAAGTCGTAATCTTGTTTGGAGGGTGGTGAGTTCTGCAGTGGCACGTGGATCAAGTCCAGCCCCAGCCCCAATGGGAGGAATTGTACTCACAGCAGCAGCAGCAGCAGTTGTGGTGGGGTGGGCTGAAGAGGAAGAAAGACCCAGTGCCGCCATGACAGGATCAGCAGAAGCAGCAGCATTCGTTATCAAAGTGTCACCACCAGACGATTTGGGGTCGGAGTCGGCCCAACGTGACTTACGTGCTCTCTCACCATTCCCTTCGTCATCTCCCGCATCTCCCCAACGTTTACGTCTCCTTCCCCGCGTTTGTTGAATTTGCACCTCCTCCGACGGCTCCTCTTCCTTGTTGACTACTGGAGCTGTGGCTGTGGCTGTATCCAGCATTGTTGATGTGAACTTGCCACCATTCTCTTGATACAACAAGTATTCACGACGTACAACCTTCCACCCCTGCCATTTGATTAAATCTTGCCAAAATGTTGGAAATGTTTCGTACTTATCTTTGAACTTTGACAGACCAGTATGATTAATAGGATTGTTATACCATGATTTCATTGACGGATGTTCTAATCGCATGGTTGCTAGTAGTTCAGTGGCCTCTTCGGCATTCTGACCGCTACTCGTGTCCGTCAATTCATTCATCATCGCCGAGTGATGGTGGCGGTGTAGATGATGGCGTGTTATGTGTTATGGCGTGGAAGTATGCCGGGAATACGACGGAGGATCGAGAATGAAAGGTCTGGTTCGCGAAAATTGCAAAAATTTGATTTTTGGCTGAGAACAAGGCGCTCAATTTCGACCGACACAAACCAAAACAAACATACGGTACGTGAGAACGATGATATCTTATGGCGTTATCCTCCACCTCCCAAGAAAATGAATATCGTCCTCGTACCCTCATGGATTGACCGCGGAGTTTTCGGGGACGATGGTGGCAGTGAACAGTATAGAAATAATGATGACAATGACAGGTCAGAAATGAAAATGGAGAATGGTAGTCGAAAACGCAGTCGACATTATCATCGTCACAACAACAACAACAACAACAACAATAACAGCAATGTCTTTCATCGAATAACAACAAACTTGGAACAGATAGTTTGTGACGAAGTACGTCAATGTGACGTTTGCTCACAGACTGTCCTTTGGTCAACGTTTCTTGAGCGACAATACTTTCATACTGACTCCTCATTGAAACAACAAAATTCAGCATCCTCATTCAATGGCAATGACAACAATGAAGCTTCTTCATTGCTGCTAACACCACACAAAGAATCAATTGCAGAGGTCTTACCTGAATTTGTCAAACAACATATCAGCTGTACAACACCACTTCCTTGTAGCTTTTGCATGTCGAGTAGTATGACAGAAATAGAAAGGACACAGACGTTGTCAAGCAGCAGCAACGACGAACGACGGTGGTGTGGATCCTTGTATTGTAGCTCAAACTGTCGTACTCGAGGGGAGGAGGGTTGTGCGACGGTGTTCACACCTACAACAGCAATTACAACAGCAGTTGAAGGTGTAACATCATCCAATCTTACGTGTCCGAGGATACCACCATCGAAGTTATTCTTTTGTCCAAATCGATATTTAGTTGATGATGCTGGAAACAATTATGTTGATGTTGTGAATGAAATGATTGAATCAATTGCTAGCATTGAACAACGATTCAAGAGTATCTGTGGCTATGATAACAACAACAACGTAAACAACAGCCGAATATTTGGAATTGAGGAATGTGCCTTACTACTAACAACAATTATTGTATGCACTTGTCCCAATTGGGTATGTAATGAATTTTTACCTTTATCGATGAAGGAAGAAGGTCAATCATCATGTACAGCAGCATATTCTGATGAAGAGAGTTTGGTCGAAGAATTATGGGCCATATCAAAATCATACGATAGTGTATGTAATATGCTTCGAAGAAACATGAAGGAGACTGTTGTCACTGCTATCGCACAAGAACAACAGCAACAACTGGTTCAAGACAATTCAACGTTTCCAAGCTACCGAGAATTTCTACGTTGCTATCTCGATATAAAACGTTATTGCATCGTCCGTGTGGACCTTCCAACTCATCCACTAGTTTCGTACGCAACGAATACGATCCTATCACCTACTATTTTGTCAGATAGAGAACGAGGTTTGGCACTGGAAATTCTAACGTCGTCGTCAACATCGGCATCATCATCTGAATCACATGATTATCAAAACGATGTTAATCAAACATCGACCATCCAAACATGGAGGAACGCCACCCATCTTGCCCATCACTTTTCTTCACCCAATATTACAGACGAGGACGAAGAAGGAGCTCTATCAATGTATATCCAAACAAAGCTGCGTAAATCATGCTTTGTGTTCTCCCCTTATATATTCCGTCGACGGATTCATTCGTGCGTACCGACTTCGGTCTTGACAATTACGGATCATCCATATGAAGTGGGAGAAAACCGCACCTACAAATTATCTTCACTCAAACATCTAGTTTGGACGGCACTACACAACATTCCACCTGGACCTGATGAATTGACCATATCGAAATTGGACACATTGGAAGGAGATTATAAGACACGTTCAAGTGAATTGAAACGACTCATGGGACATGATTATGTGTGCACCTGTGGACGCTGTCGGTATGAACTAGAATTATCCGTTAATCCTACGGGTGACATTCCCTCTTGTTCACTCGACACACATGTTCTAAAATGCATGGCCGATTTAGCAATGCAGCAAAGTCGATTTGAGGATGCGTTGACAGTATACAACACAATCTTACCCCTATGTCCGAATGAGGGAGAAATCCTACATGCACGTGCAGCGTCATATTTAGGCAGGGCCTCTGCTTCTTCATTTGCAACTGTAGGACATTGTCATGGTTTTTTCCTCAGGGCACAGTTTCTATGGAACGAAGCAGGATCGATCCATGAATGTTCAACACATGCAGGAATAGCAATTGAGGTGGAAAAGCAGCGTGTGTATAGAACACTTGAACGATCGGTAGATGTGACAGCAACCAATGATGAAGTTGTCTATACCTCTTTCTTGGATGGAAAATGCTTCCTTACGAACGACACCTCAGCTATCATTTCAATAAAGGACTGCAATATGGTGATTCAATGTGCCGAAAGCTATGCTGCTGCAGGCAACAGTGACGGTTGGACTACGTCGCGACATTACGCAGTGCCGACGACCGATATACCTCTATACGAATTGACTGAGCTTCACACGTGGTTCTACGAGCTCTGGACTAAACAAATTCGTCCATTGTATGTTGACAGTTCCAACAAATGTCTCTGACTTCTTTTTCACACTTTCCATGTACCATCTCTCACATCCTTTGCTCATTTGTACCACCTGGTTATTATGATGTTTGTAGGCTACGTCAACAGTTTCAACTCACAACGCGTACTGATGGCTATCATCCTGGCTGTCACAAAATACAACGCGATATTTATCTACATGATTGTTTTGTAGTCCGGTATGATGCCAAACGACAACGGTATTTGCCACCACACTACGATGAATCAACGATTAGTTTCATAATCCCACTTAATGATGACTTCAGTGGAGGCGGGACATATATTCATTCTCTGAGGAGGGTGGTTGCACCTCCGATTGGAGGTATGGTAACTTTTTGTGGTGGTGAACTACTACACGGCGGGGATCCGATTATTGAAGGCGTGCGATATATCCTCGCCGCATTTTGCTACGTTGATTTGATCGAAAGTGATAACGAGACAGCGATCAAAAAATTCTTTCCCAATTACATCAACAACGCTTTATATAAAGCCAAGCAATCGTCAGACAAAGAAGCATTCACTTTTGGATTTGATATTTGACAATGTTACGTAAACTTAATTCGTTAATTCAACAGTTTGTACATAAAAGGAAGGTAGTTATATGAAACCTAGAGCTGTGTACCGTTTTCATCGGCGAGGTTACCAAATGGAAGCAGCACTTGGTCAGTTTTGTCGGAATGGGTGGTCTTTGTCAAGTTTTTGAGCTCTGAAGCGTTGTGGTTCGACGACGATAAGGCCGTACGATTCAGCCTTGGCGGCGGCAATGTTTTTGGTGGCATAGACTGCTGACCTGCAAACGTTGATCTTGCGGGGCGTGTTGTACTTGTTTGACTTGCTTGTCTACTATTCTTCAAGCTCGATGGTGAGCTGGATCGCTTCAAGGAATGAGAACTTGGCGCACCAATACGGCGGTCACGAACAACTCTTCCTGGACCAGACAATGGACGAGTATTCGCTCGATCAGATTCGAGTGTTGGGCGAAGGTTTGTATTCGCAGTTGTCCTCAAATGCATAAATCTCGTTTTGTCATTAATCCATGCATCACTCCGATGAGAATTTTGAAGCATGCTCTTGACAACCTCACTCAATAGATCGTCATCCTCAATGATTCCCTCCTTGGATTCCCACCTGTTGAGCATTTGACGTAAAGACTCAAGTTTTGTGACAAACAGAGTCTGCATTTGCTTTCGGAATCGCTCCTCCTCGAGCAATGATGTACCATTACCTTTTTTGTTCAATAGTCGTTGCTTGTCACCAGCCCTCTCTTCGAAATCTATAAGCTTGGCACTCAGGAGTTTCAACTCACTATTCAGTGACATGATTCCATTCTTCGCTTCTTGGGTGAGTTTCAACTTCTCGACTTCCTGGTGAATACGATTGAGCTTGAACACTTTCACACTAAGCATGCGATTGACTTTAATGGCGTCCTTCGACAACTTCAGCACCCATTCTTCTACATCAAGAGAGCAATCCTTTAGTACATTATCGAAAGGGCTGGCGGTGCTCATCTCAATTTGATTCAGTTCTCGATCCAACTCCTCCCAGAATCGACCACGGTCACTTGAGGTACGATTTAGCCCTTCCCACAGAACTGTCAAGGTCTCCACCTCGCTTTGAGAAATAGTATCCGCAGCTGCAACAAGCATTTGCATTTCGTCCAGGCACGCTTTGACGTATTCGTTGGATAGGGGAGGTAGATTGAGCAACGCTTCATGCAAGCTTTGGGCCAAGTCATCCACATTCATCCCACATCCTTTAGCTGTTGCCAATACTGCAGCATGACCTTCATGTATGACTTTCGATAGACTGTCGGATAGCAATTGCCTTCCTTTAGAAACTCCATGTATCGTGTCAAAGATCACATTCAGGTGTTTCACAAATGCACCATCAACAAGGATATGACTCTTCTTTGACAAGGCATCATATACCGTCTTTGCCACACTTTCATCCCACCAAAGCAATACCCGGTTTCGCCTCTTGAGGGCGTGATTTACAATCGAGGATAAACCATTGCTTCCGACATGCATTTGTTTTGTTATGACATTTATTCGTTCGCATGACTCGGAATTGGAAATTAGTCGCTCAGATTTTTGTAGCCGTAGATGCTTTATGTCTTCCTCGCATTCATCAAGAAATAATGTAGAGAGGTTACCGTATTCCGATCTCTCCTGTGATCCATCTGTATGATGATTGTTCCTATCATCTTTATCTTTCAGGCTGGACTTCTCGTTAGGCATGTTCTTCATCATTTGCTCTACATTCTTGAGCATTTTCGCCCTGGCTTCTCTAGATGTTTCCATACTCATGCGTTGCTGGTCGGTGATAAAAGAGGCACGCTTTTTCGTTGGCGTACACCTATGATTGTTAAGAAGCATTTGCAGATTGCTACTTAACTCGTCCCCAATGGATAAATCATCAACCAACGACTTAGCATCAGTTTTAAGTCGGAGGGACCGCTCGATAGCAGCTCGGTACTGAGGATTGATTTCATTTAGCTGTTGGTCAAGGGAGTTGAGCTGGCTAGTTAAACTTGGCCCTCCCATTCCACTCGCCGGATGTTCCAATCCTAATGCTGCACAGATCTCGTGGAGTTGATACTCTTGATAACTAATCTTATCAATCTTCTCATCACGAATCGTCTTGACTTCACCAAGCATTTTCGAACAAGCATCTTCGACACAGTTTTCTAACCGTTGACGAATCTCCTCACGATGGTCCATTGTCATACCGATCGCGGTTATGATTTCTTGAAGCTGTGACAACATGAATTCAGTCTTTTTTGTTGATTCTGTTAGTTTCCTCTCAGAATGAAGTAAAGCTAGTCTCTCCGTAGCCTCAGACTTCTCTCTACGTGAATCCTCCAACTCTGCCGATAACTTCACCATTTCCGCATGGCACGAGTCCAACTTTGCACTGACGATTTGAACTTCTTTCCGCAAGTTCTGATTGGTGGTATCAAGATCCCCATCAGAGGTTGCACTCTTACGACGGCGATTCAAGTTCATTGTCAATGAACTTATTTTTTCATTCTGAAGCTGCATTTCATTCTCGAGGCTCTTTAACGTCGAAGTTTTTCTATCCAAGCGCTCAACGAGAGCTCGGCGCTGAAGTTCGGCGGTTGAGTACGACTCCATGAGATTCCAGAGGAGAGATCGGAGTACAGGACCGTCAAGTTTGGCAATCAACTTCAAAGCAGGACTATTGTCGTCCAATACTTCCTCGAATAGATGGTCCTCCATGTGAGGGCATTTGGATTTCAGCTCCTCCATATCATTATCAAGAAATTCGATTCGCAGCTGTAAGTCTTGTACTCTGTCTTCACACTCACGAATGTTGCCTACAATGCCTTCAGAACCACTGTCAGACGAGTTCATGGATTGATACTCTTTCTTGAATTCGTGCAAACGCTTCGCCTCCTTTGCCATCGCTGTCATGAGCTTGCCACGCTCAACGACCTTAGACTCGTGTGTATGCTTGTTTTGTGCGAGAGTTACTCGATCCGAAATCGTCTTCTCTAATAAGAATTTGAGACGAGGAGCAAATTCAACCATCATTGGCTGTCGTCCAACCTTCGTGCTCCGGCTAATGTCATTCCGTCGTTTATTCAAAAGTCTCATTAAATGCACCTCCGTCTGCTTAAGCTTGTCGGATAGCTTGTCATACTGAGACTTACTCTTGTTCAAGTTTGTTTTATACTTCTGAACCTCACCTTCCATCTTTGATATTTTCTTATCGGCATTCTTCTCCTTACGCTTCAACGCGTGTATTTCCGACGTCTTCTGTTGGGTGAACTCCTTGTGTTTAGCGGAATCCTGCCTCTGCTTCTTAATTAGGTTGATCTTAGCCTGTTTTAGCTCTAGTATCTGACGCTCGAGGACTTTGCATTTTTGGGCATCTTGCTCCGCCTGACGATATAGCTGTTGAGTCTTTCGAGTTTCAGATCGTGCCGATGCAAGTCCTACCTCGACCTTCTGAAGCTTTGCTTTTATCGCCTGAGAACAACCCCTAGTGGGGTCGGCTTGTGCCTTCTCAAGCAACTCGGCAAGTGCACGCTTCTCTGCCTCTAAGCTCTGAACCTCACCCATTAGTTGTTCATACTTCTCTTTCATGCTATGATAAACCTTGAGATGCTCTCGCAGTTGAAGGAGCCGATTCTCCTGCGCTTCAATCTCGCCTTCCATGTCTTCCAAACGGTCCTGATCATGCCTTTGCCCTTCTTGGTATTTTTGATCCTGCTGCTGCAGCTCTAACAATTGATCAATGATCTGCATATCTTCTTCCGGGTTGAAGTCCAAGATCAAACCACCATCGTCATCATTATCATGCTTTGTTGGACTACTCCCAGTCAAATCAAGAACTTGTGCCACAGACGAGAGCCGGGCCGGGAGGACCATGTTTGGATTAGATGATGTCGAATTACCACCAGACAGCTCAATCAGCTTCTCATTAATCTGAGCCATGTAAGCAAGCACATCGTCTCGTTGGAATAACTCTTCATTCACCGCACCAATATCATCCTCAGGTCCAGCCTCCTCCTTCATATCCACAAATTTATACTTGATCAATTCACACTGCAACAACGAAGTTAATGTCCTTAAACGCTGCAGCTCTAATGCAGTAGCATCAACATTCCGTTTTGGTTTGTTCTTAATATTCCTTGCACTATTGGCATATCTCAATGTGGATAATGTTTCATTGGCATTAGTATCCGATGGACTCACACATGCCATAAACAGTGTTTGACTATTCCCCCCCAGCGCATCTTTTAACAAGCGTGTTAGCTTCGTTTGACGATACGGTACATGTATCATTGCCTCACCCCGGCCTAGTCGTCCATCATCAGCAAGTGCATTAATAACCTTGCCTAGTGCAAATAAACCAATGTTTATATCAATACCTTCACGTGCACGCTCACCCTCGGCACCAGTCTTTTTCATCCTTTCGCTTCCGGCAAGATCAACGAATGTGAATCGAGACATGGTTGTCATACCCTCGACTTCATCATTATCATTCGCTGTGGAGGAGGAGGAGGACGACGAACAACGTGTAGTTTGTCTCAAATCGACAGTAAAAATGGCATGACTCCGACTCGACGTTTGATTCATCAATGTCGCTGCCGTCGTTCTATTCATTGTACCCATATCTAATATATCCATTGCCTCCTTGTGATTCGTTATTGGTACAGTCCGTAGTCCAGGCACGAAAGTAACCTTGTTTGAATCTTCACGTATGGGTAATGACTTTTGTTGTTGTGATAGTGACTCATCGTCGGAGGAGAGTAGATCATGTATATCCTCACCGTACACCTCCAAGAAGGATGCAGTAACCTCATAATCAACATCTTTACTACGTTTTATTAATGTTGCAAAGATGTCTGACATGAATCGTGGTATTAATCCAGCGGACGATCCTTCGTCATCATCACCAATGCTACCACCAATACCACCATGAGCCTCACTCCCGCAGGTATATGTCTTACCACTTCCCGTTTGACCATATGCAATAATAGTAGAATTATATCCAGTAAGGAAGGCATCGAGTAATGATGGTGCTATATCATTATATAGGGCAGATTGAGATACTTGCGGACCAAAGACGGCATCGTATGTAAATTGTCGTTTGGATAATGTTACCGTCTTATCATAGGAGTTGGCCGTTACGACAGATCGACCACCCTCACTGGTTTCCTTTGATGTTAGGGGTCGTATACGCACGCCTACACGAACTTGACACGTCGCCGTACCCGCGGCGGCGTCATTTTCTCCGACCACCATGTTAGACATAGTCAGAACCCAGGAGTCGTTTTAGACTCAGCGTCTCGGCGGGAAGCCAAAAGAGGGCAATCCACGAACCGGAAGGGAGAAATGAGTCGCGCTTCTCATCAATAAGCAAAAAATAGTAAAAGAAATCTAAACGTCACTACCGTTAAGTATATTTTGTCTTTATTGGGACAAAAACTGTCTCTATTGGGACAAACAAACTGTGTGGGCCTTCGGACGTTGTGTCCAAAACGACTCCCAGGTGCCATGAATGAAAATGGCGCGGTGCCGTATTTATGTAGTACATATCTTCTCGTCGACGCCACATCATGGTGCCATCCACGGCGGCTAGAGGTGGCAAGACGACCAAGACAGCCGCGATAACCACCAGCAGTATCAAAATCCCACGAAGTCATGTCGACATTGTAATTGACAAACTTCATCCAAGCATACACACCAGCCTCTTTGGTGGTGGCTCGAGTAGTAGTAGTAATGATGATAACAACAACAGTCCCATCAATGATGAATGTAATGATTACAATAGTCGACGTGCATGTCTAGTAGCAAATGCCAATGAGGCATTACGCATCTTACAGGCCAAACGTGCACATTTTGGCATAAAAGATAAACCATTAGTCCGTGCTGCCTTGGTCATTGATTATCTCTGTCGGAATAATGCCACCACTACTAACAATGATACGACGACGAGTAATGAATGCAATTATCATCGTACAGCAATACCAGCAGCAACACTTGCCACTATAGCAGGCTTTACATCGTCAAAAAAGGATAAACAAATTTTAGAAGTTATGCAAACTGTATTGGCTGAACATTTAGATGATTCATCGATTGGTTTACGATTAACAAAACAACAACAACAACAACAACAACAACAACGTGAGGTGTATCGCAGTACTAGTAAACAGCACGATGATAATGATGATAGCCGAAACTGTAGCACCGGGATCAGTAGGAAGCGTGATGCATCATTATTATTATCATCAAGCAGCAGCAGTAGGCCAAAATCTAAAACAACAACAACAACAACAACAATGACAATGAATACTACAAGGACTAGTATTCTAAAACCTACCAACCTTGTACAGGAATTATGTATAACATTAGGACCTAGTATACCCGATGCCGAATATGCATTAGCATATGCGATAGATATTTTTCATTTCCTTGCACATGGCGGCGAGAAGAATAGTACAACTAAGAATGACAACAACAACAACAACACGTTTACCACTTATGAATTACGACGAGATATGGAACGTCATACAAGATATTATGAGGCAGCATGTTTCTACTTGGCCGTGAAGAAAAGTGAGGGTAGAAATGGTAGTTCATACACCTTCCCCACTGCTGCTGCTGCTTCGAATAAGAAGAAGAAAAAGAAGGCTACAAGGAAGAAAAAAGAAGAAGAGGCATGGAAAGACAACAACATTAGCAGCAGCGGTGGTGTAATGCAAGAGTCGCAGCAGCTGGAGGAAGAAGATGGTGATATTGATAATGAAAACGACGAACGACATTTGACAGAATTGGATGTCATACGAGAGACAAATCTGTTAGAGGGGACATTCATGACAGTTCTTGCCTGTATTCGAGATACGATTGATGGTATAGTTATTCCATCATCATTTGATTTCACAAGAAAAAGAGGAGTAGATGACACTACCAAGAGTGGTGGATCGACACTTTTTGATGTGGCTGGTGAAATGAAGACGAGGAATAGGAATAGCAGTAGTAGTAATGCCATAGCAATCACCACCACCGTAGTAGACAACACGTTGGATAATGCATTCGAGCAATGGAAACGAGTAGTACTGCTTGAGGCAAAGACTACTTACAAAAATAAGACAATGACAAACGAGGTTGGACGACAACAAGCTGCTGCTGATGATGATAATAATTGTTGGCTGACTCATGCCGCGGACAATGTGCTTCGAAATTATGGTTTCCCTTTGTAGAGTAGAGAGGAAACAAGCGTTAACGGAATAGATTCGACAGAAATCGATCATTGTCCTAGATTGATTATTTTTGGACGACTTGAGGGTCATTTTTTTCACTCTGTATCATTGCTCAAGCAACTTCTCTTAGTAATACTGGTAGGAGACGATCTATGAATTGTTTCACTGTCATGCCATGGAGAGCGGCTAATCTACATCGCCTCAATAACTGAGAGAATCATCATTAGGTGCGTGTACGATGAATATGTATAACGAAAATGAGTAAATACACACACGACGTACCGAATCTTGAAGCAATTTCTTTCTAACGTCAGTCTCAGAACGCCAATTTTTATCCATGGCAAGTTTGAATTCCTTCCTGTTGAGTAGTTCCGCTATAGCTGACATGGCTGTATCATCGAATAATCGCTCCTTAGCGGGAGGAGGGGTATCATTTTGCTTTTCATACTTCAGAATTACTGTTGACATTGTGATGGAATTGTTGCATAATGTTTCAACGCCAACAAATATCTTCTCCGTCATGGCAGTACGCTTAGTTTCAAGCGCATGATGACACTTTCGTACAGCCTTGTCGGTATCAAGAATCTCATACTGCTGTAGACCGATAGGACGAAGAAATCGATATCCGTTGCCTTTTAGATTCAACCACAGTCGCACTGCAAAGTCAAATTGCTCTTTTTTAGTTGTAAGACTGGCAAAATGACCTTTGTTGGCCTCAATGAACTTGCGATATATTTGATTTGCTGGATACTTGGCAGCGCCGTGTCCACCCAGGCAAATAACATCGGTGTTGTACCGGATATCGGAGGTTATCATTGTGAATTCTTTTGCTTCTTAATTTCCTTTTGCATTTGAATTTTGAATGCAAAGCTCTAACCATCTTCTGCGAAAAAATACGCGGTTCTCCAACACAAAAGGATTTTGTCATTGAAAGTTGGCTACATATCCGAAAGCAGATCCTCAAGTCAATTTCAATTGTGTGTAACACTACTCTACTTATTCCAAACATTTTCATATCATCTCTAATTTTACAACTCATCACCACCCAACTTATCACCCTTAACAGTCAACGTTCCTTGTCTTGTAATAACATTTACCATGACTTTCAGAAATTCGAATTCTCGTGTAAAGCCTCCCTCACCAACATCAACATAGTCTCCTAATGGCTTCCCCAACTTGCGTGTGATTGCATCGAATCGTGTATTATCAAACGCAGTTAGCATCAATCCAGATCTACGATTCGGCTTTAGGTCCACTCCAACATGATACGAAAAGTAGGCATGTGGTTCGACGACGAGTAGGAAGATACCCAATGGGAAGTCGATGAATTCTGGTTGGTTCAAATGAGTATATCGATCGTCCAATGTACTAATATGGGAAAGATCAACGTGGTTCATGTCAGCATTTAACATGATGATCTTGTTCTCTTTCAATGCTTTGGACATTAGCTGTATTGTCGTCGTTAATTGGTTAGTATCGGACCAATTTTCTAGATACGAGCCATCCAAGTGTTGTAGATTTCCATAATTCCCATCATCACGATTACCTGCTCGGATAACATTCCCGATTAAGATTTTACCTGCCGGCAATTTCTCACGTAATTCATTTGCAGTTTCAAGGTAGGAATTTGCATGTTGATCAACAAATGACGCACCCTTCAACCTTCGTAACACGTTATGATGTGTTTTACAAATAGCATCAATGAATATACCATCTATTTCATCATGAGCTAGCATATCTAGTGCACGTTGTACCCACCACGAACGAAATTCAACATTCGTATGATCATATGAAACGACTGCATTCCTCCACTTATAAGCTTCGTTATTCTCACCATGCGTCAATGCCCATTCATCCTTAAACGTCTTATTTGCATCATACCCGCCATAATGCAACATGGTGTTAAGATAGAATAGTATTTTAACTTTTGGATTCACGGCCTTGATCCGTTTGGCAGCCTCTAATGCACCCTTCTCCACGGAGCCGTGCGTTTCATGACCATTCATCTTCTCAAGCATGACTATATCTTGCTTGGCAAGTATTTCGATTTGTTCGTCGGAGTACTCGTCGCCACGACGGACGGCTACATACGTTCGAACATGATCCCACGACCACTCTGGATATATATTATCAGGCCGCGTATCGCTCTTGTCGACGTTGTCTTCGGTCGCCTCCGAGGGCGTTCGACGCACCATTGCCGACGATCTTTGAGATGAGAGTAGATGGATTAGATTACAGTGATAGTTGTATTTACATAAATAGCTCATTTAGGGAAGCTCCACGCGGCGTTATGTTGAGCTTTCTTGAGTCACTCCCTCTAATGAAAACTGCTTCGCTC
>Ga0247843_1002450_pt1 | contig 33644 bp, 34 predicted proteins | sample LaCruzMarch2017__FD_192420 | JGI IMG/M metagenome (GOLD analysis project Ga0247843, IMG submission 192420) | Freshwater microbial communities from meromictic Lake La Cruz, Castile-La Mancha, Spain - LaCruzMarch2017_8m | ecosystem: Environmental > Aquatic > Freshwater > Lake | place: Spain... | reverse complement strand
AATCACCTGTTGAGCGAGATAGTTACGCAAAACATAAAGAGGATTGACCGCAAGCATGTCCGAGACGCGCTGCTGCCAGGACGCGGCTTCGAGGGCGACTCTTTCGCGATATCGGATCAACCAAGCCCCAGCAGCCTCTCGATCTACAAAGAGATCAACAAAGGGTTGCAGGGATCCCGACCCATCACCGACCGTACCGCCCAGGTCAAAGGCCACCTGACCCGGGGCCGCTTGTGTCAAGCCGGGCGCATACGCAAGTTGACGAAATGTCATAGAAAAATCAGCATGACTCGACTGCATCACACTCCAAAGGTCATCGATCAGCACCTCATCCCCAGCTTGCCAGGTCTTGAGTCCTAACTTTTTACTCATATGAGACTGCATGGCATTGAGAAAGCTTGGCTCAAATACATCCAAAGCTTTTCTTAATGCCTCGGCATCCGGCACAATGGAAAACAGGCTATTGGCCAACTGATAGAGATTCCAGTGGGCGACCGCCGGTTGAGCATGCCAGGCATAGCGACCGTTTGTATCCGTATGGTTACAGATGTGTCGCGCGTCAAAACCATCCATAAAACCATAAGGTCCGTAGTCAAGCGTCAAACCCAGTATCGACATATTGTCCGTATTCATGACACCGTGACAGAAGCCCACTACTTGCCAATTCGCCATCAACAGCGCTGTGCGACGGACGACCGCTTCTAAAAACCTGACATATCGTGCTTCAGGGGTCTCTGTGACACCCGCTTCGGTACTGAGGCACTCCGGATAGAAACGCTCGATCACATAATCCGCTAGTTGACGCACCAAATCGGGCCGTTTACGAGAGGCCCAGTGCTCAAAAGAGCCAAAACGCACAAAACTAGGCGCCACCCTGGCCACAATTGCCGCAGTCTCTACGGTTTCGCGCATCACGGGATCATCCGCAGAAACCAGTGACAACGCTCTTGTTGTAGGAATCCCCAAGCCGACCATCGCCTGACTCGCAAGATACTCACGCACAGAGGAGCGCAAAACAGCACGTCCATCCCCCATTCGGGAATATGGGGTCATCCCAGCGCCTTTAAGTTGCACCTCCCAGTTTCCCTGGGGGCCGACGATTTCGCCGAGCAAATGCGCACGCCCATCTCCCAGCTGACCTGCCCACACTCCGAACTGATGACCGCTATAGACTGCAGCGAGCGTCTCCCCACCCGGTAAGGGGGCTGAACCACTAACAATCGATAAAAACTCAGGCTCTCTGAGATCGAGCGCACTCAAGCCCAAGAGAGAAGCCACGTCTAAGTCCGCATGGACAAGACGAGGGTTTTTAAGAGGCGTTGTCGCAAGCTTGGTATAAAAATCCAACCCAAGCGCGGCAAAAGTATTGTGTGTTTGTACCTTCATGCTGAGTCCGATTTTTGCGTTGTCGCGGTAGGTTTGACGTCCTGCTCTGCGCGTTCCTGAGCCTCAGTCTGGGCTTTAAGCTGTTTGGCATAGCGTTTAGCCGGTCTGACATAAAACAAGGCAGCAAAGAAAAATACAGAAGAAAAAAGAATTTCTAGCCAAGCCATCAAGATAGAAGGTCCAGGCGGATCAGACATCGCCCTGACAACGCCCTCCATGAGGTAAACAAGAACCAACATGGACGCCCATTGAATCGTGTAAAGACTCCCCTTGGAGACGCCGCGAAAGGCAAACGCGAGAGGCAGTGCCTTTAGAAAGAGTAAGGTTCCACCCGGGCGTAAAGGTGCAAGCCAGATCTCCCAAAGAAGACAAAGTAAAAATAAGGCAAACAACGACACCATCGCGATGCGTTGCAGTGCAACATTGAGGTTGGGTCGAGGCGGAATCAAAGGGGGGGCATTAAGCTTCATACTGCTATTATCGCTCGGGCAGGCAGCAAAAATCGCGTGAACCCCTGCTTGCTTGTCAACAGTGAAAGGAACTTTATTTTTTTGTGAAGACGCAACCACCCTCCTCGACAAATCTCCAAATACGTCTCAAGGTATGGCGTGAGGTCATTTTATCGAGTGCGCAACGCTTGGGCCAAGTGGATGCTTTTGACTTGGCGGGTAGCCTCACCTTTACGACCGTCTTAGCGATCGTCCCACTTTTGGCTGTGGCACTTGCTCTGTTCACCGCTTTCCCGCAATTTCATGATTTCAGCGACGCACTGCAGGCTTTTTTAACCAATAGCCTGATGCCCCCCGTTATTTCAGAAAATGTCATGTCTTACCTGAACGACTTTGCACAACAGGCAAGTCGGCTCACTGCGATTGGCGGCAGTTTTTTGGTGATCACCGTACTTCTTTTGATCCTGTCCGTCGATAAAGCGCTCAACGAAATCTGGCGCGTCACAAAACCCCGTGGAATCGGTCAGAGACTGCTGGTGTATTGGGCGCTGCTGACGCTTGGCCCGCTCATGACGGGCGCGAGCCTCTGGGCCACCGCATTCGTCGCCCGCGAATCCTTTGGTGTGATCTCCCAAATACCTGAGCTCCTGGAGTTCACACTTAAAGTCTCCCCTTTCTTTGTCAGTGTCTCCGGTTTTGCTGCACTGTTCGTGATTGTTCCGAACACCAAGGTGACGACGCGTGATGCCTTGATGGGCGGACTTTTGGTGGCAGCGTTATTAGAGATCATGAAGCTTGGTTTTGCCTTTTATGTCTCGCAAGTCTCCACCTACACGATGATTTATGGCGCTTTCGCCGCGCTTCCGGTTTTTCTAATTTGGGTGTACTTATCGTGGCTCAGTGTGCTGTTTGGCGCGATCGTCGCGGCGAATCTGCCCTATTTTCGTCATGTTCGCGCACGCGGCCTCAACCAATCCAATGACGCGTTCAACGAAGCGCTTAGCATCCTGCGTTTACTTGATCAATCCCGTACACACAGCACTTCAGGCCTGAGTATCCGATCGTTATCTGAAACGCTTGATCTCACTGAAGATCAAGTGGATAAATCGCTCGCTTCACTGCAAGACCTCGGCTGGGTCGCCCAGGCACAGGTTCTCAAGCGTGAGGTGTGGGTTCTTGTTTGCAATCCAAGTACAACTAGCATCAATCCTCTGATCAAGAAGCTTTTAGTGAATCGCAGCCCCCTCAAGTTGGAGGAAAATCCTGCGCTCAAACAAGCATTGCTGGTTTATCTGAAAGATAATCAAGACTCAATCTTGGCGGATGTGCTGCTGCAAAATGACAAGTCTGACACCCTGACCGTACAATCAGACAAAAGCAGCACCAAGGAGACGCATCATGTTGCAGGTCAGTGAAATTTTGCGCGTAAAGGGCAACACCCTTTTTACCGCCTCACCCGACACTTCCGTTATACAAGCGCTTGAGACCATGAGCGAGCAAGACATCGGGTCACTTGTCATCATGGAGCGTGGTCAATTGGCAGGTATGCTGACGTTTCGCGAAATCATTCGACATGTCAATCGCAATCATGGTGCGGTCGGGGCCACCTCGATTCGCAGCATTATGGATGCCAACCCTGTCAGCGTCTCCCCGGAGACCCCGGCAGATGAGGTGCAGCGCCTCATGCTCGAAAACCACTCTCGTTACATTCCGGTGATGGACGGCACTGTATTGATGGGCGTGATTTCCTTTTACGACATGGCTCAAGCCATCGTTGCGGCACAAAAATTTGAGAACTCAATGCTCAAAGCCTACATACGAGACTGGCCCGACGAAGAAAAGCAAACACCGAGGGCGTGAGACCCTGAGACCCTGAGTCCCTGAGACCCTGAGACCCTGAGACCCTAGGTCACTTTTTCAGGCGACAAAGGAATCAAGGGGTGCAAAGCCACCGATCTCAGACCATGCCCGGCGAATCAGATTGGCGTCGTTGCTATTGAGCAGCTTTGAGTCGGAAAGTATTCTGCGCCACAAACGTGAACGCGGTCTGCCATTAAAAAGACCTAACAAAGGTCGAACGACGATTCTCAAGGGCGTGTCAAGCGCAACTTGCGATGCGGCGTAGTCAACCAGCTGATCAATCAGCAGCGACTCCTCAAGCGGCGACTCACTTGGCCACAACGTCGAGGAAATCTCACTCAATACGCTGGGGTTGTGCCAAGGGGCGCGACCCAGCATCACCCCATCAAACGTCTTTAAGGCCAGCGTACAGTCTTGGACGCCCGTCAATCCTCCGTTGAGCACCACAATCGCCTCAGGAAAATCGGCTTTGAGTCTTGCCGCGTCTGCATAACGTAAAGGTGGGACCTCGCGATTGTCTTTGGGCGTCAAGCCTTTGAGCACCGCGTTGCGAGCATGTACAACAAAAACACGGCAGCCGGTGTCGTACAAGGTGCCTACAAAGTCTCTGACAAAGCCATAATCATCGTTGTCATCAAGTCCTAAGCGGTGTTTAACGGTAATTGGAATCCCCACGGCATCTTGCATGGCTTTGACGCAGTCAGCAACCAAGGCGGGCTCTGCCATCAGACAGGCCCCAAAAGACCCTTTTTGGACGCGCTCAGACGGACAGCCGCAATTGAGGTTAATTTCGTCATAGCCCCACTTTTCGCCTAAACGCGCCGCACGGCCAAGCGCTTCGGGCTCGCTTCCGCCAAGTTGCAAGGCGACGGGATGTTCTTGCTCACTGAAGTCCAAATGCCTGTGTATATCACCATGCGTCAAGGCGCCCGTCGTGATCATTTCCGTGTATAGCCGCGCACGCGGTGCAAGCAAACGGTGAAAAAAACGACAGTGGCGATCCGTCACATCGATCATGGGGGCGACATTGAGCTTCCAACCGCTGGAATCTTGCCCCGTCATCAGGTTTTTATCAATTGCGGACATGTGTCACTTTAAAACTTGGAACTGCCCAAACCGGACAATTCAAAACAACCCGCATTTTATATGCCTTAGAACATATTCTTTAAAAACAAATCGGCCATTGGGGAATGCGGCGAGGTCATCCTTGCTAAAATGGAATGATCTCTTAATGCGCTCTACCCTACATCTATGGCAGTATTTACTCAAGTCAGCGAAAATGATGCCCGTGCTTTATTGGCTGATTACGCCATCGGGGACTTCCTTGCGCTCAAGGGCATCGCTGCAGGTATTGAAAACAGTAACTTTTTCCTGACGACATCCCAGGGAGAGTATGTATTGACTGTGTTTGAGGTGCTAAAGGCTGAGCAGTTACCCTTTTACATCGAGCTGATGAATCATCTTGCTCAACAGGCGATTCCTGTCCCTCAACCTCAAACCCGTCTGGATGGTAAGAGACTCTCTACGCTGCATGGCAAGCCTGCAGCGATCGTCTCCAAATTGCCCGGCAGTTTTGAAGTCAAACCGAGTCGCCTGCACTGTGCGATCTCTGGCTCGACACTCGCCCGCGCGCATCTCGCGGGCAAGGACTTTGGCATTCCTCAGCCCAATTTACGCGGACTAGCTTGGTGGGAACAAACAGCCCCCACGGTATTGCCGTTTTTGAATCAATCCCTTGCTCAGCGCTTAAAAGTGGCCCTCGCTGAGCAACAAGCGCTTGCCCTGACAGCGGACTATATGTCACTGCCTCGCGGTCCCTCTCATTGCGACCTTTTTCGCGACAATGTGCTTTTTGCGGGCACCTATGAGGCTCCGGTGATGGGAGGATTCATAGATTTTTACTTTGCAGGCGTCGATACTTGGATTTTTGACGTGGCCGTGAGCGTCAATGACTGGTGTATTGAGCACTCGAATGGCGTCTTGCAACCAGATCTCCTCGAATCTTGGCTCTCTGCTTATGCCGCGGTTCGTCCCTTTACAGATGCCGAAAGGCAAGTCTGGCCAGCCATGCTAAGGGGCGCGGCTTTACGCTTCTGGATCTCCAGACTTTATGACTTTTATCTTCCTCGACCTGCACAAACCCTCAAACCCCATGATCCTGGGCATTTTGAGCGCATATTGATTGAAAGAACAACTGGCGCTATTTCCGCGCTACCCAAGGAACATTGATGCAAGCAGTCCCTTTACCAGCACTGGCAGGATGGATGTGGGTTCGCGATGGCTGGTCGCTCTTTAAAAGCCAACCATTAGCCTTTTTTTCGTGGGCGATGTTCGTGAGCTTGCTGCTGATGATCGCCACGATCACCCCTCCTATAGGCCCCATTTTTTTTATTGTCTTGATGCCCACAGCGACCCTGCTTTCACTCTCTGCGGGGCGGCATGCTACTGAGGGACGTCGAATCTTGCTTGGTACATGGATTGAACCCCTTCGTCAGCCCCTGATTTTTCGTCGCCTTTTAGGCATGGGTGGTCTCTATGTCGTATTTTGCCTACTGCTTGGCTTAGCAGTTATTATGCCCTTTTCTGGCGAGGTCACGGAAGCGCTCAGAAATGTAGAAAAAACGAATGACTTATTGCCATTGATGGAAGCTGTGCGAACACCGATGGTAATTTTCGCGATCCTGTATGTCGTCATGGCGGCCATCTTTTGGTTTGCCCCTGCCTTGGTCGGATGGCACGGTATTCGTATCACCCAAGCTCTGTTTTTTAGTTGGATCGCCTGTTGGCGCAACAAATGGGCTTTTTTAGTTTATGGACTATGTTGGCTCGCAGTTTTTTTAGGGATCGATACTCTTGTCAGTTTGCTGATCCTCATTGGCCTGTCTCCCTCGACTGCTGCGACGATCCAAGTCCCGCTCAATGTGGTGGCAACCTCGGTGTTGTACTGTAGTTTTTATACAAGCTACGTCGCCGTCTTTGACAGTATCCCAGCAGAAAGCAGCGACGAAACAAACCCGGTCTGATTAACGTTTATTGGCAACATTTCACATACAGAGTACGCTCGACGGCACCAAGCAAGGCGATTGGGCATCACGCTGGGACGCACGTCAACCACCTGACCTTGCTGATCCAAAAAAAACACAGCGATGGGATAGCGCATGCCAAAGGTATGGATTGCGTTGCAGGGCATCAGCCAAAGCACCTCTCCTTGTTGTAAACAAGGTCGCACCAAGAGACCACCGGCTCGACTCAACCAGGTGCTGGCTTTAATAATATTCATTGCAGCGCCATAAGCTGAACAACAACGGGAAATCCCAAAACAATAAACGTGCAAGGGAAAATACAAAGCGCCATGGGAAACAACATTTTGACTGGCGCCTGTAAGGCCTGTTTTTCAGCGTGCATCAGGCGCTGTGCTCTTTGCTGATCAGCATAAACCTGAATAATGCGACCCAAACTAAAACCCATTGACTCCCCTTGTATGAGTGAAGAAATTAACTGTCGCATACTCGGAAGTTGAAGTCTCTGACTCAGTTGGCGTAAGGCTTGGGTGCGAGATTGTCCTGCACGCATCTCTGCAAGCATTTTTGACCATTCTTGATGTAATGCGCCCTCACCCACGTGTTCCAGAGCAAGCTGAACTGAGGCCTGAAGATTCAGTCCGGCATCCAGTCCGAGCCCAACCATATCTAGAAAAAATGGGAATTGACGACGCATCGAATCAAGCCGACGCTGATGCCTGCGTACTAACCACCACAGTGGTATCCACCAACCGCAACAACCGCAAGCAATCAATGCGATCAATGCCATGACCTGTAAAGCGATCAGGGCATTCAAAAAATACCATAGTGCAACCATCAAAAACAGCAAGGCTGCAGCACATTGCAAAAAATAGATTTGAGAAAAAGTCCAATCACTCAAGCCGGCGCGTTCCAGGCGAATGGATATTCTTCTGCGCTGCCCCCACGTCACCACAGGTTGAAACGGATCACCTAGGGTTTTAGAAACTCGCCATAAAAGATGGCGATCCTTTGTCTTGCAGAAGGACGTTGCATCGATACCGTCCAAATGCGCAGAAGCGCTTTTTACACACGCATACAACACAAGCGTGAATAAAAAAACGGCTATAACGGCGCAGCTTGTTGCAAGATAGACCATGGTTAAACTTCAATCGTCAATATGCGACGCAACCAAACAATCCCCAACACCTCAAGCAGCACTAAAACGCCCAACATGCATTGACCGATGTGACTCAAAAACATGATTTGAACCGAGTCGGGATCAATGAAGCTCAACGCCACCAATAACAACAGTGGCAAGGCACCCATCACCCAAGCTTGCATCTTTCCTTGCGCCGTTAAAACCTGAATTTTGCCAGTGACATGCTGCCGAGCCCTTAAGTTTGCCGAAAGACGCTCTAATAAATCCGCGAGCGAACCGCCTGACGCATGACCCACGGCCAACAGTGTGGTGACTAACTCTACACTTTCAGTCGGCATTCTTTGGTTGAGCGCCACCAGAGCTTGATTGAAGGGCAAGCCCATCCGATGTTCTCTCAACACTAAACTCAGTTCCTGCGACATCGGCGTGGGCGCATCTTCAACATAGTGTTTAAGCGCAATACCAATACTCGCGCCAGAGCGTAAGGCACCCGCGATCGCGGTCAGTGCGTCTGGCCATTGGGCATCAAAACGTTCCATTCGACGGTGCAGCGCCGCAGTCAATATGATCCTAGGTAACACGAGGGTCACTGCGCTCAATACCAGCGCAAACACCACACTACCGCTAAAAAACCATACGGCTAAGCCCATCGTAAAAGCGAGGCAACACAACGCCTGCCATAAATGTGTCGTATCGATAAATACAAACAATTCGGACAAACTCGTTTGAGCATGTTCAGTGACTGAACTGCGATAGCGCGTCCACGCAAGGTTTGCCAGGTATTGAATCAGCCAACACGCGATTGCGACAGAGAGGCAAGAAAATAGCAAACCGACATAAATCATGCTGAAGCGAACCAATGCAATAAGCTTGAATCGACCTCGGACCCCCAATGTTCAAAACATGGCGGAATCAGTCCTTGGGGAATCGCCAAACCACGCTGACGATCAAAAGCCACCAATGTCTGCATTTGAATACAACCCGACTCCAAACCAACGACTTCGGCGACATCGTGAATCACTCGCCTTCCATCCGAAAGACGCGCTTGCTGAATGATTAAATGAATCGCCGAACCCATTTGTTCTCGTATGGCATTGAGGGGGAGTCCTGCGTTCGCGGACAAAATCATGGTTTCTAACCTGGAAAGTGCATCTCGGGGCGTGTTGGCATGTAAGGTCGTCAGAGATCCTTCATGTCCAGTATTCATTGCAGCCAGCATATCGATCGCCTCTGGGCCTCTAACCTCTCCGACGACAATACGGTCAGGACGCATTCGGAGTGCATTTCTGACGAGCGCGCGTAAGCTTATCGCTCCACGACCTTCCGCATTATCTGGTCGCGCTTCGAGTGCCATGACATGCGGATGATGAATCTGTAGCTCGGCCGAATCCTCGATCGTGACAATGCGCTGATCTGTCGGAACGCAACTCGCTAAAACATTCAGCAAGGTCGTCTTGCCAGAACCCGTACCTCCCGATACAAGAATATTCATCTTTTGACGAACACATAGACTTAAAAATTGCGCGAGTTCGACGCTGAGGGTTTTATTTATAACGAGATCCTCTAAATCAATCCCCTTTTTGGTAAATTTACGAATCGTCATGCTTGCACCTCGCATTGCCACAGGAGGAATGACGGCATTGATCCTTGAGCCATCACGCAACCGCGCATCTACCATCGGCGAGGCATCGTCCAGCCTTCGACCGAGAGGAAAAACAATACGCTCGATCACCCCTCGCACGGCTTGCTCACCACTAAACTGCGCGTGACTTGGCTCAATTCGTCCAAAACGTTCGATGTAAATTTCATCAAAGCGGTTCACCATAATTTCTGTGATCAGCGGGTCTGCGAGCATAGGCTCAAGTACACCCAAGCCGATTGCTTCATCCACCACAAGATCGATTAACTCAAGCCTTTGTGACCCGACGAGAGGATTCAAGTGTTCGTCGAGCAACGAAGAGACACATTGTGTAGCCTGCTCTCTGAGCGCATGTTCAGATAAAGCTGCAATATCATTGCGTCTCAAGTCAAAAGCTTTGAGCAGTCCGGCATGTAACTCTCGCCGGATATCGCGAAATTCTTTGCTCGATATCGGTGATTGTTGCGGGGTGACTGTGACGTCTGGTACGCACACTGCTTGGATATTCTCGTGTGCTGAATGATTGGTCGTACGATTGGGCGTGCGCGCAGAAGGAAAAAGGCGGATCAGACAAGGACCCACGACAAATTCGTCGCTTTCCATCACGGGACTATGTAGAGAAAATTTCCGTCCATTCACTCTGGTCCCATACAAAGAGCCAAGATCTTCGACCTGATACCCATCCGTGCTCTTGGTGACACGCAAATGACGACGCGCAACACGCCAGTGTGGCACACGCGCTTCGCATTCAATGCCACGACCCAAGACGAAGGGGACTGCGTGCTGCATTCTTTCGCGACGCCCATCTTCGTAAACAATCAGTAAGTCCATCATTCAGATATGCTCCATTGATCTAACACCGGCTCATTGGCGTCCCATTGCGAATACGAGGACTGTTTGTGATGCCAGCTTGGTTGCTCTTGCATTGCCATCACTGGAGTGTTGATCCTGGGAGAAGTCCCAAATTCATGCTCTAACACCATCGCCGCATGATCAACACGTTGCGTCATCCCTGGATGTTCCGCATTGACGACGACAGGTGTCACAAATATGGCCAACTCAGTCTCTCGATAATGATCCCGATGAACGCCAAATAACCCTCCCAAGACAGGAATTTCTGAGAGACCGGGCAGACCCTCTTTATCACGCGTTCGCTCACGAGAAAGAAATCCACCTAAAACCAGTGTCTGACCCGAACGCACATTGAACTCCGTTGAGGCGCGTCTAACCTTCAGGGCGGGGCCAGACGCCGATGCGAGCGACTGATCGACTGAACTGACTTCGATATCAATTTTTGAACGGACGGCGAGATTGCGATCGACTTGAGGTGTGATGTTGAGAGAGACACCGTATTTTTTAAAGGATGTCGACGTCTTGCCATCCTTATTCGTGGTTGTGTAGGGAACCTCGCCGCCCGCTTCAAAACTCGCGGTTGCACCGCTACGCGCAAGCAGTTGGGGTTGCGCAAGAATGGTGGCTTCACCCGTCTGTGCCAGCGCGTTGAGTCGTGCCGATAATACGCCCTTCATGCCAGGCAGTCCTCCTGCTCCGCTTAAAGGCAATGGCAAACTACTATCCCATCGCACGCCCATTTCCTGTAAGCGTGCAGAGGGGATTTCGATCACCTGAACATCAAGAAGAACCATTTTGTCCCAACCCACCTGACTCGTGAAGTCGAGTAATTCGGGATAGCGCTGCGCAAGTCTTGCGATTTTTGCTTGATCGGAGTCAGACAAATTTTCACCTTCGATGATTAATTTATCGCCAACGACTGAACTTCTGGCCATCGGAATCGTTTTGAGCAGACTTTTTATATCATCCTGGACACGAGAAAAGCCCTCGGGTGCAACTCGAATCTGATAAGACGCTCTTTTTCCACTCGTGCGCCAAATATCGAGCGTGGTGGAACCAGACTTTTTGCCAAACACAACAATTTCACTTTGATTGATGACGGTTGCCTGCACGACTTCGCCATTGCCTATCGCCAAACGTTCTACATTTGCCAGCTTTAACACGGTCGATGAACCGACTTCGAGCTTTAGATTTTCCTGTCCCATCACGTTAAGCGGAAATAACAATACGATTGAGGCCAGACACCCAACGACTGTACTCATCGCGCACCCACCGTCCTGTGCAACGTGCTTGACGCCTCATGATCTTCTTCGTGAGCGGCGACAGAAGACAAACGATCTCCATACATGATGGGCACCACACGCTCAAAAGGCTTGCTCGGCAGCCCGAGCAAAGCGGCTACATCACCTGTGGTTGAGCGTAGGCTCACGTTCTGCTCCGCATTAAGGGGAGAACTCAACACGGCACTGATCGTACCGGCTTCTCGGGCAGCGACAAGCTTGACTGCCTCGGTGGGAGATACCGCTAAAGTGATATGGGCCTCTGACGAAGAGGCTGAATGATCACTACGTTGATGTGCCTGCGACAAATGACCCACCCCAAGGACCCGTACTGCTTGTAAAAGCCCTACCGTTAGGCGCTTGCCCTGATGTTCTAAAGAAACAAATAAATCAACACGGTCCCCACCCCGAATGAGACCTGAAGCCGCGCTACTAGGATCCACCGTGATCGAGACCGCTTTAAATTCTGGATCTAACAACGTGGATACGCCGGGTGACTCTAACGCCTGTAAATGGGTATGCAGCAAGGGTTGACCAGACCGCACATCAGACAGGAGTTTCTTTCCAATCAAGATGTCACCCTGATCCTGAGAAATCGCATCATCTGGCGCCCATTTAATGGGAAACATCTCACTGACAAAATCAGTCTCTTCGATCATTGTGTCACGCGTCAAGTCCCTCGCGGCAACCAACAAGCTCGTCTGCTCAAGTCTGGTGCGAGACTCAATCTCCTGCGTTATTTCATTCAAATGTTGATCAATGGCCCAGGCTGAGATACAACCCAATGCAATTGACAACATCATCAACCACCACTTCGCTTTAGTGTGCGATAGGTTCAACGTCTATCTCCCTCTGATGTATGAACGTATATGAATGTTTTTCCTAAATGATCAATCAAATCCATGTTCACCACGGTGCCACGCAGCCTAGCTTGAATTTTCCGCGGGTAAGACCGTGAAAGGAATTTCTTGGGGTCCTCTGTCACAGACCCATGCTCAAGGCTAAAAATCTGCCTCAGCGCTTGATACAAAAAGGGAATGGACTGCCCAGAGGAAAAAATCATGGTTGAAGACGCGACATCCTCTGAATGATCTTTAACGTCAAGCATCAATGTGGCGGCGAGACGAGGATTTGAAAAAAGACTTTTGATCGATCCGGTTGAAACCAATGGTTTTAGCCGCAGACTGGAGAGAATGGCTGTTACACGCCGATCGCTTTCTGGCCGGAGTGCTAGCACATGCGAGTGTTCAGAGGAGGTCCAGAGCATGTGCATCACTAAACCATCACTCCAGGCGAGCGTATCCTCAGGCACTTGCCTTGAAATGCTCTGTATGACCTCATCAATCGTCTGCGATAAACTCCAACGCGTCAGAGTGAGCTCATGATCACTGATGTAGAGCTTGTGATGACTCGATAGCGAAAGCGGATTCCCGATCAGGTGCTCTCGATCAATGCGCAGTGCTTCAGCGCCATCTGCAAAGCAATGTCCAAGCAACATCATGCTATAGAAACAGCGTGCCATGAACATTTTCACGGAGCTCGTCCTTTTTCCGCACTTCTGGGTGACTGCCCTGCCCAACCCGTCAACCAATCCGTGGTGAGAAGCCCGCGCCCCCATGGAGCATCAATCTTTGACAGGGACGGTCTTTGTGGATAAAGCACGCTGTGTGTTTTATTCGCGACCTCACTCCAGGCAGACGTTGAACGCGCGATGCGCGTCTGAGTCTCTTGTGACGAAGGACTATCGCCAGCATTGATCTGAAGGTAACTGCTCCGATGTATTGAGGAAAAAGGAAAGAGACGATTTGAAGCCGATCTTTGATAGGGAAGATCACTTTGATGGCTTTGGACCCTGAGCAAACGATGCTCCTTTATTTCTAACAGCTGTTCAGAGAGTTCAGCCTTCGATCGTTCAGGTTGAACATTTTTTTTCATACTTTTTATAAAACTCAGGTAGCTACTTTCCCCAAGCAACGCTAAGGAATGGGCTCGGAGTTGACCGGAATACTGGATGGCAAACATCAATGTCATCAGAATCGAGAGAATGAATAGCGCTTCAAACATGGCTTGTCCGTACTGAAGATAGCGTGGTCGATACATTATGGCGCGGTGAGATTGGGGATCAGTGTGGCTCGCCAATAGGGTTCAAAAAGGCTTGGGCGCAGCTGCTGTGTACGAGGTAAAGAACGCGAGGGGATCTGCGTTGGATTCTGAAAATAAGCCTGTGCTGTCGCGACGGCACTGAGTACCGTATGCTTATCGAGTCTCTGCGAAACCTTTAACGCGATACGGACTGGTTGATCGTCGCGCCCCTTTGACAGCGTCGCATAGTGCCCCAAGCCTTTGGAGGCCCACTTGGTTTCCGCACTGCGTCCAAACAGTTGGGTCAGTGATGCACCACGACGTTGCGTTTTAGCCCAGCGCCAAAATACCTGACGTGAGAAGTCTGGCAATTCAATACCATCCAACTCAAGGCTCTGTTGAGATCCTTGCGTGGATAGCGCGGCCCAACCCATCGGATACTCTCGGTGATAACAGCCTACTATTTTGTTGTAGCGCAAGGCATGAAAGGATAGTGATTCCTCAGAGCGCCACTGCCCATCGCGACCTAATCGCACATGACCTGAGCGTCGTAACTCGTGTCGTTTGAGTGGACAGCGTGGATGAATGATCCATGCATTGCGTTGCGTGTGTTTTCTCTCGGATAAGAAATCGTACTGTTCCACGAGTGTCGATAGAAAATCTCGCCAAATAGGTGTGTTAGCGGAGTGCTGGACGACGAGTCCTGGTGAGTCATCTACAGTCAGAGCAACATTCAAGCCTAGTTGCTTGAGTGTGTCGCCCCGCAAAGCGCCACCACTCTGTCCGACATTGGCAATCAACACTTGATGAATCGCCTGTTCGCGCTGACGTTCAAAATCTTTGATTTGTAACTGTCTTACCTGAGCAATGACCTGATGCACGTGCCGCTCATGGCGTAAAAATGCATCTCTAAAGGTCTGCATCGAATCAAAGTCAGAGATGCCTCCTTGTAGGGCTGAGGTATATGCCAAGGCGTGCTGTGGACCAAAAAAGGCCCCGATCAAGCTAGGTGGGGGATTTCGGATCCGTGCCTGACGGGCAAGCTTGGCGCGGTATTGTGCCGCAGTTGCCACAGCGATGACATGCGCCATGCCGAGCTGATGCGCAATCTGTGCGCGATTGAGGTAGGCATGCAGATTGAGCGCGCGTGCCTGGATCAGTGCGGCAGTATAAGACGCAGCATCCGTTGCTCGATTCAAGGATGACTGATCATGCACACGTCGACCTAGCTCAAGCATCAAACTCCAGGCCAATACGCCCACGCCGCACAATACTAAACCCATCAACATGACTTGCCCTGACTGGCGGCCGTTGCGCGACATCAACGCTTTGCAGCACCGGCGTTGCCAGTGAAGCTCTTGAGTGATTTTGCTTTCGCTTGCTCTTTTGCACCTTGCGATGCACTTTTGGCACTACGAGTTTGTTGGGTGCCGTCTTCGCCAGCGAGTTCTCTCGCAACGGCTGCGGTCTGTGCGCGAAGCACCTGTCCGAGATATTGATACACCGCAATCGCCGCTACGGCAACGAGCGCCACAATAATGATGTACTCGGTCATACCCTGCCCGCGTTGCCGAACGAGCGTATGCCCGAGTGGTTTGATGGGGACGCTTATGGAATGTGACTGTTTGGATAGTTTGGATTGTTTGCTTGTTGAATGCACACCAGCCTCTCATTGAAAGTAAGAGGCGTAGTGTGCAGAGTGCGTGGCTTTGACTCAATTCGCAACAACCACAATGGCTCGATTAAGCCAGGTCAGTGATCTGGCTTGACACTACCAGCCGTAAAATCGCGGCCAAGTCTGGATGTTTTGTTGTGTTGTCAGCACCTGATACTCAGGAAATTGAGCGGCCGTCGCGCAAGCGTGATTAGGCAAAAGACGTAATTGAGTCCCCACAGGAAAACGCGCCGCAATCGAAAGGTCGGGCTCATCACGTCGGGAAATAATGCCATGCTCTTGATTGGCGCCTGTCATCATATAGCCTGAGAGCGGCTCACCGTCAGCGGTGCACACCTGTCCATAACCGAAATCAATCGTTTGCTTTTGGGTACCTCGATCACGACTCATGGCCATCCATCCTGCATCGACGATGACCCACCCTTTTTCCTCTTGATGCCCAATGACCGTTGTCAATACACTCAGTGCAATATCGTCTGTCGCGCAAACACCAACGTTATGCATCACCAAATCAAAAAATACATAAACGCCCGCTCGAACTTCGGTGACGCCCTCGAGTTGACTGGCTGACAAAGCCGTGGGTGTCGAACCCACACTGACAACCGGACATTGGAAGCCGGCCTCGCGCAAACGTTGGGAGGCGCAAACACAACCTGCGCGTTCTTGCTCCGCCATTTGCTCCAGCGCTTCGGGCGTATTGAGGTCATAGCTTGAACCCGCATGGGTCATCACGCCAAATAACTCCGCACCACCGACGGCAAGTGCTTGGGCAACGCCTATAAGCTGAGGACTCTCGGGTTTGATGCCAGAGCGATGGTCATCCGTATCAATTTCAATCATGACCTTGAAGCGAATGTTGTTAGCGATGCCAAAGGCAGAAATCGCCGCTGCGGACTGTACGCTATCGGTCAAAATCTTCAGGTCGCAACCCTTTTGCAGCAAGGCCAGCGCCTGGGGTAACTTGTTGGCAGTGATACCTACCGCGTAAAGAATATCGGTAATCCCAGCCGCAAAAAACTGCTCCGCTTCTTTGAGTGTAGAGACTGTAATCCCCCGTGCACCTGCTTTGATTTGAGCCTGGGTCACATTGACGCATTTGGATGTTTTAACGTGGGGCCGAAAACTGACACCCAAACGATTCATCCGCATTTGCATACGGCTAATATTGCGTTCCATGCGGGCAATATCAATCAAAGCAGCAGGTGTAGAGAGATCCGAAATTTTCATAAAGTGTCTGTGCATTTGCAGAAAGGTTGAGAACCCGCTTATTCTATCTCTACGCGCTTCTAGCTGCTTTTCCATGGGTGCCTCTTTTCTTTTTACTTCTGAATGCTTAATAAAATTGCCCCGCAGTTGCTCTCAGCGCTGTTTAAGTCACTCGGTATTTGGCCACTGACCCTCTTGCAAGTGATCGGGGTGTGCGCCGGATGGATCGCTTGGATACTGCCTAGTCGCTATAAAGAGCGGGCCTGGGTCAACCTGCGTCAAGCTTTTCCCGATGCCACACGCGGCATGCTTCGCTCAGCAATGCTTAGTAATGGGCAGCTGATGTTTGAAATGCCCTTCTGGTGGACGCGACGCAATCAGGCTTTTCTCAACACCAAACTGCACTGTGACAACTGGGAGCAATTTCGACTCGCTCTTGCAAAAGGAAATGGCGTGATCTTAATTTCGCCCCATGCAGGCTGCTTTGAATTGCTTGGGCCCGTCTACAGTAGTCACTTCCCTTCGACAGTATTGTTTAGACCCCCTAGAAAAGTGTGGTTGCAAGACTGGATTGTTGAGATGCGTTCGCGACCTCAGCTCAAGATGGCACCTGCCAATCAAACAGGGGTCCGCGCCCTCGTCAAAACACTGATGCGGGGCAACACTATCGGAATATTGCCCGATCAGGTACCACCCGATGGTGAAGGCGTTCTAGCACCTTTTTTTGGACGTCCGGCCTACACGATGACCTTGGTTCAACGCCTGCAAAAACTGACAGGCGCGACGATCTTTGTGCTGGCGGCCAAACGCAATGGGATTGGTAAAGGGTATACGCTCGAATACAAAGAGCTGGTCGAACCCCTACCGGATGATATCGAAGCGGCCGCAGGCGCGGTCAATGCGGAAATGGAAGCAATGATTCGCAAAATGCCTGAGCAGTATTTGTGGGGCTACAACCGCTACAAGTCGCCAAAATCAAAAAAGCTCAGGGCATAGTGAAAAGGACGCACTAAAACGGTTGAGCCACAGGTTCCGCTCAATCCGCTCTACGGGCATGCGTACTGAGGACCTCGAGTGCCAGCCGGCCGGTTTTGTTATGGATCGAGGTTTGCACCACAGCCGTCATTCTTCCCTGATGAACGATTTTCGACTGTGCGTAAATGGCCTCGCCCTCGCCTGGACTGATATAGGTCGCCGTGACACCTGAGAGCATCCATTCCTCACCTAAAGCCGCATTGGCCGTCACCATGCCAAGCCCAAGTATGACGCCGCCTTGGACATGTCCAACCCGATTGGCAATGTGAGGACCATTTAACACTTCACAGTATGCACCGCGGTCTTGCGGAGAAGGACGAAAATTTAGAAAGTGCGATGCAAACTCTTCTCCGGTCCGAGCGCAGTGTTCGATACTGGCCTTGACGCGCTCCAGGATCCACTTTTCATCGCTTGTCAACGTTTGTAAGTCCAACGGTGGATCGACAGGTGCTTTTTTTTCAACCCAAGGCACCGCAGGGAGCGAGGCGCCGTTGGGTACGGGCAAGATCATGAAGGCCCCATAGCCCACCGCGATCAACGTTTGATCCGCTTTGATATGGGTCAAGCTCACCCCTTGTCCTCCCTTGGTACCTTGTAAGTAGCCCTCGGTATCTGTCACAGCCACCACACGTCCCGTCGGTCTTGCGCCCGTGAATTGGAGACTCAAGGAAACAGTGGCTAATCGGGTGCGGTCATCCCGTCCGAAACGTATGCCTGTCGCCAAGCCCATGTCGGCCAAAATAGCGAGTAAGACAAGGTGCACGCTCTGATCGCGGTCGGTATTTTGTGGTTCTGGATCGATATGAACTTCAGAATGCTCGGAGTTGGCGTTGTCGTAGACAAAATCAAAGAAGTTGCCGCAAAAGTGATAGCCGGGCGTGCGTGTGAGTGCAATCGACCGCTTGGCTTTTTTATAAATGGGGTGATTGTCTAAATCGAGCGTTTTCATCCTTAAACCGTGCTCCGCCCCGTCAACGCCATGAGTCGCTGCTCAATGATGGCTTCTGCTTCATCGACAATACGTCGCACTAATACCGCACAGGTAGGAATATCATGAATCAGGCCCTGAACCATACCGACAGTCCAAATCCCGCCTTCAATGTCACCCTCCTCATAGACACGTCGCCCTTTGGCGCCTGAGACTTTTGGACCAATCTGCTCGATAGTCGCCCCTGCCTTTTCCATGTCGATAATGCTCTGGGCTAGCTGCGTACGGGCCACGCGACTGCTATTGCGAAGGCTACGTAAAATCAGCGCCGTATCTGTCTCGGCGTTATCGACAATCGCTTGCTTGATATTTAAATGGGCCGGGGACTCTTGGGTACACATGAAGCGTGTTCCCATGTTGATGCCCTCTGCGCCAAGCGCCAAGGCCGCAACCAGACCCTTACCATCACTAAATCCCCCAGAAGCAATCACAGGGATGCTTAGTTTTGCAACGGCCGAAGGGATCAAGATGAGCCCGGGAATGTCTTCTTCGCCAGTGTGACCCGCGCATTCGAAGCCATCAATGCTCACCATATCCACACCGATTTGCTGGGCCTTGAGTGCGTGACGCGCTGTTGTGCACTTGTGAATGACGGTAATGCCAGCGGCCTTGAGTGCAGGCATATGGGCAGAAGGATTATTTCCCGCGGTTTCAACAATTTTGATGCCGCAGTCAATAATCACATCCCGGTAAGCCTCATAAGGTATGGGCTTGAGCGTCGGTAAAAATGTCAGATTCACGGCAAAAGGACGGTCCGTCATCGTGCGTAAGCGCGCGATTTCATCTCGTAAGGCCTCGGGTGTAGGCTGAGTCAGTGCCGTCAAGGTGCCTAATGCACCCGCATTGGAAACAGCAGCGACGAGCTCGGCCCGACCGATCCACTGCATGCCTCCCTGAATAATGGGATGTTCGATTCCAAGCTTTTTTGTTAATGCTGTATGCAAGATTGCTCCCTTTTTTGCTTGATTTTAATTTGGACAAATCACCAGTTCGGCGGTAACCAGAATGGGGTTCAAGCCTCTGGCAAGCCGCCCTTCCGAGATGCCACCTTTGTAATCCACCATGGCGACATCAAGCTCAGCAAGCGCGTGCCCTTGCGGTCCGCACACGATACGTCCTGAGCGAATCAACAACTCTGTGACAAAAGGCTCAACGACGCTGCCGTCTTGAAACACTGCGCCCACCGTGCTGCCCACACCACCAAAAATTGTCGCACGCTCAATCTCGTGTGCACGACAAAAGTCCTCCAAGGCCGTACAGAAATCAATATTGGGCGCGAGCCTCAACGCATACGCAGTCTGATGCTCCGTCGCGGAGGTTTTCGGATGCAGCACTTGCGCACCGTCGACCAAGGGCATAAATAATGAAAAATGAGTCTCTGCGTCGGGACAAACCGTGAAGGCCGCCGTGTCAAGTGCAATGCCGCTCAATTGGATAGGAGCCGCCACAATGATTTGATCGGGCAGTAAATGACCACAATGACGTCGACCACCGGGCTCAATCCAGACGGCGTGAGAGTGCAACCAAGGACGGCCCTCCTTGAGTCCGTAGGTGACGGTGGCCGTTTCAAGGGCGACCTGGCCCTCAACAAAAAAGGTCTCACTAAAATAGACGGCATGTTCCGGGGTTTTTGAAAGAGCTGGCATTACGTAGCTAAATGCGTCGAATGCACCCCCATTTAACGTGAACGCACCACTTTTTACACCCTGCGTCTCTGCCAGCTCGGTGACTGCGCGTAACAAGGTTTGCCCGGTGGAAAGCGAACCTTGCAGAGTGCGAGCAGAACTAGGCACATAAAAAATACGCTGCGAATCGGGTATTCCGGGGTGAGCAATATGACGCATGGTGGACATTTAAAGAGGATGAATGTTCGATATGGAGATCATAGCGATTATTGCCGACGTCGTACGCGTTGTCGTTGATTGGGTAATATTAAAGATTGCGTCAACACGCGCCAGATTCGCCCTACTCAGCAAACAGGACACGTAACATGGATTTTTCCCTAACCCCCGCACAACTCGAGTTGCAAGAACGCACTCGACGCTTTATCGCAGACAAGATTATTCCACTTGAAACGGACCCACGCGCGACTTCTCATGGCCCCACTGAGGAGCTTCGCGCTCAACTTGTGGGCCTAGCCCGCGAAGCAGGCTTATTAACCCCCCATGCCTCGATTGAAATGGGTGGCTTGGGACTGTCTCATACAGACAAGGCGATCGTCTTTGAAGAAGCCGGTTATTCGACACTCGGTCCAACGGCGATGAACATCCATGCGCCCGACGAAGGCAACATTCATTTGATGGAGATGGTCGCCACCGAAGAACAAAAAGAGCGTTGGTTGCGCCCACAGGTGCAAGGATTCACGCGCTCGTGTTTTGCGATGACTGAGCCCCACCCCGGAGCGGGTGCGGACCCTTCGATGATGCTGACGACCGCCATCAAAGACGGTGATCACTATGTCATCAACGGCACCAAATGGTTTATCACTGGTGCACTAGGGGCTACCTACGTCATCATCATGGCAAAAATGGAAGATGGCTCTGCGACCATGTTCTTATCGGATATGAACCGCGAAGGCATCAGCGTCACCCGTCAAATGGATGCGATGGATAGCTGTTTTACTGGTGGTCATTGCGTCATGGAATTTACGAATGTTCGTATACCTGCGACCGACGTGCTCGGGGAGATCGGCCGTGGCTTTAAGTACGCGCAAGTGCGCTTGGCTCCTGCTCGCCTGACTCATTGCATGCGCTGGCTTGGGCAGGCTCGCCGTGCGCACGATATCGCCACAGAGTATGCACGTACTCGCCAAGCGTTTGGTCGTGCGCTGGGAAAGCACGAAGGCGTGGGGTTCATGCTTGCGGACAACGATATGGATATTCAGACTTCACGTTTGCATATCGCTCATACGGCTTGGCTATTAGACCAAGGACAAACTTGTAATTTTGAATCCAGTCGTGCAAAGGTTACATGCTCAGAGGCCGAATGGCGCATTGTGGACCGTTGCGTACAAATGCTGGGCGGTCAAGGTGTCACTGGCGAAACGATTGTGATGCGTATTTTTCTGGATATGCGCGCCTTCAGGATTTATGACGGCCCAAGCGAAGTACATCGCTGGAGCATGGCCCGCAAGATCTTGGATGCAGCAGATAAACGCGCAGGGGTGCACACAGGAGTTAAGGCATGAGCGCCACAGCATTGCATCACGCACTTTTTAGTCTGCAGGGTCGTACGGCGCTGGTCACAGGCGCCTCGAGCGGCATCGGTCGCCATATGGCAAAAACACTCGCACAGGCAGGCGCACATGTCATCGTTGCCGCACGCCGCGTGGACAAGCTTCACACACTTGTCGACGAAATCAAAGACTCGGGATCACAAGCATCTGCAGTGTCACTTGACGTGACAAGCGCTGACAGCGTCAAAGCCTGCTTTGATCAAATCGAAGCTCTTGGTCTCGTGGCAGATGTCATTATCAGTAATGCCGGGACAACCGTTGCAAAACCTGCGCTTGATCAGACAGAACAAGATTGGGATGATGTGATTGATACCAACTTGAAGGGCTGCTGGATGGTTGACACGGAGGCGGCTCGTCGTCTTGTCAAGCACAAGAAGAAAGGTAGCATCATTAATATTTCTTCGATCTTGGGCGAGCGAGTCGCAGGCGCTGTTGTCGCTTATGCCACGTCTAAAGCGGGCGTGATCCAGTTCACCAAAGCACTAGCACTGGAGTTTGCGCGCTATGGCATTCGTGTGAACGCGATTTTGCCGGGCTATGTTGTCACGGATCTCAATAGCGAATTTTTAGCGAGCGAGGCGGGTAAAAAGCTCGAATCCCGCGTGCCCTTTCGGCGCTTTTGTCAGATGGAAGATTTGGACGGCCCCTTACTTTTGCTCGCTTCGGAAGCAAGTCAGGCCATGACGGGAACGACCTTACCCGTCGATTGGGGGCATCTGGTGAGCTCGCTATGAGTGATACGAGCACTCACCCATCTAGTGACTCCAACACCTATGGACAATTTAAGCTTGAGGTGTTGGCAGACTGGCTGCGTGGAAAAGGGATTATTGAGAACGGCAAACTTTCTTGTCAGCCCTTGACGGGAGGGCAATCAAACCCCACGTTTTTGCTGACAAACGGCTCGCAACAACTGGTCCTCCGTAAAAAGCCGCCCGGTGTGTTGCTGGCTTCTGCGCACGCCGTTGATCGGGAGTATCGCGTGATGAACGCGTTGCAAAACAGCGATGTCCCTGTCCCAAAGTTGTATGCCTTTAGTGATGAGCTTGAGATTGTGGGCACGCCCTTTTACATCATGGAGTTCCTTAAGGGACGTGTGATTGTGGACCAGTCACTACCTGGCATGTCTCCTGCGCAACGTAGCGCGATTTACGAAGAAATGAACCGCGTGATTGCCTCGCTCCACCAAGTTGATCCCAGTACGGTGGGTCTTGAGACCTTTGGTAAGCCGGGAAATTACTTTCAACGCCAGATTGCGCGTTGGAGCCGCCAGTATCTTGAGTCCAACACTGAGAACATTGAGTCTTTGCATGCGTTAATTGAATGGTTGCCTCAACATATTCCTGCGGGCGACCAAACATCCATCGTGCATGGCGACTATCGTTTAGACAACTTAGTATTCCATCCCACGCAGCCTCGTGCCATTGGCTTACTCGACTGGGAACTCGCAACCCTTGGACATCCGATGGCTGATTTTGCTTACCACTGCATGAGTTGGCATATACCCGCCACGCTTTGGCGCGGCATCGCCGGCTTGGATTTAGCGGCGTTAGGAATTCCAGACGAGACAGCGTATGTCAAACGCTATACCGACGCGACAGGTTTTGCCGGTGAAGAGCACTGGGACTTTTATATCGCCTACAACCTGTTCCGTATGGCCGCTATCTTGCAAGGGATTGCGAGACGCGCGGCGGATGGGACGGCCTCGGCGCCAGATGCAAAGGAAACCGGCAGTAAGGCACGACCACTTGCTGATATCGGCTGGCATTACGCCCAAAGGTACGAGCGCTCAAAACGCTGAACCCTCTCAAAGACTGGCAAGAGAGATATGCTGGGATCAGCATGTTGCTATAGTGGGTGGGTCTAACATCCACGCCTATAGGCCATAGAATATGAAACGCTCATTATTGCTCGCTCTGATGTCGCCTATCGCTGCCATCAGTCTTTTCGCCAGCCATGCAAATGCTCGCATTGTTTGTACTGCCCCCGGTATACCTGCCGGCTGTGTCGCTGCAGCAATTGATAGAGGCGCACCAGGTGTGGGTATTCTGCCAGGTCCAGGTGTAGGTGCGCCGGGCGTTGGAGTCGCACCAGGGGTCGGTGCGCCTGGAGTGGGAGCGCCAGGAGTGGGTGTATTGCCAGGTGCGGGTGCAGGTGCACCTGGCCCGGGAGTCGCTCCCGGCAGGGGTGTAGGCGGACCTGGAGAAGGAGCTAACCGTGGTGGCCCCACTAACCGTCCAGGTGCCCGTTAAGCCTTTAGTCGTGAGGCTGCTTTGCGGATAAGAGTTGCAATCACGTCACTACGCGCTTCCTGATGATGTGCTGCGAGCCGATCCAAGGCTTGCGACACATCAGCATCCAGAATAATCTCCACGCGCTTTGCGCCATTAGCGATGCGTTTGCGACGATGTTCTGCTGTTCGCTCGACGGCAGAGATTGGCTTGGCAAGTCTGGGGCGACCACGCCTCGATAATCCAGGCAAAAAACCTTGACCTGGTAGATTCTGTGAAGTGGCTAACGGGCCTGGCGAAGAAGCTTTAGGAAGCTTGGCAGGCTTGGTCGTGTTGAGGTCATTTTTAAGCGCTGTTTTTTTGGAAATCTTTTTATGAGATACCGTAGCAGACGCATTTAATTCATCCGGAACACCAAAAAGATCAACTGTCTTATATCCGCTCATCACAAGGCTCTTTATAATAAAAATATCCGGTAACTAATTTTACTATAACCCTTGCGTATTGTGGGTCTCGGCAGGAGTTTGAGGGTCAGTGTCCACGGGTGGCAGTTGATCTCCTGCCCCGAGCGCAAGCTGAAGCATGGCTGTATCGCGCCAAGCTCCCGCCTTGTAACCTACCGAGCGAAACAAGCCCACCTGCTCAAAACCATGACGTTTATGCAACGCCACCGAAGCGGGACTGCTGTCACCAATAACCGCAATCATTTGACGAAATCCGGCTTGCTCGCAACGCCTGATCAATTCTTTCAACAATTTGCTTCCGATTCCCTCGCCAGCCAAGCCCTCTTGGACGTAAACGGAGTTTTCAACAGTAAATCGGTAAGCAGGCCTTGCGCGATACATCGTAGCGTAGGCATAACCCACCACGACACCTTCACGCTGGGCAACGATGTAGGGCAAGGTTTTCTCTACCACGGCTTGCCGACGCGCAATGATTTCCTCAACAGTCGGCGGGATGATTTCAAAAGAGGCCGTGCCATACAAAACATGGTGCGAATAGATTTTCTGAATCGTTTCACAGTCACTCGGCAGACTGTCACGGAGTTGAACTTCATGCACTGTCACGATTATTTCTCCGACAGGTTCTTTGCATTCAATAATTCAAGCACGGCATTCGCAAAGACCTCAGGGACCTCCTGCGGCATGTTATGTCCGACCCCTGGAATAACGCGATGAGAGCGTGGTCCCGTGAAGCGCTGCGCATGGGGTCCAACCCTGGAGGGCGGACGCACACCGTCATCCTCGCCGTCGAACGTGATGGTGGGCACAGTAATCGCAGGCTGCCGCGCCAGCCGAGCTTCAATCTGGGCGTAGGCAGGATCTCCCTCGACCAAACCAAATCGATGACGATAAGACTGAATCACAACGTCGACAAAGTCTGGGTTGTCAAAAGACGCAGCGCTCTTAGCGAAAGTGTCTTCACTGAATCGCCACGTCGGAGACCAGAGTTTCCAGAGTAAATGCGTGACTGCACGACGATCCTTTTCAAGACCAGCACGGCCTCGCTCGCTATGAAAATAGTATTGATACCAAAGACGATGCTCGTTTTCAGGTAAGTCTGGCACCATCGCTTGTGCGATATTTTGAATGTTGTAACTATTGAAGGATACCAGGCCTTGACAGCGCTCTGGCCAGAGCGCTGCCACTACACAGGCAGCACGTCCACCCCAGTCATAACCCGCCAATACTGCCTGCGGTATCGCTAAAGCATCCATCAGCGCGAGAAGATCGGCACCTAAGGCGGCCTGTTCGCCAGAACGCGGGGTTTCTTGATTCAAAAATCTGGTCGGACCGTAACCACGTAAATATGGCACGATGACTCGGCAGCCTGCTCCGGAGAGTATAGGAGCCACTTCGCTATAGGCATGAATATCGTAGGGAAATCCATGCATCAAGAAAACGGGGGGTCCCTCCGCAGGTCCTGATTCGGCATAGGCGATCTCGAGTACACCGGCATGTATTTTTTTAAGATTATGCATGTGAACGCATTTACTAGTAGAAGCCCAAATGTTAACCGCAGTTAACTATCAACATTTCGCTTTTGATGACTCTCTTCATCGATGCATTGTTTAGAACCGCTTAAGTTCAGCAGCATAGTGATATTGAACGAATTGATTAGTCCATTAACAAGCGGCATAGGGTATTTACTAGGTTGTGAAACATTACAGTATCTTTAATATTGAAAATTATACAAAAATGAAAATTTCAATAACGTGCAAAAAGAACCCATTTCCGTCATTCCAAAAACATATAAACCTTTGAAGGCTCAATCTGCCGTTGATATGTGGCTTGGGCAGCACATTAGGCAACTTCGCAAGAGCCGACAAAAGTCGCTTGTAGAGGTTGCCAGTGCATGTCAAATGTCTGTCGGACTATTAAGTCAGATAGAGAGAGGCATGAGCTCCATATCAATCAAGTTTCTCCATTTACTCGCCAATGAGCTTGGCGTGTCGCCTGATTCGCTAATCAGAAATGCTGAATTGGAAAATGACAATGCTGAAGGAGCGATCGCTCGTGCGGGGTCACATCGGCGTTTGAACTTAGAGGACAAAGGAATTGCAAAGGAAATCGTCACGCCAGCACTCGCTAAAGATTTGGACCTATGCCGTGCCCTGATTCAACCTGGTGCATCTTCTGGTGATCAGTGGTTTTCTACAGATAAAGGAGAACAGGTTGGAATGGTTTTAAGTGGAGCACTAGAACTATGGATTGACAATAAAGTTATGTTACTCAATGCAGGAGATAGTTTTTGTTATAGCAGTCGAACACCTCGTCGATGGCGCAACCCAGGAACTTCCACAGCAGAAGTTATTTGGGCTATTTCAAACATTCAAACTAGTTAAAAAATCTTACTCACCTCAGGAGAAGCACCATGAAAATAAAGTCACTTACATTAACTCTAGTATCTTTAGTCGCATTCGCACTTAGTACAAATGCTCTTGCCCAAAAAGTAGTAAAAGTCGGCTCAACACCGACAGGTATCCCCTTCACTTTCTTAGATACAAAAACAAACACAATTGAAGGCGCGATGGTTGATATTATAAAAGCTGTTGGTAAAGAAGCAGGATTTACTGTACAGATTGAACCAATGCCTTTTTCAACACTGATAGCATCCCTTACATCTAAGCGCATCGACCTTATTTCAGCTGCGATGTTCATCACTCCTCCTCGGCAAGAGGTTGTTGCATTCTCCGAACCTATTTATCGATATGGTGAGGGTTTGATGTTAAGTACCAAGGTTGCTCAAAAAACATATACATCTTTTGCTGATCTAAAAGGAATGACAGTTGGCGTGCAGGTTGGAACAGCATTTGTCGAACCATTGAAAAAAACTCAGGGGATTAAAGAAGTAAAACTTTATGACGGATCGGGGGACATGATCCGCGACCTTAATGCAGGCAGAATTGAAGCTGGCTTATTGGACTACCCCATTGCGGCTTACATTCTGAGCCAAGGAAATAACCCTAATGTTCGGCTTGATAAGTCTTATCAGCCAACCATAATGGGCAATATCGGAATTGCCGCAAATAAGGATAACCCTCAGTTGTTAGCAACAGTAAATGCTGCCCTGGCTAAACTTAAGGCGAATGGAACCATCGATACGATCTTGAAAAAATGGGGACTTGGTGTATAAAAAATAATTCGAAAACAAGATAACAACGTCTAAACAAAGTCTCAACAGCACCAGAAGAGCCAATCATATGATTCAATTTTTTAAAGATGCAGTCGAATTCGTTCCGATTTTGCTCCAAGGTGCTCAGTTGACTGTATTAGTAACAACTGGATCATTAATTTTCTCAACCGTGCTTGGAATGATTTGGGCATTAATGCGTGTATCCAAAATACACGCATTGGTATGGTTCAGCACCACAATGATTAATCTTTTAAGAGGAATTCCGATCATTGTGCTGCTGTTCTATATTTACTTTGTCATGCCTGATTTTGGTTTATCTCTTTCTGCACTTCATGCTGCAATCATAGGCCTTGGCATTGCTTACTCAGCTTATCAAGCTGAGAACTTCAGAGCTGGAATAGAGGCAATTGATAAAGGACAGGTTGAAGCAGCGATGGCGATGGGAATGAATAAATCAATGACAATGAGACGGGTAATTCTCCCGCAAGCAGTACGCATCATTCTTCCTCCTTATGGAAACACAATGATCATGATGTTAAAAGATTCGTCTCAAGCATCCACGATTACTGTTGCAGAGCTGGCACTCCAGGGAAAACTTATCGCAGCATCAAACTTTAAAAATGCAACTGTGTTTACTTTAGTAGCTCTGATGTATCTCATTATGTGCATCCCTCTCATTATTTTGGTCAGACACCTGGAAAAAAGGAATGCTGCAAAATGATTGAATTAAAAAATGTGCATAAAAGCTTTGGACGAAATGAGGTATTAAAAGGCGTTTCAGCATCAATTTGCAAGGGTGAAGTCGTATGCATCATAGGCCCTTCAGGGTCAGGGAAATCCACAATCTTAAGATGTATTAATGGTCTTGAACGTTATGAATCCGGTGAAATCTCGATAGATGGCGTAATCGTTGACAGCGAGAAAAAATCAATTGGAATGATACGTACACAGGTTTCAATGGTGTTTCAAAAATTCAACCTTTTTCCCCATAGAACTGCGTTAGAAAATGTAGTTGAGGGACCCATTTACGTAAAAAAAGAAAGTAAAGATTCTGCTTTTGAGCGAGGACGTGCTCTTTTAGTGAGTGTAGGCCTAGGAGATAAAGAGGATGCATATCCCCCGCAACTTTCCGGAGGTCAGCAACAGCGCGTAGCTATCGCCAGAGCGCTTGCAATGCAACCTAAAGCTATTTTATTTGATGAACCTACATCTGCCTTAGACCCTGAACTAGTCGGTGACGTATTGAGCGTAATGCGCAAACTAGCCCAATCAGGAATGACTATGGTCGTCGTCACCCATGAGATGGGATTTGCACGAGAAGTCGCTGATCGGGTGATGTTCATTGACGAAGGCGTTATTGTCGAAGAAGGTCCTGCTGCAAACATCCTCAATCATCCAAAGCATCCTAGAACAAAAGACTTTTTACGTCGTGTTTTGCATCCGATCTGAATTTAAGGATTTATCATGTACCCAATTCCATTCCCCTTATCTCCGTCACTGTGGTCAGCCACTGCAATACCTGCGCCTCAAACTGATTCCTTAGAAAAAAATCATCATTGTGATGTAGCGGTGATTGGTGGTGGATTCGCAGGCCTAAGCACTGCGCTTCATCTTTCACAGAAAGGCGTAAAAACGACCGTTCTTGAAGCGCAAGAGATTGGGTTTGGAGCATCTGGTCGAAATGGAGGACAAGTCATTCCAGGGCTTAAATACGATCCTCAAGAAATGATCAGCATGTATGGATCTGAGCGCGGTAGTCATTTAATTAAATTTGCTGGAAGTACAGCAGACTCAGTCTTTGATTTAATTAATAGTAATAAAATGAATGTTCCACACGTACGAAACGGCTGGATACAAGGTGCGCACACGCAAGCTGCTTTGAGTCTTGCAAATCAGCGAGCTGAGCAATGGGGTCGACACGGTGCACCTGTAAAATATCTCAATCAATCACAGGCACAATCCTTACTTGGCACGGATAGATACCTAGGTGGTTGGGTTGATGAACGCGCTGGAGCTGTTCAGCCACTGAGTTACGTTAGAGAATTGGGGCGTGCTGCCATAAATGCTGGCGCAAACATTTACACTCAATCACCTGTTGAACACTTATCTCTAAAAGAAGGAAAGTGGTCTGTTCGAGTAAATAACGGGGCAAGTATCACAGCAGATCGAGTAGTCATGTGCACAAATGCCTACGGCGGCGACTTATGGCCAAAACTTAAAACTACAATTATTGATGCCAATACTTTTCAGGTCGCAACCAAACCCCTCCCCGACCATATTAGGCAAACTATCCTACCTCAAGGCCATGTTTGCTCGGATACACGAAATTTGCTTCTGTACTTTAGGCTGGATCACCAGGGACGGTTATTGATGGGGGGACGTGGACCATTTCGTGAACCCAAAGGCGATGCAGACTGGGCTCATCTCGAACGAGTCATGTACAAAATGTTTCCTCAAGTAAAAGGCCAACCGATTGAGTTTCGATGGTGTGGACGCGTAGCAGTAACAAGAGATTATCTACCTCATCTGCACGAACCTGCACCAGGACTTCTAATTGATATTGGCTGTATGGGTAGAGGTGTCGGTCTCCAAACTAGTATGGGGCGTGCAATAGCAGAATACGTCACCAGTGGAGATAAACTAAAACTTCCATTCCCAATTACTGTTGCAAAATCTTTTCCTCTTTATGGTCTTCGAAGACTTTACGTCAATGCAGTAGTCACTTGGTACCGAATAAATGACGGAGGACTTTGATGGCAGCTCATAGAGAAGAACTGGTGATAATTAACTAGTACCTGATTTCGTGATTGCCCGTTAAGCAGTCATTGGAATTGTTACGGGACCGTTGTTAATCAAGAATACTTTCATGTCAGCACCAAAAACACCCGTTTCTACGTGGATGCCGCTCTCTTGAGCAAGCGATACAAATTCATCATATAAATTTTTAGCACTTAAAAAAGAAGCTGCTCGGCCAAAGCTAGGCCGATTTCCTTTTGAAGTATCAGCAGCTAATGTGAACTGCGACACGATTAACAATGCCCCATTAATATCTTGAACGGACAGGTTCATCTTGCCATTTTTATCAGAAAAAATACGCAACTTTAATATTTTCTCCATCATCTGAAGTGAAGATTCTTTAGTATCCCCATGCTCGGCACATAGAAGTACGAGTAACCCTTGGCCGATCTGACCCACAATAGCGTTTTCGACTGAGACACTTGCTTCAGAGACTCTCTGCAATAAAGCCTGCATTTGCACACATCCAATACATTTAAAAAACTTCTAACGATATGCATTCATTAACATACTGATAATGCGTGAAGAAATCCAGGCACAAACCCAGTACAAATTTTTATAATGTACGTTTGTTTTTAGGTGGAATATATGGGTAAGGTGTTCCCATCGTAATGAGTGGGTTTTGCTTAACACTCTGTTCAAACTCTCCGACTATTTTTAACATCGATTCGACCACCCAAGTATCAAGCGCCGGCTTTTACTTTCGCTAAGTAATTCCTTCAACATTAACAATTACTAAATAAGATCCACAAACTAATTAATATTTAGTATTGGTGGTATTCACTGCGCGTTCAACGCTTAAAAGACAAGCACAATCAAAATAAATTTAAAGGTTAGCGTCTTGTCAGGAGTTCACTTAAATGTTGCTGTTTTTTTCACAAAAAAGAGAGCTGGGAGCGGTCAAAGCACACAGTTTCTCTCAATCCATGTATGTCGTAATTTAAAGGCAGGTTATCCGTAGTAGAGTCATAAATGCGGGTTTTTATTTAGCAAAAATCATGGATGTTTCCGAAAAATGTCAGTAAAAATGACTGAGTTAGAACACAAAAAACTCTTTCCACTCACCGGCGCTCAGCGAAATGTCTGGTTTCATCAAAAGGTCGATTTAAACGCGACTGCCTACAATGCGGGTCAACATATCGTGATCGAGGGTGACCTTGACACAGAAAGACTTGACCGCATTCAAAAAGAGCTTGTTCAAGATACAGAGATCCTCAGCCTGCGCTTCGTAGAAGTTGATCAAACACCGTATCAGACCTTTTTTCCTTTATCTGCTCCCGCTCTCGCGCAATGGGATCTCCGAAACGAGCCTAATCCGGAGCTTGCTAGTCAAGACCTACTGCACACGCAACAACATCTCCCCTTTGATCTTCAAGAGGGCCCTCTTTTCCGTTTTGGTCTGATTAGACTTGCGGAGCAACGTTGGATTTGGTTTTGGTTTTATCACCACATCATCATGGATGGTGCGGGTGTTGCAAGTATGTTTTCCAGATTGGTTCAGTCGTACTGTGCAAACGAATTAATACCTCCTAAAACGGCTCTTTCTTGGTTAGAAGCCGTTCAAGAAGATGACGACTACAGACATAGTCCGCAATGGGAGGAAGACCGTCAATATTGGCAAGAAACCTTAACCGGCATCGACGTCCCAGCGAGTCTTACCCAACAGCCAGCGATCCTGGGCGATCTACAGGTTTGTCAAACGACCAGTGTTCATTTAGAAAGATCAGATTTTGAACGCATCATTTCTTGGGCAAAAGAACATCACCTGAGCCCCTACCCTTGCTTTGCTGCCGCAGTTGCGGCTTACCTATCGCGCATGACGGGTCAGCAAGATCTCTGTTTGGGTTGCCCAACAGATGGCCGCAACCGAAAGACTCGTTCAACACCAGGCATGCTGACAAACGTACTTTCGCTACGTAGTCATGTCGCTGCTCAAGCGACTCTTCTCGCTGTTGCGCGCCAATTCTCTCTTCAACTCAAACAAGCACTTAGACACAGGCAATTTCCCTTTGGAGAAATCGTTAAGCAACGACTCCAGCAAAACCAGTCTGAGCCCTTTTCAATGTTGGTCAATCTTGAAAGTTTTGATCATCATGCTGACTTTGGAACGGCGCAAGGATCTCTGTATACGGAGTCCTCCGAACCTGTTGCAGACTTGCAATTATTCATTTTTGATAGAAATGATGAGGGTCCGATCGAACTTCGTCTTGCCTATCACCCAAAGCGGTACACCGCACTTCAGGCGCATCAGCACTTAGTCAACATTGCTCAACTCACTAAACTTTTACCGTTCCACGGTCAAGACAGCATTGCCTCATTTTCATTACTTGATCCTTCGCAACGCGCGAGCATCATTGAGGAGTCTTGCGGCCCCGTGCAGGACTTGTCCGACCAGCCTCTCACGCTGACCGCCCTCTTTGCCGCTCAGGTTGCGGCCAGCCCTCACGCTCCAGCACTCCTCTTTGAACAGAGCATGGGAGAGCACGCGAGTATGCCCTTTGCCGAGCTCGATACTCGATCGAATCAACTCGCGCGTCACCTCATGGCTTTGGGCTGCGGTCCCGACCATGTCGTGGCCGTGTTACTCGATCGCTCGCCACAATTAATCGTGGCCATGCTGGCTGTCCTCAAAGCCGGAGCCGCCTATCTACCCCTTGACCCCGAGTTGCCGACCTCGCGCCTGCAGTTCATGCTCGCAGATAGTCAGGCGCGCTTACTCCTGAGCGACTGCAATCTCCTGGATCGGCTTACCTCTGCCGGAGCGTCCACGCACGACTTTGTCATGCCCGCTCACCGGGATCTGAATGATCCGCACATTGTCGCTGAGCTCAGTGCACTCCCTGCCACTGCGATTGCGCCCCATGAACGCACGCAGGCGCTTGACCCTGAGCATCTTGCTTATTTGATCTACACCTCAGGCTCGACAGGTACCCCCAAGGGCGCGGGCAACACCCATCAAGCGGTCGTCAATCGCCTGATCTGGATGCAAGACACCATGTTGCTGACGTCACGCGACCGGGTTTTACAAAAAACCGCAATCGGCTTTGATGTCGCCGTCTGGGAGTGGTTTTTACCTCTCATGACGGGTGCTGCTTTAGTCATTGCCCGCCCAGAGGGTCAAAAGGATCCGGCGTAT
>Ga0247843_1002448_pt1 | contig 33681 bp, 21 predicted proteins | sample LaCruzMarch2017__FD_192420 | JGI IMG/M metagenome (GOLD analysis project Ga0247843, IMG submission 192420) | Freshwater microbial communities from meromictic Lake La Cruz, Castile-La Mancha, Spain - LaCruzMarch2017_8m | ecosystem: Environmental > Aquatic > Freshwater > Lake | place: Spain... | reverse complement strand
TAGGATTTCCACCTCTACCACCAGATACAGACCCAACAGACCCACCATCGTAACCACTAGATCCCGAAGTAGTGATCTGAATATCTGTGGCTCCTGTAGGTATAACAACTTGGAATATTCCACCACCTATAGGACTGCCTGATGCCGTTACTCTTGCCATAATAGTTAAAATTTAATTATGTATTCGACTAATATAAACGGTGTCACTACTTGATCTAATTTTTTGACATTGCTTAACTTTAAATCAATATATGAAACTATGTTTTCAGCAGATGCAGTAAATGCTTCATGACGATACGCAAACGTTTGCGTATATAAAGTTGGTTTAGCAATTTTATGTCTATGTATAGATGGTCTAGTAGTATTTACAGATGTAGTTTCTAATTCATTGCCGCTACCACTATTAGCAGTAAATCCATTATTTAATCCATCACCACCAGAATATGTTGCATGATTAGCAGACCAAGTTAAATATTGCTGTCCAACCGAATTATGCGCATGTGATTGAAAATTTTCAATATCTAAAGTTGTGGAGGAAGTAGTTGTATCATATAAAAATTTTGAATTACCTTGTAATAGTTTGTCAGCTGAAGCACTGATGTCAAAGTTTCCTGTATAAGAAACATTAGCTCGATTGCCAATATTGCTAACTACTTCTACTTCTGCGCCTACTTTATTTAATGGTTTTGCTCCTGCTACTGTTTGTTGAGATTCTACAGTAGTTGCAGTGTAAACTCCAGAATCTCTTCCTGCTAATATAACTTTAGATCCGAGATCAGGTAATTGAAATTGTCCTAAATCATTTTGTGTTAAATCAGCATTTCGCAAAGTAACATTTTCTTTTTTAAATCTACAATCATCTCCAACACCAAGAATTTGAGATAACGCATAAAATTCTTTAGCACTTTTTATACTACCGTCACATTTTAAATATCCAGCAGGTATTTTATTTTTAAAAGTGGAAGACAGCGGATCATTGATGGATCCTATACCTGGGGTGCTGTGCACTAGTATTAATCCAGCACAACCACCATATCTTGATTTTTCTTTAGTGTAATTTGCCATTTTACTCCTAGTAAGCCCTAATTATGTATAAGCAACTCATCGACGGTTGAGAAGTGTTAAAATTGATTTGTAATGCTCCTTTATTTTCGGCGTTACCCAAAACTAAATTAGGAGAAACGACAAGGGAATCAACATTTAGAGTACTAGCAGGTTTAGTAGTTCCTTGCACAAAAGTAATTTGAATTTCATCATGATCATGAGCCACTACAAGTGTTGGATCTGATCCTCCAGGAGCAGATGTTCTTGTCATGTCTTGTTGCCCCACATTAGCAAATATGTTAAAATTCTGACTGAATCCATCATAATAATTTTTTGTAAACGCAGGAACAGATACATTAGCGCCAGATATACCATATGGCACATTTACTACACCTCCTGCTGTTGTGGGACCAGTTAATCGAGGACTAAGTAATGTAGTAGAAATAGGAGTAGAGCCGACATTTTGGGGTTTCATATTATATGGAGGAGATTCTCTAAGACATCCTGCCACAGTTCTTCCTGGTTGCCCAATACCCCATCCACTTTTGTTTACATCACCTTGACTTTGAGGATTTAAAACAAGGTAATACCCAGGAAATACTTTGTCTTGTGTGGTAGTGCTAAAAGTATAAGTTCTCGTAAGCGTTATATTTGAGTAAGGAATAACTCCTTTTCCTGGTCTAAGTTCTGGCGTTAACCTAATTGTAGGATATGATCCAGGATGACTATGCGCTGTTAGATGATTTCTTGATAATTTTCGAGGAGCAACATATACTACTTTTTCCGCTTCTCCAGGAATTATAGTATTACCCTTAATTTTTCCACTATAACCGAGACGATCAGTTGGTGAAAGATCAAAAATAATATCAGTGTATTTATCATTAAAAACATTACTTATTCCTCTACCAATATTATCACTTTCTTGCCCAACAATAGGAGTTATAAGGTTTGCTGCAGTTGTCGATTGATCTATAACTCTCGGTGCAGAACCGCCAAAATAACTTGACTCAATATCCATCAATGTTTTATCATTTAAATCAGGTAATTTAATTTGACCTGTATACGCAGGAAAAGTACCAGCAAACGTCGAAACTCCTCCATTATAAGTATCTCCAATTGCTTGCGCTAAAAGAGGATATTCAACTGCTAGCACCGATCCTTCACAAACTATCCAACCATTTGGCACATTTCCTATTCCACCAGTCCACGGCATAATTGTGCCAATCGCAGCAGCTCTAGCAGTTTTAGAACTTTGATAAAACATATTCTATACCTCTAGTAAATACCAACCAAGTTGGGTGTTTGGCAAACCACTTTGAGCTCCACTTGGTAATAGATCCCCAGCATAAACAAGACCAAATGAAGCATATGCAGTTTGAACTACCATTTCTCCTCCAGTAGCATATCCTGCAGGTATTGAAAAACCACTTCCTAATATAATTTGTCCTGTGTTGTCAACACTGCCTTGAACTCTAACTCCATCAGGCGCTCTAACCACCAAACTTATGTTGTAATTCATACTACCACTCACATCAATAATTCTAATCATATCACCCATTAAAGCATTTTGTGGCAACAAAAATAACGTATTCGCAGATACAGCAACAAAATAATTTTTATTTGCTACTCCAGTTGTAGTTCCAGCACCACGATATACCCATTCTCGTCCACCTGTTCTGCTAATATAGTTATCAATTCCAGCAACTTTTAAAGCTCCAGTATTAGAAACTTTAAATATTTCAGTTGCTCCAGAATTAATAGTTAAATCGCCACCATTAATTGTTAGATCAGCACTTACATTAGGCAAAGGAAAAGTAGTTGATCCAAAAGCACCACCAATTTGAATACCACCACCAAATTTACTTGTGCCAGTGCCATAAGCAGAAAATGATCCATATGTAGCGAAATCACCAGAGCTATTAACAAATGTTAATCTAGGGGTAGTGCCAGTAACATCAAAGAATGTCATATCTCCGCCATTACTAGTAATAGATCCCTTAGTAATAATAGATCCAGTAGCAGTATCAATTTGAAAAGTAGTAATTGCTGGAGTTGCTCCGTTTGTAATTCGGAAAAACTCAGTATTTATAGTTGACGATCCATTAATTGTTAATGTATTTTCAGTAGTTAATGTACCTGCGACATTTGTGTTTCCTGTTGACGCAGCAACAGTAAATCTATTAAATCCAATACCAACACCTAAGTTTCCTAAAATACTGGTATTTCCTGTCGTAGAATCTACTCGAAATGTTGTTGCAGCAGGAGATCCGCCATCATTAATTATCAATGCTTGTGGATCCGTTGAAATCAATGTAACAACTTTAGCAAATTCTTTTTCTGATAATCGTAAATAATCGTTAGTTGTTAATACTCCACCAAATTCTGCTACTCCAATTATAGCGTTAGCTGTTGTTGCTCCAATACCACCAGGAGGAGAAACAATATAACTTGCTTTTGGTTGCTTGACAAACTTAGCAATAACACAACCATCTGGATGATCAGATCGCAAAGTAGTGCCGTCTTGTGCTCTTTGTACTTCAATTCTAAATCCTTTTGGATCATTTGGATTTGTTAGATTTGTTAATCCAACAACTTTGAGAATTTCACTAAACGCTTCATTATTAGGAGCTGGAGAAAGTGGATCCGCTCTATCAAGGAATATTAGATCACCAATCGCAAAATCAAATTGTCCTGGAAGTGTAATTGGTAAATTGTAATTAGTGCCTACAGAATTTACAGTTAATACTCTAATTGTAAGATTTCCTCCAGCAGTGCTACCAATACTACTATTAGGAATTGTTAAAATATCACCAATTAGATAACCATTTCCTGGATTATTATTAATAATAGTAATGGTTTTTGTAGCATCATTATTTACAGTGATTGTAAAGGTTGCGCCTAGTCCAGCACCAGCAGTAGTAGTAGCAATAAAACTATATGCCGAGGCAGTTCGCGTAAGCGGATTATCATTAGTTTCTTGTACAAATGTAGCTACTTGCCCACCCGCAATCAAGAAATTGGTTGATCCCCACAAAGCAACGCCTTGAGTATCAATAACTCTTCCTGTTGCTTGATACTTATAGAAATCAATATTTTGATTAAGATTACTACCAACTACATGTACATCAGCAGCAGTATTAAATCTCGCTCTACTAATTTCAACATTTCCAGCATTTAATCCACCATTTAATCTAATGTTGCCTTCTATGTTTGCTGATGCAAGTACTCGAAGACTATTATTTACAGTAGTAAATCCACCTACCGAGCCAATACTAAGTATGGAAGAGGCATTTGCAAAATTTACTACTCTAGGTAATCTAAAAATGTCTATAGTATCACATTGAGTAGAAATACTAGCAAAAGAAGATCCCGCTCCAAATTTAGTACCAATTTCAAGATCTCCAGCAATTGAAGTATTTCTAGTGCCAATAAGTGTTTTACTATTTGTGTTATTGAATGCACCCCCAATTCTAATGTCACAAGAGACATTATCAGTTGGCAAAATATTAGTATCAACAACTGTAGCAATATCAACGATTGCATTTTTAGAATTTGTATGAATTAATAATTCAGTTGCGATAGCCGAGTTACCGATAAAAAGATTTTGTGAAATACTAGAATTACCAATACTAATGCTCTGTGCCGCAGTGGCACTATTAAATAAATTAACACTGCGTCCATATCCAAACAAATTTAATATGCTTGTATTAATTCCATTTGCAAAATTAAAACTAGTAGCAGATGTAGATATGCCACCACCATTGATAGCAATATTGCTTTGGAATGTAAAATCTCCAGTGATTCTAGCGTCACCAGAAATTACTAAGTTTTTATCTAAAAGACCATCATTTACGTTGATACCAATTTTACCACCAGTAGAATTTGCAGTTAATCCTGGCGAAATTAAAGGAACTGTAGAAATTCTAAACGTAGCAGTATCATCTATGTTTAAACTATCACCGCCAACAACAAATGCTTTATTTGTATTAGTGCTTACAGCTAAATTACTAAAATTATTTTGTAGTTTACCACTAATAAATGCATTTCCAACTACATCAAGAGTTGCTCTAGGATCTGTTTTGGTTGTTACATAACCAACATTCCAATCATCAGAATTTGTTCTGGAAACAGTATTAATACCTAATCTATAATCACCGTAACTATCAGATTTTGTTCTTAAAGCTTCTGCACCTATTACACCAACTTCTTTCCATTCCGAATTAGATCTCGCAATTTCAATTGAAGGTTGTGGTCCGCTACTTACAGGAAACAGATATGGAGGAGCTCCTGTTAAAGTAATTTCAGATGCTCTACTAGCTATCAAATAAACAAAATTATTACTTGCATCGTATGGATATCCTATTGCAACATTATTATAAACAGAATGTACTCCATTCAGAAGAATTAAACTACCTACAGCTCCAATAATTCTAATTTGCGAATTAACAGTAATTCCAAGTGATGTATTAGATTTTCCTGTTTGGAAGATAAGTTTAATTACATTTACATTTGAAAATAATTCCACTGTAGTAATGTCAATTAATGTTGGATCTGATAATGAATTTAAAGTAAAAGCAGAAAAAGTATTAGCATACATCCAACCAAGTGATCCAGAAAATCCTGTCTCGGCACCTTTAAGAATCATATCACCAGAAAGAGGTGAAGTAGACCCAAAAGATAATGTTTGTGTTACACTAAGTCGTGCTTTTGATCCAGACGTATTTTGATTTGGTGTATTATTAAGAATAGATGTACGGAAAGAATAACGTTGTGTGCCACGAGTATTCATATCGAATATCGCTGCTCTTACTCTATTTTTATCAATAGTGACATCACCAGCTGCAATAGATGCAAGCTTTGGATCATCATCACCAGGCCAAACTCCTAAACGCTGTCCTGGATTAGATACAACCTTCAACGAAGAAGCGGTCATCACTCCTTCAAATTCTGGATCAACGTTAATTTCTACAGGAGAATTGAAAAAGTTTTTTAAATTTGGAGGAGCATTAAGCGTAATAATATTCTCAAATGTTACTGGATCTTCAAATACAGTAACTAAACTTCCTAAATCACCAGGATCTTCTTCTTCTTCATCTAAGATAATTGCTTCGACAAATGTCTCTTCGCCAGTAATAGCATTAATTTTCTTATTACCAATATACAACTCACCGTTGGAGTTAATACCAGTATAGAATACAATGCCTGCATCTTGCTTTTTAGCTTGAGCATAATAATCTTGAGTTGAAGTTAAGATAACTGTTTGTCTTGCTGGGAATCCAGTTGAATAGTTTCCTGGACCAAATCCCAAATACTCAAACGTGTGATTACCTGCACGAGCAATAGATGGTCTACGTAATTCAACATAAAGTTTTTGCTCTAGTGGATATGCAGAATCTCCAGCAATAGGAATTAAACGCTCTTCTGCACCAGATGAAGCTGCTCCTGCTCTAGATTCAATTGTATTAGTTGTGAATGTATAATTTCCAGATCCAGGATCTTTAATAAAATCTAAAACTGCTTCTTTAGTTAATGAATTTTTAGCATCATTGATCACAACAGATCCATGAATATAATTATCAGCAGAGCAAATAGCAGATGGTGGATCTATAATATTTGTATTTTGACTACCACCTAAATCATCAGATCCATCATATTGAAACAGTAATGGATCATTTTTATAAGATAATGGATACAATCTAGATATCGGTTGACTAAATTTAAACTTCTGGAAGTTGTTTCCAACTCCAGATCCTGTAGGTAGAGGTGCAATATCACCACGAACTGCTGTCAAATAGTATACGCCATCTTGTTGTCTAGGAATTCTTCTTTGAATTTGGTCAATTTTATAGATGTAGTAACTATTACTCAAATCTTCTACGTCTTCAACACTTACTATTCTATATTGACGAGCGGCATCATCGGTAATGACATCTCCAGGTGTTATAGTATATACATTTGCTGCATCTACTCCATACAAATATTCTTTTTTATCTTGTTTGCCTAAATTTGGTCTCGATAATACCTCAGCCGTTACATCTGCTTGCCCAACTATAATCTGTCTAAAGAAGGTTTGTGTTTTTTCATCAAAATCTATTTCGCCTTCTACGTCTTTCAATATCAAATAATTAAATACTTGTTGTCCACCTTCAACTGCCTCTGTGCCAAACCAAGAATGCACAATTGCAGATCCTTGATATTCACCATACCAATTAATTTTTTCATCTTTTATAAACTCACCATTTCCGCCTTGTGGTTGAGAAACTTTAATAGTTACAAATCTTTTTGCTTTAAGAGATTCAACATCTATTCCGTGATCGAATACAACCATTTCCAAATAATCGCCAACTTTTCTAGCAGATTGAATAGTAAATGATACATTTGATTCTATATTAACACCAGCAATTCTTTTTTTATTTGTTGAATTGTAAGGATCATAAGTTATTGCTGCTTGATTAGAGGAAACAGGCAACCCAAGTCTTTTTGGATTTTGTACTCCTGCTTCAAAAAATGTTGCATCTTTAGGATCATTAGCAGCAATTGGTTTAAGTAAAATTCTTTGTGGTAAAAGTTTTCTAGTATCGTCAGTCCTAACTTTTATAACAAATCCATTAATAGGATCTCTTACATCATCACGATAATTAGGTACTACGTAACGGAAACGATAGATTTTATCAGCAGAAGTTCTAAGATCATTTGATCTGTAAAGAAACGCATCTGGAGTTTTTGGTGGTTTGTTTACGTATGAAGATCCAAGATTAATATCATTAAGATTTAATCTACTGTAAATTTCATTTGTAGACAATAAAGTTCTTACAAACCAACCAGATTGAATTGGATCATATCCAAAAGGACTTCTCTTTTTATTTGCAAATACTTGGAAAGAAAAAGCGAAGGGGAAATTAAACTGTACTGCATTTAATTTATTGATAGCATCTTCTGCTGTTAAATAAATTGAAAATTGAGTGTTTGAAGTATATGTTGCTGGACGCCCAACAAAGTAATATCTAGAGATTTCAAGTCTACCACCAGCTGTTTTAGCGGGTAAAGTATTTAAAGCAGCACCAGTAGCAGTGCCATTTACTAGATTCTCCTCTAATGGATAAAAATAAACCTTTTGAACTTGTGCACCCGCAATACCAGTATCAAAAATATGATTTGTTGTTGTCTCGAATACTCTCGAACTAGATAACTTACAGGTATATCTGTGAAGGTCATAGTTTACATCAGTTAAATACTGATGCACTTCAATTTGAATATCAGGACTTAATCCTTTTGTTTCTGAAGAGTAAATGTAGTTGCCAGCTGTTGCATTTTCTATGCTGGTAGCAAGCATGAATACCTGGTTATCATTAAATTGTGCTGTTGCTCCACCAGAAGAATAATCGTATGGTGCAGTAATTTTTCCAGGAGCAATAACAAAATATTTGGTATTGCTTGTAAATCCTCTAGGAAGTCTTACAAGACGCTTATCAACATCAACAGGTTTTCCTGTTACAGGATCTATTCTAGGAATTGCTACCAATCTTACTGGAGTCCCAGTTTCTAGATTGTGTGGATTAGATCCTGCAATACGGAATAATGTGGCTCTTTGAGCAAAAGAAGAAGTATTTACAAGTTGAGAAATTAAAGGTTCTGCATCAACTCCATTACGAATAATACTATCAACAACACGCATTTTTTCGATGATAGCATCTTTTGTGCTAGCGCATGGATTAGATGAATTATCAACAGTTACCGACGAATCAACTTGTGGGGTTTGTCTTTCAACATTTTCATTACTACCAAACGTTTTTGGTGGTAGTGGTAGTGTATTTGTCAATGCTCCCAAAAGAATATCAAATTCTGTAGCAATACTATAAGCAACATCAGCACAAACAGGTATACCAGCAGAAGAACTGGTAATTGTAAGATCTCGTTGATAGTTTAATGTTGTGTTTACTAATTTTGTATAGAGTGGATCAGTAGATTCTCCATTTCCAGTTATCCAATTACGAATTGCTAGAATAGCAAGGTCTCTTGCTTTACGATAAGCGTAAACACTTATATCAAGTTCTCCTGCAAGATATAAAGCACCACCATTATACTGTAAACTAGGATATACGTAAGACCCATTTTGTAGTTTAGTAATAAGAATATTAAATAATATACTAATTTTATTCCTAACATCCAACAAAGCGTTTGGATTAGTGTTAGGAATATTTGGACCAGCAACACCAAGTTCGGCTGGTCCTTCAGGAATTTCTAAATCTTTTACATTTAATTGATTAGTTACTGCTTTGAAACAAATCTCTTTTGCTGTAGAAAAAGCGGTAACTGATTGAGAGATTTCACCCGTTAATCCATTACTAATTAATGTATTGCCAGTGCTATCAAAATAAGATTTAGTTGCATTAATAATATTATAATTTCCACCAAGAGAAAGATCTTCCGCGATAGCATCTACAATAATTCCAATATCACGCTTACATTTTTCTTGTTGTGCTGGTGACGATCCATAATTAATTGGTGGAAGTGATGGATTTTGTTGTGTGCCAGTTACTAGATCACCTTGATTAATTCTAGCATAAATGATGCTGGATAATGTATCCAAAGTTGCTTGCACATTAGAGCAAGACTGTGTGTCAGTATTATTAGTAGTATTTCCGAATGTGCCAAATACGCTTACACCAGATTGTGTAGTGCCAGGTGCAGGATCTCCTGTTATAGTTAAATCTTTAATTGCTAATTGATTATTAATCGCCTTTTTCATTTCTACAATTGCTGCAGTAAATGCAAAAATTGATTTTGCCTCTTCTCCCTGAAGTGCACCAGTGATCCATGCTTGCTCAACGCCAGTTACAGTAACAATAATATCATCAGCAATATTTGCGCCACCAATACCACTACCAGGAATAGTTAATGTATTTCCAACAGCATATTTAAATCCACTAGTAGTTATGAGTACAGAAGAAACAATACCACTAGCGTTTCGAGTAATTGCAAAAGTAGCATTAGATCCACCAGATGTAGTTGTGGTTGCAACACCACTGTAAGATCTATTTGCTCGTAAAATTAAAGGTGTGCCTGCGGTGTGAGTAAATGTCAGAATTTTTCCATTAACTTTACCCTCAATAAAATATTGACGAGTAAAATCTATAGCATAAGAATTTCCTAAAGTCGTTAGGTCTGTAGATACAGCATCAACAAAGAGTCCAATATCCTTTTTACACTTAACTTCTAAATCTGCAGGAGCTGGATTGGGTAATCCACTAGCAACTAAAGCATTATAAGCAGTATTAATAATACTACCTTTATTTTGCTGAATTAATCTGTAAGCATCTTTGTAACGAGAATATGCGTTTGTTTGTGCATCGCCGCCATTAGTAAATCCACTACCACCATAGTAAAAGTCTGGGTAATCAATAGCAAGTTGAGCAGCTGCTTTATCAACGATTTCTCTTCTGTTTGCAAGAATTAAGTTTTTTGAATCACGATAACGAGTTGGAGCAGCAACATATGATTCTGCAGCAGAAACAATACCAGCATTTCCAAAATTACCAAGATCTTCAACAACACCACCTAAAATTAGTTTGATATCTCGTTTACACTTTGTTTCGTCTGGGATAACAGTAGTTGGATATTGAATTTTAGCAAGATTAAGTGCCTCTTCTGCAATAAAATCTTTATTTAATGTGATTAAGTTACCAGCATCAAAATTTCTAGCAGAAGAACTAGCAAATTTTCCTTGTGATAAAGTAAAGTTAAGTCTTACTCCACCTGATATAAGTCCACTAGCAGAAATAGTAGCAGTTGCATTTATATTATCAGTATCGTTTGAATTACCAAGAATAAATTGTGTTGTGCTTAGGATTTCTCTTACATAAGACCCTACAGGAATAGGGTTTGTCTGCCCAGTAGGCACAGTAGCAGTGACCAACATTCCTTCAACAATACCAATAGTAGTAATACTAGAAGGTACGGTTATTGTTGATTGATTAATTATAGTAGAGCAATTGTTAATATAAAAAGTCCAATTGCGCATTGCTGCAACAGCAAGACTTCTCGCATAACTAAATGCGTCTAAAGTTTCTATTTTTTCTGCATTAATATAGTTTAACTCAGTGCCAACATAATATGATTGACCTGCTTGTAAACTGTTTACATTACCACCAACTCTAAGGTCATTAGCAACTGCTTCTAAAACATAACCAACGTCACGTCTACACTTTGTAATAGTGATATTAGTGCGAGCCAATAAATACGGAAACTTACGTGTAATATAACCATAAGTTTCTGCTGCGATAAAATCACGATTAAGATCAATTAAATTAGCAGCATCTTGATCTTGGTTGCTTATACCAACTGATATACTAGGACTTAAAGTTGTTAATGCAGTATTCCATTTTCTATATCCAGATGGTGCAATCTCAGCACTTCTGATAGATCCACTATATCCTACTGCGGTATCTAATTTAACATAAATTTTGTCTCTAGCTTTTGCACCAATTCTAAATCCACCAATAACCGTAGCAGGTTTAACTAAAGGATCAATTCCCGTTTCGTGTCCAAGATACAATTTTGTAGTAATTGATGTTGTGCCATTAGGTCCATCAAATTCTTGAGCAAAATTATTTCTAGACTTAACTTGATTGAATGTATAATATTGTAATTTTTTGGTAGTGGTAGTAACTTTTTTAGGCGGAATAATGTGAGAAATATATCCACCCTGGTCTTGAGCAAAGGCAAATCCTTTATATCCTATAGCATTTATAGATGTATTACCAAAGTTAGAGTTGGAGTTGGTGATAGACATATCGCCACCACTCTCCATCAAGAAGTGATCAGCAAAACCTACAGCAAAGATAGAAACGTTTTGAATGAAAGCGTCATTTGATGCTTTAACGTGAAAGTTTCTCCAATCATCTTTCCAAAATGCATCACCTTTATTGTGATATGTCGTTGTAGCAAACGCATCAGTTAATGGTGCTTGATTCCAAGTATTACTGAATTCGTCATATCGAATAAATGATCTGTCATCTCGTTGTAGCGAAACACCAGTATACTGAGCAATAACCATCGACTTAAAACCAGTCGCTTTGCTACCATCAGCGTGAATACCACAGATACCCCACGTAGAGCGAATAGAGACGTTAAAAACATATGGTGATGCAGATTCAACAGAATCAATTTCTGCTTGCACTCCAGCGTTTGTATCTAGGTCTGGTGGTGTGATTGGTTGTCCAACTCTATCGCCAAGACCAATTGAAGCTGCATTCTTACCGATTACACGATATGTAAATTCTTTAGCATCAGTTGTGCTAATTTCTTTTACTGCAAAAACACCCGTTAAAGGATCATTTGCTAAAGGTATACGAGCAGTTGCTCCAACAGGCAATGTAGAGCGCACGTTAGTAACAGCAACTGCTTGCCCAACATAGTATCCGTGATTAGTTTTAGTTTTTACTGTTACATCAAGAGCACTCGTGCCAATAACATCAGTTACTACAATAGAATCAATGCGAATGGCATCCTGTAAAGGACCAACGATTCTATTTTCTTGTGGTCTCTGCCCAAATTCACCAGGATCATCAATTGTTGGTTGAAATAAAGAAAATGCACGAGCAATCTTTCTATAAAGTAATCCTAGATCATCTCTATCAGCATATTCAAAATTGCAAATTTTGTGGTGAGAATAATAAGGAATTGTGGTGACAGTAGAATTTGGTTGCGAATATACTTTACCAATTTGCTCTTGTGTGTCATAAAGAGGAGAGCTTGCCGCAGTGTCTCCATCAAGAATAGTAAACTGCCAAAAGTAACAACCACCAGTTACGTTAAAAAGTGTTGTGCGACCAACATCTTTGTCTGCTGGATCTGGTACATAAAGAGGATGCAGACGAGTCCTGCGAAGATCCATACCAATAAGTGATGTGCCTCTAGGAATAGTAGCACCACCATTAACACTGTTAAATTTATAAAGAATATTATTTGGATTTTTTAAATCAACAATTGAATTATCTTCCCACTCACCATTAGCTTGATTAAACGCAAACGGTACTATTTCTTCTGCGTTTACTACTCCTGGACGATTATCAATGTAGTGATTACCAGGAAACAACATAATGCTGAATTGATCAAATCTATCATTTTCAGCACCAGGAACATACGAGAAACGAGCAACTTCTAAGAATGCTCTTTGAATAGTTAAAAAAGGTCTAGTTAAAGAATTTCCTCTGTTATCTAAAGCATCTGAAGCATTAAAATCATCTGGTGAAACATATAGATATCTTCCAGTTTTACTAGAAATCAGATTCTCTAATTTTGTTAATGGCATATCCTTCAGTTACCCGTAAATATGGTATTTCTTCTGATTTATTTATACAGAAAAACCTCAGGAGGATCCTGGGGTAATTTTGTTTTTGATAATAACGAAAGCCTTCGACAAGATTTGAACTTGCGACCTGAGCTTTACAAAAGCCCTGCTCTACCACTGAGCTACAAAGGCGTAGGAGTAGTGAGATTCGAACTCACCCTGGATGGATTTTAAGTCCACTGTCTCTGCCGCTGGACTACACTCCCAAAATTAACGACAATGGATATTATCAGTTTTAAGAAGATCTTTACATTTTTGTATTAACTCAATTAATGAGTTGACAGAAGAGCATTTAAAAACTACTACTGAGTTTTCTTCACTACGAAGAATTATTTTTCTATTGTATAGATCAACTGTAATTTTATCAAGCAATTTTTCATTGTTTTTCATCATAGTTTGCTTGTCTGTATATAGTATAACAGATAAGCAAAAAATTGTCAAGAGGTGATTAAAAGGTTTTTACTAAAAAAAATACAGCGATTTTTTTGCGGTTGTTTTTGTAATCAAACTTAAAATTTCAATTCAAGAAAATTGTCGATGCTTTTATTGTAAGCGTACCACTTGCAGTAAGAGTAACTACTCCAGTCGCTTTTAACTCAGCTCCAGATGAATCAAAAGTAATAACATTTTTTACGGCTGACACTCCAATCTTAGCACTTACTTTACCATATAACGATGCTTCTTGTGTAGCATTACCCAGAATATTTCCTGTATATGATTTAATAACTATATCACCTGCATTTCCTGTAAATTTTTTAAGTTTTCCTGCACCAGCAAGAATGCCAACTAATCCAGTTTCAGTAATTAATCCGTAAGCTCCTATTTTAGAAACAGATGTAATGTAATTTCCATTATCAACTTCTACTCTAAAAGCAGTTTCTAGTGGCGTGTTGTTTTTATTTACTGCAATAACTAATGCTTCTTGTTGAGAAACTCCCCACACAGGTGGTGTTGCTGGACCAGTGGTGTTAACTATATTTCCCTGCGCCTCAATACGCATTTTTTGCCCAGCTTGAATAAAAACATTTCCAGTCGTAGCAATAACTTTATCTCCCGCCGTTCTTTCAGAAGCAGTTGACATAGAAGACCCAGTTTCGTCTATTTTAGATGCTCCTACCTTACTGCTACTTTGTGATGTGCTTGTTCTTGAGACATTACTGTCGTTAATAAATTTACCAGCTTTAATTACAACCTCTCCACCACCAGATGCAGGCAATTCAAATCCAAATAACCCTGCCGCTGCTTTAGCAAATACTGCAGCGCCGCTAAATCCAGCAAGAATATTTACTGCTCTTGTAGCATTTAAACTGAGAGTTTCTGCTGCATGGAATACAATATTTTTTCCACTAAAATTAATATCACCATCATTGCATTCTATATCCAATCCACCATTAGATACGTTAATAGAAAATGCTGGATATCGTTTTTTGTCTATTGATTGAGTGCTAGAGTTGCTTACTGGGTTGTCTTCATCATGTTGACCACTAGTATTGACGTTAATTGATAATGAGGTGCCAACATTTATTCTAGTGTTAGATTGCGACTCAACTTCAATTCTCCCACATGTTAAATCTTCTGCAACTGGACTTGCTGCTTTAATTTTTACAGTGCCTTTTTCATCAATCGCTATATGCGCTCCAGTACTAGTTATTGTACCGAAACTACTATCTCCAAAAGGATTTTCTGCAGTGAATGATATTGTATTATTCTTTACCGTGACATCAGCAGATGGTGGCACTAAACTGACTTGACAACCAGCAACAGAATATAAGGCAGCAGTATCTTCCCAATCAATTTCTCCAGAAAAAGTTAGTCCTGTTGGAAGTGGTGTTGCACCTGGATTTCCGTAACTTAAATCTTTATATTTGTCAGAACTCATTTATAATTCCTCTTACGGACAATCAATATATTCACCAACAGGAGTTGGTCCAACAATCTCTGCAAGATCTCTCACATCTCTCTTATCTAGGCACGTAATGTTTGCGATAGCAATAGCGCCTACACCCTGAGAAACTGCAACTATTTTAATGGTAGGATTCTCAGTAAAAGTTTTTGATTTATCTTTAACGTTTATATCTACTAAAACACCATTCAAAATCACAGCTTCAGCAACATCTAAACTACCATCTACAAAAACGGCAGGAGCAACATCATATCCAAATCCTGGTTTGATAATACTAAATTTAGTAATAATACAATCTAAATTATCTGGTGGATTTGGTGGATATCCTCTACCAGGGCGCATTACTCTTATCTGTCGCAAATATCCATCAATATCTAAATCTGCAACAGCAGAAGCTCCATATCCAATACCATTTCCTTGCACATAAATTTTAGGAGGAGCAACGTAAGGATCTCCAGGTACACAAATAGGTATACTCACAATTTGTCCTGTAATAGAAACTATAGGTTGACATGCAATAGGAGGTTTTGGTGGATCTGGTGGTGGTGGTATTGGTGGAATTGTTATAGGATTACCTTCAATAGCAAATTGAGTAGCAGAAGCACCATTAGTCAATGCTGCATAAACTAATTCTGTTTGCACAAAACTTACTGGTTTGCTTATAGTAATTAATGAAGTTGCTTTGTTGTTAGCAATGACAAAACTACCTGCAAAACTACCACTAACCACATCAGATAACTGAAGATTTGTGCCAAAAATTAAATAATTAACTTTAGTGCCATTTGCTATTCCCGTTGTAGATAAAGTTAATTTTACTGTCTCTCCAGGAGAAAATAAAGATTTCGAAACAGTTAACATATAACTGGATCCAGTAGATCCAATTGGAGGAATATTTATTGGAGTATATATCGCTGTGGATTTTCCCGAGATTTTTATTGTTGTTGCACTACTATCTTTACTAGAAGTTACAATTGGTTTGTTTGAATACGTAGCTTTAGTCACACCAGTCAAGAAAGTAGTTACATTTGCAGAAGAAATAAAGGTTAGTGTAGCAGATCCAGCATAAGAAAATGCATTTGGTGGAGGATTAGTTGTTGTTGGTGATGTAGTTGTTGTCGGTGTTGTGATTAACGGTGGATTGACAGAAATAAATGCTTCATCTGAAATTAATTCTGATGGAATAGTAATAGGTGAACTACACACACATTGATATCCAGTGTCATCATCAGTCATTGCTATAGATTTAATGGTAAACGTATTATTAGTTTCTCCAGCAATATCATTCCAACTGGTAACAGCAGGATCAGTTTGTTGCCATTGATAATTGACTGGGCTACCGTCAGAAGTTGATGCAACTACGGTAAAGGTATATGAATCACCAACATCTTTAGTTGCTCCAACAGGATCAATAATAATATCTAATGTTGGTGTAATAGTTGTTGTTGGCGTAGTAGTTGTTGTTGGCGTAGTAGTTGTAGTTGGAATAACAGGTGGTATTTGTGTGCCTCCAGTAATAGCAACATTCAGTAGAGGTATTACTGGAGATAATGCATCGTCACACTTAACAACTGCTGGAGATCCTTTTGTGTCAGCAGAAATAGCATTAAGCAATGCATCCAAATCATCAGCTAATCCTTTTGCTTTTGTTTTTGGACCTTCTCCACAATCTTGAATTACTTTCTTACATTCCGCAGGTAATCCAGTGCATTGAATACCCAAAAAACTCATAATTTGTGATATGCTTTTAAATATTTCATTTAATGGAGCAGCAATACTACTCAAAATACTCAATAATGGTTGTATAATAGCATCAATGGCACTAGAGATAAAATCTTGCAAAGAATTCATTAACGAATTCACCATAGATTCAATGCCACAAAGAGCTTCTGACCAGAAATCATTTACTAATCCAAACAAAAAATTGGTAAGAAAATTGAATATTCTATCATAAAGATTTTCTATACTACAACCAATTTTTGCTAGTTGTGTCTCCAAAAACTTTTGTATTCTGTCTAATAGTTTTTCTGGTTTCTTTGGATTGTATGGCGGTTTGGCATCTTTTCTTTTGCCTTTATCAGAAATTAAACCAAGTAATGTATTAATTAAATACTGCACACCATCTTGCATCAAACTATACAGTGATCCTTTTAACCAACTAAATCCTTGAAAAATTATTGACATAATTTTATTCACATATCCCATAATAAATGTTTCGCCTTCTCTGACATATCCAGTAACCTTACTTGTTAAGTAAGACCCCACTTGTCCACCAGATTCGGAAATAGCTTTAAACATTTCAGATAAAATAATCTCAAGCATCGAAGCAGTTTTGCCTGTAGGGCAATTTGCTTGTGATATAATAGTGCATTTAATAGCAGCCTCATTCATAGCACTGCCAGGGCATTGCGAATACATCACAGCAGAAGGTTGCCCAAATCCTTTTTCTGGATTAGTAGCAGTGCCTGGTGGTGCAGCTGCTGTTGGCACCTCTCCTTGTGCTGCAGCTTGCACATCTGGTTTGCTAAGTGATGTTGCTACTTGAGGAGATCCCGCAATAGATCCTGGAGCAAAAGTTTTAAATGCTCTACATCCCTCTTGAGATGCTTTTAAGAATGGAATAATCGGTTTAGCTTCATCTCCTCTAGAATTTCTAATAGATCCAATACTTCCAAAAATATATGGTTGTTGCGCCATCTCAGAATCCATAAAGAATCCTATAACCCAATCACCATATGATAATCTTGTTGTAACTCCACCACCTGCAGTAAAAGGATCTGTTGTTGGTGCTACTGTGTTTGCCCACGGTAAACTATCGGTGCCTTGATTTTCACAATCTGCCAAGTGGTGTCCAACAATTCTAACTTTGTAGCGATTAGAATTTTTTAAATTTTCATCAGTTTTTTCTACTTGACCAACCCACCAGTGGAAGCCATCTTTTCCTACAAAATTAGTAGGTCGATTACCATAAGTTTCAAATGCCACAGTTGATATGTCTCATATTATTTTATCTTGCTAGTCGTGTTTTTTCTTCCAAAAGAATCTCTTATCAAACTAATATTTGTCGTGCCAGTAAGTGGTTGTGCTCCTCTCATTATGAAATTATATCCTATACCTTTTATCAAATAATTACCACTATGCTCTTCATCATAAGGATTAGTTTTTCTATCTTCATCACTAGTCATATTAGGAAATAACAATTCTAGTTTATCCCCTGCTCTTATTGTAAGATTTGGCGGGACCACAATATTTAGCTGTTGATTAGAAGCTAATTTATATCTTGCATTAGATTGAGCAATAGAATACTTATAGACATCTTTGTAACTTGCTCCATCACTTCCTGCCGTTTTTGGATCATCATGAAATAATTCATTATTAACCATCTGAGTCATAACACGAGTAGCATGACCCGCTAAATCTTTTTGACCTTTTGGTATTTTAGTTGCTGATCCTAGATGAGACATTTGAGCATATGTATCTTCTATTTTATAAATGTTTTCTTGATATTCGCAACTATTAACATCAAAGAAAATACACATCGTAGAATACAAACCTTGTCTCAACTGCTTGAGTATATCGAATTCATTTACGAATGTATATTCCAGAATTTTTAAAGGAGCGCCTGCTTCAGATCCTTCACTGTTTACAATTCCGTAGTCATAAGTATATTTTGGAGCATCACCACCATAAGGAGATTCTCCCGAAGAGCATAACAAATCTAAAGATTTAAAAACATAAGCATCATGTGTTTCAAAAAATACATATCCAGCAGTGCCAGAAAGTTTTGTTGTATTTGTGGTATCCAAACTTGTAGTGCCAGTAGATTCACCAGAAGATTTATCTTGTGAAGTGCCACCAGTGCCACCAGGTGTATTAGAAGAAATTGTTATTGGTGCTAATTGATAAATGAAATCAAATGGTCTTTTTATTGACGGCAACCATTTCTGCTCAAATCTTGCTTTTTCGCCATCATATTTTTTATCAGTTTTCAAATATTTTTTTAAAATATCTTCAACAATTTTATCATTACTACCACTCAACACACCACCAATACGCAATCCTTCATTAACCATTCCGATATAACTAATAAGATTTAATTTATATACTTGCTGTCTACCAGAAATAACTCGCACATCAATGCCACTAACAGATAAAGAATACTTATATGTTGTTTCGGAAAATGTTTCCGTTTTAATATTAAAAGTCAATAATTCTCTGCCTTGTATAGGTAAATTAGCAAGAAGATTTGCTGTGGTATCCTCTATGATAATCTCACCTAATATGTAAGGATTATTAATATTTTCATAGATAGAAAATTCCAACACAAGTAAAGTTATATCATAACTTTTTTTGTCTATAGTAGTCAGAATTATAGATTCTGCTGTAAATTGTCTGGAGTTTTGTGCCATTGATTTATACTAAATCTGTATATAAGAAATCCGCAAATACCATTGCGCTAGTTTTACCAACTGGCACAGCAGATCCAAAAGATCCTTCTGCTGATGCTGACGGTGCTTTGGGTGCTGCTGATGGCATAACCGCAATTGCACCAGAAGATGTTGCTTGAGTAGAAGTTGGTCTTGTGCCACCACCAGACCCTGGTGATCTTCCTGGAGACGGTCTTGCTGGAGGTGGGATTGCTCTTGGTTTGTTTAATCCTTCCTCTCTATTTAACCTTTCGGCAAGTGATTTAGATAATGCTTCTTGTTTCTGTTGTCTTTCTACACGATCATTTTTTTTATTCCATCCTTTCCACCATGGATTTTTACCAACTGCTTGGTCGCTAACCCCCATATTGACATATCTACCGTCAACTTTTTGGACTCCTAATCTTGTGCGTTGTTCTGTTACTCTCCGTGATCTCAATTGAGCAGCATTACGTCTCATAATATCTTCCTTTCCGCCCCCTGTTCCGCCTCGTGCCATGCCAGCACTCTTCATCGCTTCTGCTAGTGCTGCATTACGATTCAACATATTCCCAGTCATATTTTTTTTATATCCTCCTTGTCCTTTTCTAGCCTTGTCTCCAGCGTCCATCGCTTTACCCCAGCTAAATGGATTAAGTATATTAAACGAGTTACCGTCTTCTGCTTGTTTTGGTTTACCAACCATTCCAGATTGAGCAACTTGAGTTACGCTTTCTGCTTCTGGCAATGCTGCTTGTCTGTTATCTGGATTTGGTGCTGGTTTTGGTGGTGATGCTTTTGCTGTTGGTTCTGGTTTCTTAGTGCTTGTTGGTAATGCAGGTGGTTGCGAAGATGCTCTTCTAGCATAATCAATTTTATTTACTGCTATAGATCCCCTAGAAACTACGCCACTTTGGTTTCCACCTATAATTTCTACTACTCCGTTTTTAACAGGTCCAGCAGCAAACATTACATGAGATCTACTTCCACCACCGTAGTCACCAACCAATACATCACCATATTGAATATTGTTTTTATCTACTGGTGCTCCCCAGTTTTCATAACTATCAGCCATAGCAGAATTAGATCCCATAATTCCACTTCTTTTTAATTGTGAATTAACATATGCGGCGCACCATGGTTGTTGAGTCGGATCAACAATTCCTCCTGCTCCACTTTGCATAATTTCTTCTTTCATTTGACTAGCGTTTTTTCCAATATCTGCCTCTAAATCAGCTTTCAACCCTGCTGGGGCGCCACCTGGAGGATCTCCATCGCCCTTTTTATTTTTCCCTCCTCCCCCACCGCTACCGCCAGATATTTTCATACCATCAAATAAAGACATCATAAAATCTTTACTATCTTTTTGAGTATCAACTGCACCAAACTGTCCTCTTCCAATGGAAGAAGTAAAGGTGAGATTAGATATTCCAAATTTTTTAGATGCTTTTCTGATATCTTGTTTTACTTGGTCTCCTACCGTGCCACTATCAGTTTTACCCAACATGCCAGCAGACACACCAAGAATCATAGCACCAACAGTACTCATTGCGGTTTCTTCTGGAGTGCCACCAGATGATTTGTCGCCTGAGTTGCCAAGCATCTCTTTGCCAGCACTACGATTTAAAGGAATAACACTCTGACCAGGAGATAGCATTCCTTTGGTTGGATTGTCATACAGTCCTGGTGCCAACCCACCTTTTGATAGTGGTACTATGCCGCCCTCTGACATTTTACCTGCCATCTCTTTTGTAGCACCTTCCCTGCCGTAAACATTACCAAGACCACCTTTTTCGTCTGGAATAACATTCATGAAGTCAATACGATTCATCCATCCACGAGAGTGTTCTCTGATTCGTGTATCCATCTTAGCAAGATTATTTGCTTGCTCTTCCTTTTGCTCTGGACTCAAGAATGGATTTCGTAGTGCTTCAATAGCATATCTAAATGGAGCTCCACCCACATCCAGAGCAACGCCAAGAGTTTTTCCTATTTCTCCAACTCCAGTCTGCCCAACTTGAAGTGCTTCATCTAAGAAAGTATTCTCTCCTTTTGCTTTCTTTTCATCAATTGATTTTTTTCTATCTTTTAATGACTTATCACCCACCTTTCCCAGTTGAAACATACCTTCGCCAAGAGCAGATATGCCAAGACCAACACCGCCAACAATTGCAGCGCCTGCACCAGCACCTATGCTACCAGCTGTTTGAGCAGCGCCACCAGCAGCACCAGCAGCGCCACTAACACCACTAGCAACACTAGCAGCTGCCTTGCCACCAGATAGCAAAGTCCTAATTTGCATGATGTTTTCGACTGCATCGAGTCCACCTAGAAGAGTGCCAAATAAATCAAATCCTCCTCCTTTATCATCACCTCCATCACCACCGCCGTCTCCATCACCTTCCTCATCTTCTTTATCTGCTGATTCGGATTTAGAAACACCAGCAACATCTTTTGTTTTTTCTAACTGTTTCTCTGCTCTAGCAAACTTAGCTTCTTCTAGTGCTTTTTTTCTTAATTCGGTTTGCGCGTCAATACTATCTTTAATAACGGCAAGTGTGCTAGAAGATCTAGTAACTTCTGATAAATTTGCACCTGCTAATGATTTAACGCCACCTAATTTGGCGTCCATTGACCCAGTGTCTTTTAGAATCCCAGTAAATCCACCAGCAATAAATTCTTTTAATTTACCTTTAGAATCTCCACCGCCATCTCCAGACGGTGGTTTGACTTGTTGATCACTTTTTGAAGTTTTATTCCAATCAAATTGTTTAGACCAATTAGCCTTTGCTTTCTTTGATTTAACTGGATTAAATTGATTACCTAAAGCAGATTTAAATAAAGATCCTTTCTTAGGCGTTTCTCCTTTCTCTGCTGCTTTTTCTCTTTGCTCCTTAGCATCTTCTGCAGCATCACGAATTTTCGCACCAATAGATGCAGCGATCCCCAATACCGATGGACCCTGACCTGCTTCTACTGGTGTGGATGTTCCTGCTGACATTCTATCTACTTACCTTTTGATATTTAGGATAGACCTTGTAAATAAACCATTTCATTACCAATTTTAGCAGCAGTAAATGGATTTGCTGGCACATATTCAACTGTTGTTGGTCCAGGCACAGAGACAGGAACGTATTGAATCATTGGTTGCACCATAGCAATAACAGTGGTGCCAATAGTGCCAGATCCAGTATTTTTCGGAATACCTATTGGTGTTATTTGACCCTCTGGTAGTGATGCACCTCTTACAGGTCCTTCCCAGGTATCAGCCCCTCCTCTTCCAGGTCTTGAAGTTCCTGGATTAAGAGGTCTTCCTATATTTCGTTGATACTCTTTTTCTAATTGATCCATCCAAGATGGAGCTGATTTCTTGGGAAATCCTTCTCCATAGGTTGCAGCAACTTCAGTGTTTTGTGATTGGTCATTGTATATTATTTTGCCCATTACATCAACTAAACCATCAACCTGTACCCCACCTCTACTTCCTATTTGCTCGTATCTAGTGAATGCTTTTGCTGGGTCTCTATAAACATTATACTCTTTATTAATACCAGGAAGAATGATAAATTTATTCTGCATCTTAATTAACCACTCAAGACCATGACCTATGACAGGTTGCCCACCCGTTAAATCTTCTGGCACTCGATAACCTGTATCAGGTCCATCCATTTCAAACACTCCTCGTATTTGATTAGTAAAACTAGAAGTTGTAGATTCTACGCCACCTCGTGCCATTGGTATACCAAATTCTTTTTTCTTTTTCTGTATCCTTTCGCCCAACTCTCTGATGGTTAATTTGCCATCATTATTCATATCCAAACCTTTATTGCTGCTATACCAACTTTTAGATTCTGGATAACCAGCTGGCTCAGTGCCACCTTTATTTGCTACAACAAAATCGTCTGGTTTTCCAACAAATGCAGGTAGGAAAACTGCAGTGTATAATTGACCAGCAGAAGCACCCTTAGGAAGTTTAGCATTCTCCAAATACTTTTGAACGTATGGCATCTGCTCTGCTCTTGACATTTTTTTCAAAGCAGCTTGAGTGGTGCCAGCAGCTATAGCAGAGGTAGCACTAAATTGAATTAGACCAACATGACCACCTTTGTTATCTGCATCTGGTCTCAATCCAGATTCAGACGCCATCAATCCCATCAAATCTGCCGCATTAATATTAAAATGTTGTGCTACTTTATTAACTGCTGCTCCAAATGCTGGGTCTTTTTTCCAATCAATAGGAACATATCCGCCTGGAGGATCCGCAGTATCCTCAGTATCATCACCTCCACCAATGTTAATACCAAACAACTTAAAGAAACTAGCAAAGAATTTACTCAACTCTTTAGCGCCTTGCTTTTCTGTCATCGCAGCAGAATCTAACTCAGCAGCAAAAGCAGTTTTCTTTAATCCAAATGTAGTTGCTAATCCACCAAGTAATGGCGAAAACATTTTAGCAAGCACACCACTAAAAGGTCCAGCAGCACTTATTAAACTAGCAAGAGCACCAGATATTTGAGCACCAATTACTTTAAATGGCATCTCCATTACATTAGCAAATGGTTGCGCTAGTTTCATTAAATCACTGGCACCTGCACCCAAACCTGTTGCTAAAATGTTACTACCTGCTCCCTGTGTTACTCCACCTTCTGCGAGTTTATTGGGAGATGCTGCTCCACCGTCTGCAGATTTATCAGGAGATGCTGCTCCACCGTCTGCAGATTTATCAGGAGATGCTCCAGTAATTAATTCAGGTCCTGCTTCACCAACTAAAGCATTTACAGAACCTGCTACTGGTCCTGTGCCTTCGGAAAGTGCTGTTCTTCCCACATTCATAATATTTTTTAACATACCAAATTTACCCATTCCACCTGGCATTTTTGGCATACCTTTAGGCATACCTTTGCCTCTTGGCATTTTTGGCATACCTTTTTTTCTTGCCTTTTTATATAATGGATTTTGTCTTGCTAATCCCGTTTTCTTTTTTCTGAGATTTGCAATATCTAAAATATCATCTGCACCACTAAGAATATCAAGTAAATTAAGTCCGCCTTCTTCATCATCACCGCCAAGATTGATGTCGCCTATGTTGATGTCTCCTCCAGTAGATGCTGTATCCACAGCAGCGGCATCATTTTCAGAATTAATTTCTACATCTATTGATCCAGCAATACTATTTTGTATCGCTTCTAGTATATCAGCAACTCGTGTTGTTTGATCAACTAGAGAAGTCATTGTCTGTGTCAGTTGATTAATCGACTGATTAATACCACCCAAAGATTTAGTAACGTTTCTAAATCCTGATGCTAAATCTTTTACTTCAGATTGTTGTTGTGCTTGTTGTTTTTTCTTCTCGGGATCTTTGTCTCCATAACCAAACGTGTCTCCAAACCCCGCCTTTTTACTTGATTGTTTTGATGGAATATTTTCAAAGAATGCGCCAACTGTTTGATCTAATACTTTTCCACCAAATTGATACCCCAATGCTTTTTTGAGAAAATAACCTTTCTCTTTCATTTCTGGTGGTATTTCAGCACCATTTTCTTCTGCTTCTGCTGCTCGTTGCTGTTGTTTTTTAGCATCTCCAAATGCTGTAGTAATTTTTTTGCCTATCCAAATACCAGCAGATAATACAGATGGACCTTGGTTTTCTCCTAAGGGTGCACCGCCCTCAAGTTTATCTATCAAACTTTTTCCTAAAGATTTACCAACATTTTTTAATCCACCACCCATCTTAGTCGCAAAAGATTTTTTTGGTGATGGTGGTTGATCTCCACCGCCGCCACCTGCTGGAGAAGTTTTCTTTTTCTTTGTAGCTTTATTTTTACTGCCTTTGGGTCTTCCTTTTTTCTTAGTTTTTTTTGCAGCTGGAGGTGGTGCACCAGTTGTATAAGTACCTTCCCACGGATCGGATACCTGATACTCACTGCGAGGTGGATTTACATCTTCTAAAATTGATTCTAATGCTTCTATTTTATCTTCAAGTATAACAACAACTTCTTCTTTTGTTTTTGGTGGTTTTTTCTCTTTTCTTTCTGCCTCTATCTCTTTCATTCGAGACTCAATAGCAGCTTCTTCTATCTTGGCATCTACTTGTTTTCTAAATGGTTTCTCAAGATACTCTTCTCTTAACCACTCCTGATATTTTATAATATTTTCCATCTGGCGCATACCACCGCCGCCATCATCCATCTGAGGATAACCACGAGGATCTTTCTTTAGATTTTCAATTAATGTATCAGCGTCGGCATTTGTTAAATTTACAGCTGACGAATACCCAGTGCCAAATGCTTCTCCACCAGTAAGTTTGGCTTTAAGTACCATCCAAGTTTTTTCACCAACCTTCCCAGGCCACCATGGCTGTTTTGGGTCTAATACTCCTTGCGGTGGTTGTGGTAAGTTATCTGGATTCATTTAAATTGCTGTTTTTGTTGTTGATTGTTTTTTTCTTCTTCTAAATGATTCATCAACATAGTAACATACACTTCTCTTTCCCATGGCAGCATCTCTTCCAATTCAGTGAGAGAAAACTTATGAAAATACATCAGATTAAAATTAGTCTGATAAAAATTGCCAAGAGTTTCATGGAAGAGGCTTATCCGAAAAAATTTGTCAATCCCTCAATGGTATATTCAGAAGCAACACCAGTATTTGGATTCATAAGAGAGAATGTATGAGAAACCTTTGGCATTGTAGCATAGAATTTTTGAATTTCTTCAAACTGTTTGCTTGTCAATCCTTCTAGGTAATCTTTAATTTCTTTCTTAGGTGTGGTTTTTGCTTCCCATACTTCATCTCCATCATATATTTGATCAATGCAATTAATAATCTCATCAAATATTTCTTCAGTGCTCTGATCTTTTTGTAAGATTTGAGAAGTTATAAACTGATCCATGCTTGGATACTTCATGATCAATCCACTTACATCAGAAAAAGCAACTTTTTTATCATGTCCTTCTGGTTTTAAACACGTAACTTCTTCAAGGTTTAGAGTATATGGAAGTTTAGTTTCATTATCATCTTTGGCAGTAAAAAGCATCTCAATTAATTCACCAACAGACTTAGATCGAATATGTAAGAAAATATATTCCAAGTCAAACATAGGAAGATCTTCTACTTTTATTCCTCGTGTAAGAATACAAGATTTTAGAATTTCAACAATAGCATTTCTTATCTGTTTATCGTCAGCTGATTCAGTAGCAATCAGAAGAAGTTTTTCTTCTTTTACTAGAAACGGTCTATATTTAATTGTCTTACCTGTAGAAGGTAATTCCAATTCGTAAGTCGGGACTGTGGGTTTTGGTAATGCCATAATTTTTCAATTTAATTAATTTTATTTGTTTTTAAATATCCATCTTCTATAATAGAATGATGCAGTTACTTTTAATAAAACAGATGCACCATACGACACAGGAGTGCTTTGTATAGAGTATGGCCACGCATCATATAGTGTATATATTCCACCTATTCTGCCTAGAGTAGAATCTTTATTTCTTTCGCCTTTAGTTATAATTAATTCTGGACACATATAATCGTTTGGATATGACAATCTATTACGAGAATATCTACCATCACCTACTTTTGTCACGTCATCAAATATTACACCAGTCCATGCATTTAAAAATCTTAATGGAAGTAAATTTGTATCACATGTCCACCCCAAAGTTATATCTTGATATGATTTAGTGTGTGCATAATTAATTTGCCCTTCTCCCATCAACACACCAGTGGTTTGTCCAGTAGATGCCATTATTCCAGGAAGAGAAGCTTCTTCACATAGCAAAGTGAGATTATCTGTAGCACTACCAATCACATTGGTCCCAAACCCAGCAGCTGTTAATGCTTTTGTTAACTTAGCTGGCAATTTGTTAAATCTAACTTCGAAGGTATTGGACATTGCCATACCGTTCTTGATGGCACCCAGAAAAGTGTTTATACCAGTTTTCCCAGTTAACGCCGCCATCTAAATATCTATATACTGTTACCTATTATTTATGGCATATTCTGGATTATACAAACCAGAAAACCCGCAAAAATATAGAGGCAATCCAACCAATATTGTCTATCGTTCTTTATGGGAGCGAAAATTCATGGTGTTTTGTGACAGAAATCCAAATATACTTCAATGGGGCAGCGAAGAAGTTGTTATACCATATAGATCTCCTGTTGATGGCAAAGTGCATCGTTATTTTGTAGATTTTAATATCAAATTATGCACTCGCAATGGAGAAACAAAGAAATATTTAATAGAAATCAAACCGAAAAAACAAACTATTCCCCCACCAGAGACATCAAAAAGAACAAAAACTTGGCGCACTAGTATAATGACTTATATGAAAAATAGAGCGAAATGGGAGGCAGCGGAAAATTGGTGCGAAGATAGACAAATGAAATTTATGATACTCACCGAAGATCATTTAGGAATTTAAAATGGCTAAAGGATTTGCTGATAAAAATAAAAAAAACTCGGGGAAAAATTACAAAACTATATTTGAGCGAGTGCAAGATCTTTCAGGTGGAGAAGAAAAACCATGGTCGTGGTATCGTCAACATGTTAAAGCAATAGCACTGGATTACAAAAAACACCCAGAAAAAACAATTAAAGAAGAAAAAAAAGATAGAGTGCAAGATGAAGATATACAAGACAAAAACGAAATAAGAAGATACGCTAGACAAGGACGATTATTTCTTTTTGAATACAAAGCAATATCAAAGTATCTTCCATATTATGATCAGTTTCCGTTAGCGTATGTATTAAAAGCAAATAAAGATCATTTTATTGCAGCGAATTTACATTACGTGCATCCAAATAAAAGATTACGAATAATTGCTGATTTATTAGACGATAAGATTAACGTTCCTTCGTGTATTATTCATAAATATATAACAGAACATGTGAATGGATTCTTACTAGACTTGGCATCTGCTGAATGGGAAACATCCATCGCTTTACCAGTAGAGAGTTTTGTAAAAAATAAAAACGGACAGTTGTTTTCATACAAATCAGATGAAGTATGGAAAAAAACTAATGAAAAATTTTATAATAAATTTAAAGCGAGAAGAATCGTTAAAGGTTATGGTAAACCATCGGATATCGAGGATGTAGAATAATGTTAGCAAAGAAGGTAACTATACCAAAAACTGGAACACTTTCTGCTAAAGGAAGATTTCGCTATCCAGATATAGCATATCAATCTGATTCTGATTATGTGCAATTTACATTTCATGATTATTCAGCGCCATTTAGTCAACAATCTCAAGTTGCAGCGGGAAGTTTGTTTGGGTTAAATGCATATAATGCATCTGCTTCATCTGGATTAGGTGGGGCAAAAGCAACAGTATTGTTATACATGCCAGAAGACATTGAAAATCAATATGGTGCTGGTTGGACAGATACAAATCTAAGTAACATGGCAAAAGGAGCTCTTGGATCCTTTGGAGCTGCCGCTGCAGGTGATATTGGCAAAGGAATTCAAACTATTGCTGAGACATTAGGTAAAGCGACAGAAAATGCAGTTACGAAAGGAACACTTATAACTAACGTAATCAGTGACGCTTTAAATAAAGCAAACTTTGCTTCTTTAACAGTAAACGATATTTTTGGGTCAACAACTGGTCAAATATTAAACCCAAATACTGAAGTATTATATAAAGGACCACAAATGAGAAATTTTTCTCTTAGTTTTAAAATGGCACCTAAAAATAAGAAAGAAGCAATAGAAATAAAAAATATAATACATGTATTTAAAGCAGCAACATTACCTAGATTTGGTGGCGCAGGAGATGCAACAAATGCATCATTTGTCAGAGTACCACAAATAGTAGATGTTACATTCAAAACTGGTAATACAGACAATCCATGGGTAAGTCAATATAAACCAGCGGTAATAAAAAATTTGGATGTTTCCTATACTCCAGACGGAGCATGGGCAACATACGGTGATGGATCTCCCGTAGCAACATCTATAAAAATTCAATTTCAAGAAATTAAAATGGTTTATGCTGACGAATTATCAGAGCAAGGAGCATCATACTAATGTATTTCTCACTCATACCAGACATACAATACGACGAGAAACCAGTCAAGTTTCCTTTCTCTCAATCAGATTATGTTGTTGCTAAAAATTTCTTTCGTCGTTTCAAAATTGATGAAGATAGATTTAGTTACTCAGTATTTTTCAAGCGTTATGCTATACAAGATGGTGATCGTTTAGATTTAATTGCAGAGAAAACTTATGGCACAGCATTATATGATTGGGTTATTATATTAACGAATAATATAATCAATCCATACTTTGATTTACCAATATCAGAATCACAAATAAGAGATTTAACAGAAAATCCAGACGCTATACATCATTACGAAACTTTAGAAGTAAAAAACAGCGAAGGAGTGGTTGTATTAAAAGAAGGAATTATTGTAGATCAAAAATTTGTTGCTCAACCATTTGTTTACTTAGATAAATCAACTCCTTCATTCATTTACACAAGTAGAGTAGGTAGTATCATAACAAAATTAGTAACAAACTTAGATCAAGCAATACTAGAAAATGAAGCTAAAAGAGAAATTTATTTATTAAAACCAAATTACATAGCACAATTTGTGAATACATTTAAAGCACAAAATTTCTATTCTAAATCTACCAACTATGTTGATAGTCAACTTAAGAAATCGGGTGTGTAAACTTTTTTAACAAAAAAAATTGGGCGGTTTTTTTGCCGCCCAAAATGGTTTTTAGTATGCGATTTTGAAAATCAATCTTCTTCAGCAAGACGAGCGAAGTAACTTAGAGCATCATCTTCTTCCTCTACACCACCAGAAGTGACTGCTACTTTAACAGATTCACGTTTGGCAGGTGGAGCATAAGCATCTTCATCAATGATTTCTTCATCAAGAGTAGGACGATTGTATTGAGCACGAGAAACGGCAGGAGTTTTTGTAACTCCTAATACTAGATTCAATCTCTCCTCCAACTCTTCATATGATTTGAAGTTGTCAGCAGACATAAATGCCTGTAAAGATTGTGCTTTGTGCCAGACAGCTTCAAGTGCGGAATCATCAGATAAAAGTGCCGTAGGAGCTGCAAACTCTGACTTATCATAATTCCAGTAACCAGCAACATTAGTGATCTTCAGTTTGAAGTTAGCACCTTCCCACAAATCAAAAGGATTTACGGGTGTTTCATCTTCAAATTCAGGTGAAGCTGCTGCAATAATTTTATCAAAGATTTTCTTGCCAAATTTATAAAGAAAAACTTTACCTTCATTCTCTGGATTTGCTTTATCGCTTACCACATAAATGTTGGCAGTGTATGACAGTTTACGCTTCTGCTTGCGAGCAGTTTCTTTATCAGGATCACTACCACTATTCCATAGTTTACGATTTACTTCACCGACAGGATCTTTACCGCCGTTGGTAGTTAATGAGTTTTCAATATACCAACCACCAGGACCTTGAAACGCATGAGAATATAGTTTAACAAAATGACTATCTTCGCCATCAGGAGCAGGAAGAAAACGTATAACAGAAAACCCATTACCTGCACTATCAACAGTTGGTTTCCAGAAACGATCATCGCCGTTAGAAGAAGAGTTTGCTTTCTCCAACTCTTTAGTCAGAGAAGAGAAGTCTTGTGATTTACGCTTGAGATCAGCAAAAGACATAGGATTACCTTAGATTTTTTTGGATTTGGTTTATGTGACGCTTGTCACTTCTTTATTATAGCACAGAAGATAGGAGGCGTCAACCCTAATCTTCGATTACATATTCTTCGAATTTTTCTAATGTGTCTAGCATGTTGGTCATAACAGACATTACATCACCAGCATCCCAAGCACCGTAAAGCATACGAGCTCCTTCTTCAATGCTATTACACATATCAACAGCACGAGGATCATCAGAAAGTTTTAAACGTGTATAAAAGATTTGTTGTTTTTCTATTAACTCTCTTACTGTATAAATGTAATTCAGTTGATCTACTTTAGTATTTTCACCAGTAGACATAATTTCGTATGCTAGTTGTTTCAACTTTTCTAATTCTTCTGCTTCTTTTTGCACAATATCAGAGTCGAAAAAGTCGTTCATACCAGTGTTAGTTTTGCCTTTGATGTTTTTTTCATATAGTTAAGATGCTGTGCATCACATTTTAACTTTTCTTTTAATGGTTTTGTGATTAATTTTGATACTGTTTCAACTTCAATGTTATTCGTGTCGCAATACTGTAGAATGGCATCAATATAATTTATTTCATTATATGATGCAATCTTCTCTACTTCTTGTGAGAATTTTGCACTTGTCATAAATTTGTCCTCTAAAATTTCAGTTTTATTCATAGGTTTTTTTATACTCGTCTATGTATCCAATTAATTTTTGAAGATATATCTTTTTTGGTGTCTCTACAAACACTTGAGTGTCTCCACTTTCACAAGCAATGATAGTTACAATTTTATTAACTTTTATTTTGTATCTTTCATACAGCATACATGCATATGCCGTTTCTTGAATAAGATAATCTTGAATCCACTCAAGTTTTTTTTCTTCAGCAGATGTTTTAAAATCAATTATAGACAATTCACCATCAAATTCAGCAATACAATCAACTCGTCCTGCAATCTCCAGATTATCTGAATATAATGCAGCTTCTTGAGCGTAAATATTATTGATTCTGTCCAGTGTTTTTTTAGAATTTTTAAACATCATCAAAGGCAAATGTTTGTCTTTGAATTTAGTTTCATCGTATGTATTATTTAGGTAGTCTTCAACAATAGAATGGTATGTTGTGCCGCGTGATGCAGCACGAGTAGAAATTTGATTTGCTTTTTCTTCACCTATTCTTTTTCTCCACTTCATTATACCAGCTTTCTTTTCTGGATTGCAAGACAAGACAGTAGTGATAGAGGGATACTTACCACCAGAAGGCACAGGATAAACTCTGCGCCCGTCTATATTCTCAGCAACTAATTCAATTGGAGTCAAAGGCAAATGATTAAAAAGCATTCTATTAAAGTCCTAGATTCGTTTTACTAATTATGTAACTGCGCACAAGTCCGCTACGCACAATATCTTCAATTTGAAATTCAACAGTAGAAAACTCTTCCATTGTCTCAATAATACGCATAAAATCAATTATGCCACTACGTTCTTGCGTCCTTACTAGATCAGACTGTCTAACGTCACCAGTGAAGATGATTTTAGAGTCTTGCCCAATTCTAGTAATGATGGAGTCTAGTTCGTGGAAATTTAAATTTTGCATTTCGTCAATTAAAACGATACAATTATCTAATGTTGTGCCACGAATAAAAGATGTTGACCAGAAAGAAATAGTCTCTTGTGCTTTGAGATTATAATATAGTTTATCGAATTCGTCATCACTTGGCATCTCAAACATATATTTTACCATATTTTTGTATGGAATTTGATAGAGACTTGATTTATCTTCATGATCACCAGGAAGAAAACCAATCTCTCGTGTTGCTACAAGTGAGCGCACAATATATATTTTTTCGTATGGAGTATGCTCATTGAGCACATCTTTTAACGCAAGATATAAAGCGATAAATGTTTTGCCTGTGCCAGCACACCCATATGCAAACATGTTTTTATTTTTTGCATATTCTTCAAAATATTTTCTTTGATTTTCGGTAAGCGGCTCAATATCAGTTATTAAATCAAAATTAATTGGTTTTTTTCTTTTTAATTGCTTGGCATTCATTCCAACAGAATTAATTTGTTTTGCTTTACGAGTTCTTACTGGCATGTTAGAGTCTATCCACTATTGAATTAGGACGATCCGCAGCACGATTGACAATGGTTTTCCAATCACTATCAGTTTTGTTTTGCCAGTTTCCTACTTCAGAAACAGCATGTAGAAGTGTTGGCATCTGAGTTAGATGTGGATTAGCATCAAGATATGGTAATCTCTCTGCCATATACATCCACTTCTCAAACTCTTCACCTGTATTATTATTCTTGAATTTATAAG
>Ga0247843_1002446_pt1 | contig 33709 bp, 33 predicted proteins | sample LaCruzMarch2017__FD_192420 | JGI IMG/M metagenome (GOLD analysis project Ga0247843, IMG submission 192420) | Freshwater microbial communities from meromictic Lake La Cruz, Castile-La Mancha, Spain - LaCruzMarch2017_8m | ecosystem: Environmental > Aquatic > Freshwater > Lake | place: Spain... | reverse complement strand
TCACCCCAGCACCCGAAACATACAAGTTGCGCAATGGGCCGCAAGACCGAGCACCGCAGCGCAGTCGGCGCGTTCAGCGCACGACCGCCCCACCGAAGCGCCGCACCCGGCCCCCACAGGCCTGGGGCGACGCAACTGAAAAAGACCAACCACAGCCCTGGGGTGACGCGAAGGCAAACGAACAGGCCTGGGATGACGCATCAGATATCCCGTACCCGGTTGCGGATGTCCAGCGCCTCGATGAGCGCATCCCCGAACAGGTTGATCGACACCACGGCGATGGCAATGGCCAGTCCGGGACCCAGGATGGTCCAGGGCGCGAGGAAGATCTGTGCGGTGCCACTGCTCATCATGGCGCCCCAGCTCGGCTTTGGGGGTTGCACGCCAAGCCCGAAGAAACCCAGGGTGGCTTCGAGGATGATGGCGTCGCCGGTGGCCAGCATGCCGGCCACGATCACCGGCGTGATGGCGTTGGGCAGCAGGTGGCGGAACAGGATGTGCATGTGCCCGCAACCCAGATTGGCGGCCGCTTCCACATAGGTCTCGCTCTTGATGGTCATGATCTGGGCCCGGGTCAGCCGGGCGAACTGGGCCAGATAGGCGATGCTGATCGCGATCATCGTGCTGTACAGGCCGGCCCCCAGGATGGCGACGAATATCAGCGCGATCAGGACCTCGGGGAAGGACCATGTCAGATCGACGACGGCCGTCACCATGCGGTCGAACCAGCCACCGAAGTAGCCGGCGGCGGCCCCCAGGCACATGCCGATGGTGACCGACCCGCAGATGGCGGTGAGCGCCACGGTGAGCGAGGTGCGCGCGCCATAGATGATGCGCGAGAGCACGTCACGCCCGAACTCGTCCGTGCCCAGCCAGTGGGCCCATGACGGGCTCCTGTTCGTGGCCGACAGGTTCTGGATGTCGTAGGGGTAGGGCGCCACCCACGGCGCGAAGATGGCAGCCCCCGCGATGAGCAGCAATACGGCCAGCGACAGGCCACCGCGCCAGGTGCTGACCACCCGCCACCAGGGTGAATTCTTCCAGGCGCTCATCGCAGGTTGTCCCGCACCCGCGGGTCCATTGCGGCCTGCACCAGATCGCCGAGCAGGGTGCCCAGCATCACCGCGATCGCCAGCATCAGCAGGCAGCCCTGCACCACCGGGTAGTCGCGCTGCGCCAGCGAGGTGATCAGCAGCGAGCCCAGCCCGGGGCGCGCGAACACGAACTCGATGGTCACCGCTCCCCCCACGATCCAGCCGATGCGCAGGCTCAGGATCGTCACCACCGGCAGCAGGGCGTGGCGCAGCACATGCTGCAGCTGGATGCGCCGGTGCGACAGGCCCTTGGCATGCAGCATCAGCACGAAGTCCCGCCGGCCGACATCCAGCATCGCGGCCCGCGTGACGCGTGCCACCAGCGCCACGCCATGCAGACCGATGGTCAGCACCGGCAGCACCAGCGCCGTCCAGGTGCGCGCGCCGGAGACCGGGAACCATTCCAGTTGCACCGCGAACAGCAGGATCATCAACAGGCCCAGCCAGAAGCTGGGCAGGGTGGAGCCGAGCAGGATCAGCGCCATCACGCTGCGGTCGATCCAGCGGTCCTTGTAGAGGGCGGCCAGTGCCCCGGTGGCGATGCCGACCACGGTGGAGAACAGGAAGGCCAGCCCGCCCAGGCGCAGGCTGTGCGGAAGGTTCTCGGCGATCAGTTCGAACACCGGGCGGCGCAGGATCATCGCGTCGCCCAGGTCACCGCTGAACAGGTTGCGCAGCCATACGCCGTACTGCGCCAGCAGCGGCTGGTCCAGGCCGTAACGCGCGACCAGGGCGGCCTTCTGCTCCGGTGATGAGCCGATCTGGACCATGTTGTCGATCGGATCACCCGGAACCAGATGGACGATCATGAAGATCACCATCGACACCGCCAGGAAGACGGGGACGAGCAGCAGCAGGCGCCTGACGCTGTAGTGCAACAACCGGTGCTTCTTTCAGCCGGAGTCCGTAGGGGGTTTGCCGCTTTCTCCCGGGGGGACGGACCTACCTGACCTCGATGTCCATGATGGACTGGGTCGCCATCTTGATGCCACGGATGGTGTCGGGCATCTTCAGGCGCACCTGGCTGTAGGCGAAGCTCTGTGTCGGCTGGTAGATCGGCGCAAACGCGAACTGCGACATCACGTATTCATGGTAGGCCTTGAAGTTGGTCACCCGCTCCTCCCAGGTGCGCGACTGCTTCATGGCCCGGACATTGAGCTCCTCTGCCTTGGGGTCTACGAACATCGACACGTTCGGGTAGCCCAGGCGGTTGGCGCTGAAGAACCAGTCGATGATGTCGGCGTTGGTGTAGTCGTAGGCGCGCACGGCGAGCTGGTGGTCGGTCTTCTTGCGGTACTGCGCGTTGATCGATGCCGGCTCGTGGACGGTGATCTCGGCGTTCACGCCGACTGCCTTGAGCTGGGCCTGGATGACCTCGGTGACCCGCTTGAACTGCGTGCCGTTCTGGGTCCACAGCTTGAGCGTCAGGGGTGTGCCGCCCTTGGTACGGATGCCATTGGCGCCAACCGCCCAGCCGGCTTCGTCCAGAAGCCGCCTCGAGCGTTCTGCATTGAAGCTGATGTTGAACTTCGGGTCGATCCTGCTCTCGGGCAGCGCGCTGACCAGGAAGTTGCCGGCCACCATGCCCAGCCCGCCGAAGATGCTGGCCAGGATTTCCCGCTGGTTCACTGCCAGCGCAATGGCCTCGCGCACCTTGATGTCGGTCAGCGGCGCAACCGATGTGTTCATCGGCATGTAGAACACCTCGGTCCCCGGCAGGGTGACGATCTTGAGCGACTTTTCGGTCTCTATGCGGGGCAGGAAGTCGGTGGGTACACCCAGCAGCAGATCGACACCACCGGTCTTGAGTTCGAGGAAGGCCGTGGAGTCCTCCGGAATCTCGCGCAGGGTGAGGTTCCTGATCTTGGCCGGCCCCTTGTTGGTCGACAGGGCGCTGGCCCAGCGGTAGTCGTCATTGCGCACCAGCCTGGTCTGCTGGCCGACCGTGAAGCTGGCCAGCTTGAAGGGCCCGCTGCCAACGGCCGCCGTCACGCCGAACTTGTCGCCCAGCGCCTCATAGGCCTTGGGCGAGGGAATGCCCATGAAGCTGGTGGCCATGTTGAGCAACAGGCTCGGGTCGGGTGTCTTCATCTGGAAGCGCACGGTATGGTCGTCCACCACGATGACCTTGTCGATGGCCTCGACCATGAAGGCGTTCTCGGTGCCCTTGTACTTCGGAATCCACCACTCGATGACCTTGGCGTTGAAGGGTTCGCCATCATGGAACTTCACGCCGCGGCGCAGCTTGAAGGTCCAGGTCATGCCATCGGGGGAGGACTGCCAGCTCTCCGCCAGCTGACCGTGGAAGGACTGGTCGGCGTCCTGGATGACCATGCGGTCGAAGATGAGGTTGTTCGCAATGTTGAGCTTGGTGCCCTTGATCGGGTTGTAGGTGGGGGCGCCGGCTTCGCGCGCGTTGAGCACGAAGGTGGCGTCCTGGGCCCAGGAAGGTGTGAAGGCGGCCATGCTGCAGGCACTGATCGCGGCCAGCGCAAGCATGCGCGGAACTGGTTGGAACGAAATCATGGATTCTCCAGATAGAGGTGCGCCGCCTCGGGCGCCCGGGGTTGTCACGGGGTCGTCATCTGGCGCGAGAATAGTCCGGTTGGACGGGCCTGCACGAGAACCTACCCCCAAAGGGATAGGCGCTGGCCGGTGTGCCTGAATGCCCGGCGAGGGCGCTATCACTTTGGGGTTAGCCGCCCGCCGCGGGCCCGGTTTTGGTGCCGGTGGATGCAGGGTTTGGTCTTATTCTCAAGGCCACTTCCCTCTGCCCGTGCGCCATCCTGTTGGCTGCGGCGCCCTACCGAGCCCACGCCACACCATGCACCAACTTCGAAAACCCTACCTGCTGTTCCTGGGTGATGTCGACCTGAAGTCGGACGCGAAGACGGCCTTCGGTCTGCGGGACTGGTGCCGCGACGATGTGATGGGCGAGTGGGCCCTGCCGACAGCCACGGTCTCGCTGGGGCTGCCCCGGCACAGCCCCGCACAGGCCGCGGCCCTGGGGGCCGGCTCGATCGTGATCGGTGTTGCGGCCGTCGGGGGGGTGCTGCCCGCCCACTGGCTGCCCGAACTGGAGGCCGCGCTGGACGCCGGAATGGACGTGGTGAGCGGCCTGCATTCGCGCCTGGCGGCCTTCCCGTCGCTCGTGCAGGCAGCCCGGCGTGGCGGCGGTCAGTTGCACGATGTGCGGCATTCCGACCAGGTGTTTCCTGCCGGTACCGGCCGCAAGCGCAGCGGTCGCCGCGTGCTGACCGTGGGCACCGATTGCGCGCTGGGCAAGAAATACACGGCGCTGGCGCTGACCCGCGCGTTGGCGGCACGCGGCGTGGCGGCCTCGTTCCGTGCCACGGGACAGACCGGTATCATGATTGCCGGTGCCGGTGTGGCCGTGGATGCCGTGATTGCCGACTTCATTGCCGGAGCGGCAGAGGCCCTGTCACCCGACAACGCGCCCGGACACTGGGATGTGATCGAAGGGCAGGGCGCCCTGTTTCACCCGGCCTATGCCGGCGTCACCCTGGGGCTTCTGCATGGCTCGCAGCCCGATGCGCTGGTGTTGTGCCACGACCCGTCGCGCGCCACGATCGAGGGGTACCCGGATTGCCCGATCCCGGACCTGCAGCACGCCATCGACCGGTATCTGGAGGCCGCGCAGCTGACCAACCGCGCGGTGCGCTGTGTGGGGCTGAGCATCAACTCTTCCATCCTGTCCGAGCCGCAGTGGCATGCCTATGCGTCGGAGCTGGCGCAGCGCCTGTCGTTGCCGGTGGTGGACCCGATGCGGGGCGGTGTCGACCGCCTGGCAGACGCCTTGCTCGCCACATGATCAGCTGCCGCACCAGCATCGAACACTGGGCGATGACCGAGCCCTTCGAGATCGCGCGCGAGGTGATCACCGACCTGCCGGTGCTGGTTCTGAGCCTGACGGATGCCGATGGTCATGCAGGGCGCGCCGAGGCCGCAGGCGTCGACTATGACGGTGAGACGCCGCAGACCATGGCCATCCAGATCGCCGCCGTGCGTGAGCGCCTGCATGACACCATCAGCGGCCTGGAGCTGATGCAGCTGCTGCCTGCAGGCGGCGCGCGCAATGCGCTGGACTGTGCGCTGTGGGACCTGCGCGCCAAGCAAACCGGCGTGCCTGCCTGGCGGCAGGCGGGCCTGGCGCCGCTCGTGCCGGTGACCACGGTCTACACCATCGGCCTGGGCGATGAACCCACGACCCGGCGCAAGCTGCGCGAGGCGCGCCACTACCCCGTGCTCAAGCTCAAGGTGGATGCCACGCGCCACCTCGATGTCGTGCGCATGGTACGGGACGAACACCCGGATGCGCGGGTCATGGTCGACGCCAACCAGGCCTGGTCGCTGGCGCTCCTGGTGGAACTGCTGCCCATGCTGGCAGCCCTGGGTGTCGAACTGGTGGAGCAGCCGCTGCCGCGCGGCCGTGATGCCGAACTCGATGGCCTGGGGTCCCCGATCCCGATCGCCGCCGACGAATCCTGCACCGACAGCAGCTCCCTGGAGCAGCTGGTCGGCCGCTACGACTACATCAACATCAAGCTGGACAAGTGCGGCGGCCTGACCGAGGCGTTTGGCATGGCCGACGCGGCACAGCGCCTGGGGCTGGGTCTGATGGTGGGGAACATGTGCGGCACTTCGCTGGCGATTGCGCCGGCATTCCTGCTGGCGCAGCGCTGCCGCTATGTGGATCTGGACGGGCCCCTGCTGCAGGTGCTCGACCGCAGCGCGCCCATGGCATGCCATGAAGGCGTTCTGGAGCCGCCATCGTCGGGGCTCTGGGGCTGACAGGCGGGCAGGGCCGCCTGTCGAAGGATCAGGCCTGGATGCTGGCCTTTTTCAGGATCACGTAGAGCTGGTCCTTGAGCAACAGCTTTTCCTTCTTGAGCGTCTCGATTTCCTCGTGGGTGCCTGGCTCGGTGTGCGATTCCATGGCCTTGATCCGGTGGTCCAGCGCATTGTGCTTGTCGAACAGCCGCATGAAATGGTGGTCGGTGGTCTTCAGCCGGGTGATCAGATCGCGGAATTCAGGAAACATCGGTGGCTCCTCAGGGTGGTGGTGCGTCGGCGTCCACTGGGCGTGGCTCTGTGGTTCATCTTAATGCAGCCTGAGGGCGTCCATGTTGTGCTGCATCAGGGGTTCGGCCGGCCCTGGCCCGCAAAGCCCTCAGAGCCCGGACCAGAGCGTGTCCATGACGTCTGCGAAGCGCGCGGAGATCGCGTCCTGGTCTGCATGGCGACCATCCCGCAGCACGGTCGTTCCGGCCACCAGCACCTCGCGCCAATGGGGTTCGGCGCCTGTGAAGACCAATGCATCCAGCAGATGGGAGGGCGCGATGCCCACCAGTGCCGGCGCGCGCTCGTCCAGGACCAGCAGATCCGCGCGGGCGCCAGGCGCGATGCCCCACACCGGCTGGCCCGCCGCCCGCCCGCCGGCCGCCAGCGCGGCCTGCCACAGGCGCGCGGCAGTCGCCGGTTCACGGGGCGGCGCCGCCGCCACATTGCGTTGGCGCCGCTGCAGGCGCTGACCGTACTCCAGCCAGCGCAACTCCTCCGGCCAGTTGCGCGTGACATGGCTGTCGGAGCCGATGGCCATGGGCACCCCCGCCCGCAGCCATGCGGGCAGGTCGCAGAAACCGTCGCCCAGGTTGGCCTCGGTGCCGGGGCACACGACGATGCCGGCGCCGGTCGCTGCCACCGCATCCACTTCGGCCGGGATGGTGTGGGTCGCATGGACCAGTTGCCAGCGCGCGTCGGGCGCGAAATCCCGGCACAGCAGTTCGATCGGGCGCCGGCCCGTCGCAGCCAGGCAGTCGTCGACCTCCTGCGTCTGCTCGGCCACGTGGATGTGGATCGGCACATCGGCGTCGCCCACCTGCCACAGCAGTTCAGTGATCGCCGAGGCGCTGGCTGCGCGCAGCGAGTGGATGGCCACGCCCGCGTTGACCAGTGGCTGCCCCAGCCCCTGCATGTCGCGCATGAGCTGGTGCACCAGGCCCGGAGTGCTGCTGAAGCGGCGCTGGTCGTCGCGCAGCGCGGGCTGGGCGAAACCGGCCCGCTCGTACAGCACCGGCAGCACGGTCAGCCCGATGCCCGACAGCGATGCCGCTGCGGCCAGGGCCTGACACATCCGCGCGCGGTCCGTCAGCGGCTGGCCCTGCGGCCCGTGGTGCAGGTAGTGGAACTCGCAGACCTGCGTGTAGCCGCCCCGCAGCAACTCCACCTGCAGGTGCGCGGCAACCGCCTGCATCTGCTCGGGCGTGATGCGCTGCGCCACCTGGTACATGCGGTCGCGCCAGGACCAGAAATCATCGGCGTCGGTGGCCCGCCGCTCGGACAGCCCGGCGAACGCCCGCTGGAAGGCATGGCTGTGGGCGTCGACCAGCCCCGGCAATGCCGGGCCCGGAAGCTGGCGCGCATCCGAAGGGGGGAGCGTCACGCCGGTCTGTACCTGACTCCAGTGGCCGCGCGCATCGACCCCCAGCAGCACGGCGTTTTCCCAGCGGCCGCCAATCCATGCGCGGGGCGCCCACAGATGGTGCTCAGGCATCCGGCCTCCAGGCGATCATGGTCTGCACCAGGCTGCGCAGCACAGGCGACAGGCGCGCGGCGAGGGCAGGGTCGACGGTGTAGGGCGCCTGCTCCTGCATGTAGGTGCTCCAGCACATTTCCAGCTGCACCGCATGCTGGCCGGCGGCCGGGCGCCCGAATGCGCGGGTGATGTAGCCGCCCTTGAAGCGGCCATCCACCACGTGGCTGAAGCTGTCCTGGGCCTGCAGCACCTGCTGCAGGGCTGAGCGCAGTTCCGCAGCGCAGCTGGCGCCGCTGGCCGTGCCAAGGTTGAGGTCGGGCAAGGTGCCCTCGAACAGCCAGGGCAGGCGCGAGCGGATGCTGTGCCCGTCGAAGAGGATGGCATGGCCATGCTGCGCCTGCAGGCGCTCCATCTCGGCGCGCAGCGCGTCGTGGTAGGGCTGCCAGTAGGTCTTTCGGCGCAGGTCGATGGCCTGCGCATCCGGCGCCATGCCCTCGCGGTAGAGCGGGTCGCCGGTGAAGAAACGCGTGGGGCAGAGCTCGGTGTTGTTGGCGCCGGCGTACATCGGCGTGTTCTCTGGCGGGCGGTTGAGGTCGATCACGAAGCGCGAATGGCGTGGCACGATCAGGCTGGCGCCCAGTTCGCGTACAAACCCGTACAGCCGCTCGAGGTGCCAGTCGGTGTCTTCGACCGCCAGCGCACGCGCAACATAGCAAGATTGCAGGGCCTCGGGAACATGGGTGCCGACGTGCGGCAGGCTGACCAGCAGCGGTGTGTTGCCGCAGTGAAGGTCGAAGACCGGGTGCGTCATGGGGTGTGCTCCTGCCCACCGATGACCGCGCGCCGGCAGGGGTTGTGGCCGAACCAGTAGGCCAGCTCGTGCGGATGCTCCAGGTCCCAGACCGCGAAATCGGCCCGGTGGCCCTGGCTCAGCCGCCCACGGTCGCGCAGGCCCAGCGCGCGGGCGGCATGGTGCGTCACGCCCTGGACGGCCTCCAGCGGTGTCAGACGGAAGAAGGTGCAGGCCATGCTGAGCATCAGCTGCAGCGACAGACCCGGCGAGGACCCCGGGTTGTGGTCGCTGGCCAGCGCCATCGGCACGCCCCGTGCGCGCAGTCCGGCGATCGGGGGCAGACGGGTTTCCCGCAGGAAGTAATACGCGCCGGGCAGCAGCACCGCCACGGTGCCGGCAGCGTGCATGGCGGCAATGCCGTCGTCCGAGAGGTGTTCCAGGTGGTCGCAGGACAAGGCGCCGAACCCGGCGGCCAGTGCCGCACCGCCCTGGTCGCTGAGTTGTTCGGCATGCAGCTTCACCGGCAGCCCCAGCGCCCGCGCCGCCTCGAAGACGCGCCGGGTCTGCGCCGGGCTGAAGCCGATGTTCTCGCAGAATGCGTCGACTGCGTCGACCAGGCCCAGGGCGTGCAGGCGGGGCATCCAGGTACAGACAGCGTCGATGTAGTCGTCGGGGCGCCCGTCAAACTCGGGCGGCAATGCGTGCGCCCCCAGGTAGGTGGTGGATACGCCCATCGACAGTTCGGCGCCGACCCGGCGCGCGATGGCAAGGCAGCGCTGCTCGTGCTCCAGGCTCAGACCGTAGCCCGACTTGATTTCCAGTGTGGTGACCCCTTCGGCCCGCAGGCACAACGCGCGCCGGCGCGCGGCTGCCAGCAGTTGCGCGTCATCGGCGGCGCGGGTTGCGGCGACGGTGGAGCGGATGCCGCCGCCGGCGCGCGCGATCGCCTCGTAGCTGGCACCCTGCAGGCGCATCTCGAATTCGCGCGCCCTGTGGCCGCCGTAGACCAGGTGGGTATGGCAATCGATCAGGCCGGGCGTGACCAGGGCGCCGCCGAGGTCGTGTTCGCCGGTGATCTTCCCGCGCATGGCGGCCGGCAGCGCGGCGCTCGGGCCAACCCAGGCCAGGTGTTCCCGCTGGACCAGCATGGCGCCGTTCTCGAGCAGTCCCCAGCCATCCCCCTGCAGGGTGGCTATCCGGGCGTTGTGCCACAGCGTGAGAGTGTCCATCGCATCAGTCCTGTGGTGAGCAGCCGATCCACCAGGCCGATCCGGGCAGATCCAAAGAGTCGGGTTCGAATGACCAGGCGCCAGCATGGCTGGCCCCTGCCCACAGAAGACTGTGCGCCGGCACATCGCGCGAAGCGGCTGCGCATCGCCACCGGCCGGCTGTCGTGGTGTAGAGGCCGCGCATCAAGTGGCCGGTGCTCCAGGAGGTTCCGCGGTGCCACCGCTGCAGCAAGCCGGTGGCGCCGCGCAGCATGAGGTTGAGGTCCTGGGTGGGGCCGCCGATCAGGCGGCAGCCCGGCGCCGATGCGCCATCGAACGGCAGTGCTTCGTCTCCCGCGCCCAGGGTGCGTGTGTGGTCGGGGAACTGCAACTCGACACCCTGGCCCTGCAGCACGGCGAACCAGCGCTGCACCCGCGGATAGGCCGAGAACGGGCCGTCACGGTCGATGTCTGCGCGACTCACGCGCACCTTCCAGGCATCGCCTGCGGGCCAGGCCAGCAACTCGCGCGTCTGCCCACCTCCATTGCGCCAGGGCTGGGCAGCGACTTGGGCGGCTTCGATGACGACGGGGGCGAGGGGCAGGTCGTTCATGGCTTGAACTGCCCCTCGACCCGGTAACGCGAGCCGGGATGCACCAGGCGCGCCACGGTGATGGGCACGCCGTGGTTGACCGTGCGCCGGACAATGATCAGGCAGGGCTCCTGCACGGGGATGCCCAGCAGGCGGGCTTCGCGCGCGCTGGGCGAACCGGCCTCGACCGCGTACTGGGCCTCCCACAGCGGAGCGACCTGCAGCAGGTAGTGCGTCGGCGTGATCTGGGTGAAGTCGGCGCGCAGGTAGTCCGGCGCGCAGGCCGGATTGACGTAGCGGTCCTCGCATTGCAGCGCGAGCGCGTTCTCGAAATGGACGATCAGCGTGTGGAACACCGGTGCGCCGCGCGCCAGCCCGAGCTGCGTGGCGACGACTGCACTGGCGCTTTCTTCGCGTGCGAGGTGGACCTCTGCATGGTGGCGGTGGCCGCGCGCGGTGATTTCCTCGTGCAGGTCGCGGATGGTCAGGGTGGAGGACACCTTCAGCAGGTGGGCGGCATAGGTGCCCAGCCCCTGCACCCGCGTGACCAGGCCCTCGTTCTGCAGCTCCCGCAAGGCCCGTGTGACCGTCATGCGGCTGACACCGAACTGGGCCACCAGCTCCGCCTCGGAGGGCATCAGCGCGCCCGGGGGCCAGCGCCCCGAGGCCAGCCCCTGCTTGAGAAATTCCTTCACCCGTGCGTAGGGAGCCTGTGCCGAAGCGCTTTCGGCACGCCCGGAGGGGCGACCGCGCACAGGGGTCAGGACGGTATCCGGCATGCGGAAATTCTAGTTGCATAGACTTGTCTAGTCAAGTAGACTTCCGCGCGACAACCACCACCACCACACGCCCCTTTCACGGAGAGACCGCCATGTCCGATTTATCCCCCGTCCACCAGCATGCACAGCCCCGCCCGGTGCGGGCACCGCGCGGCAACCAGCTGAGCTGCCGCAACTGGCTCATCGAGGCCGCCTACCGCATGGCCCAGAACAACCTCGACCCCGAAGTGGCCGAGAACCCGGACGCGCTGGTGGTGTACGGCGGCATCGGCAAGGCGGCCCGCAACTGGGACTGCTTCGAAGCCATCCTCAAGAGCCTGCGTGAGCTGCGGGAGGACGAAACCCTGCTGGTGCAGTCGGGCAAGCCGGTGGGCGTGTTTCGCACGCACGTGGATGCCCCGCGGGTGCTGATCGCCAATTCCAACCTCGTGCCGAAGTGGGCCACCTGGGAGCATTTCCACGAGCTCGACCGCAAGGGCCTGATGATGTATGGCCAGATGACGGCCGGGTCCTGGATCTATATCGGCACCCAGGGCATCGTGCAGGGCACCTACGAAACCTTCGTCGAAGCCGGTCGGCAGCACTACGGTGGCGATCTCGCCGGGCGCTGGGTCCTGACGGCGGGCCTGGGCGGCATGGGCGGCGCGCAGCCGCTGGCTGCGAGCTTCGCGGGGGCGTCGTCGCTCAACATCGAATGCCAGCAGTCGCGCATCGACTTCCGCCTCAAGACCCGTTACCTGGATGAGCAGGCGAGCGACCTCGACGACGCACTGGCCCGAATGGCGCGTTACCGCGACGAGAAGCGCGCGGTGTCCGTCGGCTTGCTGGGCAACGCAGCCGAGGTCCTGCCCGAGCTGGTGCGCCGCGCGCGCGCGGGGGGCCTGCGCCCGGACATGGTGACCGACCAGACCTCCGCGCACGATCTGGTCAACGGCTACCTGCCCAGCGGCTGGACAGTGGCCGGCTGGCGTGCCGCACAGGCCGATGACAGCCAGCATGCCGGCTTGCGCGACGCTGCGGCGCGCAGCTGTGCCGTGCATGTGCAGGCCCTGCTGGACTTCCAGGCGATGGGCATACCGACCGTCGACTACGGCAACAACATCCGCCAGGTTGCGCTGGATGCCGGAGTCCGCAATGCGTTCGATATTCCGGGCTTCGTTCCGGCCTATGTGCGCCCCCTGTTCTGCCGCGGAAAAGGCCCTTTCCGCTGGGTGGCGCTGTCCGGCGACCCGGAAGACATCCGCAAGACCGACGCCAAGATGAAGGAGCTGTTTCCTGCCGACACCCATCTGCACCGCTGGCTCGACATGGCCTCCGAGCGCATCGCCTTTCAGGGTCTGCCGGCACGGATCTGCTGGATCGGGCTGGGTGATCGCCATCGGGCGGGCCTGGCTTTCAACGCCATGGTGCGCAGCGGCGAGCTCAAGGCGCCGATCGTCATCGGCCGCGACCACCTCGACAGCGGCTCCGTGGCGTCGCCCAACCGCGAGACGGAGGCCATGCGCGACGGCTCGGACGCAGTGTCCGACTGGCCTCTGCTCAACGCCCTGCTCAATACCGCCGGCGGGGCGACCTGGGTCTCCCTGCACCATGGCGGTGGTGTGGGCATGGGGTATTCGCAGCACTCGGGCGTGGTCATCGTCTGTGATGGCACCGAGGCCGCCGACCGGCGCATCGAGCGCGTCCTGTGGAACGACCCTGCCACCGGTGTCATGCGCCATGCCGATGCCGGGTACGACATCGCGGTCGCAAGCGCCCGCGAGCAGGGCCTGAACCTTCCGATGGTCGGGAAATGACATGCTGATGCAACCTGGATTCCTGTCGCTGGAGCAGCTCCGCGAGATCCATGCCGGCGGTGTGAGCCTGGAGCTGCCCGCCACAGCGCGGGAGGCGATCCGTGCCAGCCAGCAGGTGGTGCAGCGCGCCGCCGACGGCGACGCCCCGGTGTACGGTGTCAATACCGGCTTTGGCAAGCTGGCCAACCAGCGCATCAGCAAGGCGCAGCTCGACACGCTGCAGCTCAACCTGATCCGTTCGCACAGCGTGGGTGTGGGCGAGCCGCTGGGCCCCGAGGTGGTGCGGCTGATGCTGGCACTCAAGGCCGCCAGTCTGGCGCGCGGGTATTCCGGCGTGCGCGAGGTGGTGGTCGACACACTGCTCGCCGTCTTCAACGCCGGCCTGGTGCCGCATGTCCCCTCGCGCGGGTCGGTGGGTGCCTCGGGCGATCTTGCCCCGCTGGCCCACATGACGCTGGCGCTGATGGGCGAGGGCAGCATGCTGCAGGACGGGCAGGAAGTGCCGGCGCGCGATGCCCTGGCGCGGGCCGGCATACCGCCCCTGGTGCTGGGCCCGAAGGAAGGCCTGGCCCTCATCAACGGAACCCAGACATCCACCGCACTGGCCCTGCACGCGCTGCTGGCCTTCGAACCGGTGCTGGAGGCGGCCCTGGTCATCGGTGCGCTGACGGTCGACGCCGCGCGCGGCAGCGACGGCCCCTTCGACCCGCGCATCCATGCCTTGCGCGGCCAGCCGGGCCAGATCGATGTGGCCCAGTACTACCGCGCCCTGCTGCAGGGCAGTGCCATCCGCGATTCGCATCTCGATGGCGATGACCGGGTGCAGGACCCCTACAGCCTGCGCTGCCAACCGCAGGTCGTGGGCGCCTGCCTCGACCAGCTGCGCCATGCCGTCAAGGTGCTGCTGCGAGAGGCCAATGCGGTCACCGACAACCCGCTGGTGTTCGCCGAAGACGGTGTCATGGTGTCGGGCGGCAACTTCCATGCGGAGCCAGTGGCACTGGCTGCCGACGGCATCGCACTCGCGATCGCCGAGGTGGGTGCCATCGCCGAGCGCCGCATCGCGATGCTGATCGACAGCAGCGTGTCGCGCCTGCCGCCTTTCCTCACCGCCGACGCCGGGCTCAACAGCGGTTTCATGATCGCCCACGTGACGGCGGCTGCGCTGGCCTCCGAGAACAAGTCGCTGGCGCATCCGGCCAGCGTCGACAGCCTGCCGACCAGCGCGAACCAGGAGGACCATGTCTCGATGGCCACCTTCGCCGCCCGGCGGCTGCAGGCCATGATCGACAACACCGCCCACATCCTGGGGATCGAGTGGCTGGCGGCTGCCCAGGGGATCGAGTTCCTGCGACCGATGGCCAGTTCCCTGGCCCTGGAGCAGGCCCACGGGCTGTTGCGTGAGGTCGTTCCGGCAATGGCGCAGGACCGCTACCTCGCGCCCGACATCGCGCATGCCACCCGGCTGGTGCGTGGTGGCGCGTTGTCGGGCATTTTCCGGGCCCTGCCGGATCTTCCACGGCTCTGGATCGCGGCCTGAGATCTTCCACCGCCCTGGCGGGCCTGTCGGTGACCCCGCAGTGTCCGCCGCCATTGCCTTTGCGCGATACTGGCCGCATGCACCGCAATGACTGTTGTCGTACCGCCCGAGCGTTTCCTGCCATGGCGCTCAGCGCAGTGCTCCTGGCCGCCGGCCTGTTGCCGGCGCCGCTGCAGGCCAGGACACCGGTTGCCGCAGCGGCTGCGCCCGCCGCATGCCCGCCGGTGCTGCAGCACCGGTTCAAGCGCCTGCAGGACGAAGCCCCCCAGGACCTGTGCCAGTACGCCGGGAAGGTGCTGCTGGTGGTCAATACGGCCAGCTTTTGCGGTTTCACAGGGCAGTACGAAGGCCTGGAACGCCTGTTTGCCCGCCTGGGGCCGCGTGGGCTGGTGGTGCTGGGCTTTCCTTCCAACGATTTCGGCCAGCAGGAGCCCGGCAGCGACAAACAGATTGCCGACTTCTGCTTCAACACCTACGCCGTGAAGTTCCCGATGTTCTCCAAGACTACCGTCGTCGGCAAGGGCGCTCACCCGCTGTTCGTTGCCCTGGCGCAGGCGACCGGCAAGCCGCCGGCCTGGAACTTCCACAAGTACCTGATCGACCGCAGGGGCCGGGTGCTGGCCAGTTTTCCCAGTGAAAAGCCGCCGGATGCGGCCGATCTGGTGGCCCGCATCGAGCAGGCCCTGGCAGAGAAGTGACCCGGCTGCCTTCCTGGCCCGGACCGACCATGCGTGAGCTTTATCCGACCCCGTCCAAGGAAGACATCGCGTTGCTCGAGCCGTTCGAGCGGCTGGGCCTGTCGCATATCGAACTGGTGGCGACTGCCGGCCAGGCCGAGCAGGCGCTCGACGTGCTGGCGTCCTCGGCGGTGCTGGGCTTCGACACCGAATCCAAGCCGACCTTCGCACGCAACGAGGTCTCTGGCGGACCGCATGTGGTGCAGCTGTCCACCGCCCGGCGGGCCTTCGTGTTTCAGCTGCATGATGCCCGCTGCAGCGCCCTGGTGGCCGGTTTGCTGTCGGCCGAGTCGGTCCTGAAGGTCGGGTTCGGCCTGGGGGACGACCGGCGAAGGATCCTCGGCAAGCTCGGTGTGGAGCCGCGTGGCGTGCTGGACCTCAACCATCTCTTCCAGGAAAGAGGTTATCGCAAGGACATGGGCGTCAAGGCGGCGGTGGCGCTCCTGTTCAACCGGCGTTTCATCAAGTCGCGCAAGGCCACCACATCCAACTGGGCCCAGCCCCGGCTGACCGAGGCCCAGCTGGTCTATGCAGCCAACGATGCCTACGCCGCGCTGCGCGTGTTCCACGCGCTGGAGTCGCAGCCGGGCGCGGATGCTGCGGCCTAGAGCGAGGTGCGCAGCGTCCAGATCTCGGGGAACAGCACCACGTCGAGCATCTTGCGCAGGTAGCTGACGCCGCCGGTTCCGCCGGTGCCTCGCTTGAAGCCGATCACCCGCTCGACGGTGGTCACATGGCGGAAGCGCCACAGCCGGAAGGCATCTTCCAGGTCGGTCAGTTCCTCGCCCAGTTGGTACAGGTCCCAGTGCGCCTTCGGGTCGCGGTACACGACCAGCCAGGCCTGTTCGACCTGGGCATCGGCCTGGTAGGCCTGCGTCCAGTCGCGCTCCAGGCAGGTGGGCGGCAGCGGGATGCCGCGGCGCGCCAGCAGGCGCAGGGACTCGTCATACAGCGAGGGCGCCTGGTGGGCAGCCTGTACCATCGCCAGCAGGTCCGGCCGATGCTGGTGCGGCTTGAGCATCGCCGCATTCTTGTTGCCCAGCGCAAACTCGATGCAGCGGTACTGCGCGCTCTGGAATCCGCTCGAGTTGGCCAGGTAGGGCCGGATCGCGCTGTATTCGGGGGGCGTCATCGTGGCCAGCACGTCCCAGGCGTGCACCAGCTGCTCCATGATCCTGCTTACCCGCGCCAGCATCTTGAAGGCGCTGCCCAGTTCATCCGCAGCGACGCAACGGATCGCGCCGTGCAGTTCGTGCAGCATCAGTTTCATCCACAGCTCGCTGGTCTGGTGCTGGATGATGAACAGCATCTCGTTGTGGTCGGGCGACAGCGGCTTTTGCGCGTTCAGCACCTGGTCGAGATGCAGGTAGTCGCCATAACTCATGGACCTGCTGAAGTCGAGCTGGGCCTTTTCCTGGGTGACGATGTGTTCGGGGGTGGACATGGCAGGGCTTTCGGGGACTGCAGGCGGTCGTGTTCAGGTGACGGCCTGCTTGCGGTTGAACGCGGGTAGTTTCCACTCGTCCGTCGCGAGCACCTGGCGCAGGTGCTCGACAGCATTCCAGACATCGACGAACCCCACGTACAGCGGCGTCAGGCCAAAGCGCAGGATGTCGGGGTGTTTGCCTCCGTCACCGGCACGGAAATCGCCGATGACACCGCGCGCGATCATCGCCTGCATGATGGCGTAGGCGCCCTCGCTGCGGCTCAGGCAGACCTGGGAGCCGCGGCGCGCATGTGCACGGGGCGTGGCCTGGCCGAGGCCGTATCCGCCACAGCGCTGCTCTACCAGGTCCATGAACAGGTCGGTGAGGGCCAGGGACTTGGCCCGCAGCGCGCCCATGGCATCCTGCCCGGGCACGCAGTCCTGCGCGGCCAGCACGCTGTCCAGGCCGCATTCGAGGGCTGTGAGGCTGAGGATCGGCTGAGTGCCGCACAGGTAGCGACCGATGCCCGGCGCGGGCAGGTAGTCGTGGGTGAATGCGAACGGTGCGGCATGGCCCCACCAGCCGGAGAGCGGCTGCCAGAAGCGGTTCACATGGCGCGGGTGGGCCCACACGAAGGCGGGCGCGCCGGGCCCGCCGTTGAGGTATTTGTAGCCGCATCCGACCGCGAAATCCGCGTTGGCGTCCTCCAGGTGCACGGGAACCGCGCCGGCGCTGTGGGCCAGGTCCCAGATCACCAGGGCCCCCGCCTGGTGGGCGGCGGCGGTGATGCCTGCCATGTCGAACATCGCGCCGGTGCGGTAGTTCACATGGGTCAGCATCAGGACCGCCACATCGGCGCTCAGGGACGCCTCGATCTCGTCCGCTTCCACCAGACGCAGCCGGCAGCCACGCTCCTTGCACAGGGACTCGGCAATGTAGAGGTCGGTCGGGAAGTTGCTGCGCTCGCTCAGCACGATGCGACGCTGTGGAGCGTCCTGCGAGGCGATGTGCAGGGCGGCGCTCAGTACCTTGTAGAGGTTGATCGACGTGCTGTCGGTGGCGACCAGGCTGCCGGGGGATGCACCGACCAGCCGGCCGATCTTGTCGCCCAGGCGCTGGGGCAGATCGAACCAGCCGGCGCTGTTCCAGGACCGGATCAAGCCCTGGCCCCACTCGGCGGTGACGGCATGGGCCACGCGGGCGGCTGCGGTGCGCGGCATGGCTCCCAGGGAGTTGCCATCCAGGTAGATCAGGCCTTCTGGCAGTTCGAACTGGGCGCGCAGGTGGCGCAAGGGGTCCAGGGCGTCGCGTTGCTCGCAGTCGGAGAAGGTGATGGTGGATGTCATGGGGGTCTTGGCAGAGAGGAAGTGGGATCAGCCCAGCGAACGCAGGATGGCGCGTACCGGGCTGGCGTCGGCCAGCATCAGCTTGAGCGGCAAGGCGATCAGTTCGTAGTCGCCCTCGGGGACTTCATCGAGCACCAGGTTCTCCAGCACCCGCATGTCGTGCTGCAACAGCTGGTGGTGCGCGGGGAGGGCGCCGCTGTCGCCCGGGTCCACGCTGGGCGTGTCGATGCCGACCAGGCGCACGCGCAGGCTGGCCAGCAGGGCCAGCGTCTCGGGCGCGTACGCGCTGAAATGGTCCCAGGACTGGGTGGCCCGCGCTCGTGTGCGGACCAGCACGCGGGCCGGCAGGCCCCCCAGCGCGTGGCGGATGTCTTCGGGTGTGACGAGCGGCCCGCAACCGAGGCAATGGACGACACGGCAGGGGCCGAGGTAAGGCTCCAGTGCCAGAGCGCCCGCAGCAGCACCGTCGGCAGCGTAGTGCAGTGGCGCGTCGGCATGGGCCCCTGTGTGCGGCGACAGCGTGATCGCGTGCACGTTGACGGGGCAGCGGGGCCCGATGGTGAAATGGGCTCTCTGCGCGTACGTGGTGTCCCCGGGAAACACGGCTGAATGGGTGTCGATGGCGGGGGAAATGTCCCAGATGGTTGGCATGGCGCAGCGAAGGTACCACCGGCTCCGGGCCTGTGGTGTCGGTTATTTCCAACAGTTGGGCCAGTTTGGGCCAGCAGGCCTGTCCGGCGGCGTTGCATGGGACCGTTGATGCGGCTGCGGGTCGTCCGCATCAGGAGCAGAATTCCAGTACCCTTGACGCGGCGCCGTGTTCGTCGCGTCCATCACCGAGGCACCATGTCAAACCCCGCCAGCCCGGAAACCAGCGAGAACTTCACCTTCGACGAGATCGCCGTCGGCCAGAGCGCGCGGCTGGTCCGCACCCTCACGCTGGCCGACATCCGGGCCTTTGCCGCCGTGTCCGGCGACATGAATCCGTCCCATGTGGACGACGCAAACGCGCAGGCGTCCGAGCAGCACACCGTGGTGGCGCATGGCATGTGGTCGGGCTCCCTGATTTCGGCCTTGCTGGAGAACCAGTTTCCGGGAGCGGGCACCACCCACCTGGACCAGGCCCTGCATTTCCTGCAGCCGGTGCACGTGGGCGACACCCTGGTCGTCAGCGCCACGGTGCGCCGCAAGGAGGATGCCGGGCGGACCGTGCAGTTCGACTGCCTGGTGGTCAATCAGCGCGGCGAACCGGTGCTGCGGGGCACCGCCAGCGTCCAGGCGCCGGTCCGCAAAATGCGGCGGCCTGTCGCGCATGCGCCGCGCATCCCGCTGTTCGACCCCGAGGCCCGTTTCGCCGAGCTGCTGGCCAAGGGCGCGGGTCTGGAGGCGGTGCGTTGCGCCGTCGTGCACCCCTGCGACAAGGAGTCGCTTGTCGGCGCGATCGATGCCGCACGCCATGGCCTGATCATCCCCGTGCTGGTCGGCCCCGAAGGCCGCATCCGCCAGATCGCCCGGGAGGGCGGGATCCTGCTGGGGGACGTCGAGATCATCGACGTGCCGCACAGCCACGCGGCGGCCGATCGCGCCTCCGAGTTGGCCGCGGGCGGGCAGGTCGAGGCGCTGATGAAGGGCAGCCTGCACACCGACGAGCTGATCCATGCCATCCTGCAACAGCCGCGGTTGCGCACCGGCCGGCGCATGTCGCATGTATTCCGTTTCGACGTGCCCACGTACCACAAGCCGCTGCTGATCACCGATGCGGCGCTGAACATCCGCCCGACCCTGGCAGAGAAGGTCGACATCATCCAGAACGCGGTGGACATGGCGCGCATCCTGGGCGTCGAGCTGCCCAAGGTGGCGATCCTGTCGGCGGTGGAGACCGTGAACCCGGCGATTCCGTCGACGCTGGACGCCGCCGCGCTGTGCAAGATGGCCGAGCGCGGCCAGATCAGCGGCGCCATTGTGGACGGCCCGCTGGCCTTCGACAATGCCATCTCCAGCCACGCGGCGGCTGTCAAGCACATCGTGTCCCGGGTGGCGGGCGATGCCGACATCCTGGCAGTGCCCGACCTGGAAAGCGGCAACATGCTGGCCAAGCAGCTCGAGTACCTTGCCGGTGCCTCCGGTTCCGGCCTGGTGCTGGGTGCGGCGGTGCCGATCGCCCTGACCAGCCGTGCGGACGGCCCGATGAACCGGGCGGCTTCCGCCCTGCTGGCCAAGCTGGCGGCGCACAGCGCGCGCCGCGACCGGGCCCGCCGCGCTGCGGCCGGCAACTCCTGAGCGGGCAGCGCCATGGCCATTTTGGCAGTGAATGCGGGGTCGTCCTCGCTCAAGTTCTCGGTGCATCCGCGCCAGGGCGCGCAGGTGCTGCCGGCACTGCTGACCGGCAGCATCCAGGGCCTGGAGCCGGGCGGGCATCCTTCCATGGGCTGGCGCTTCCAGGGCACGCCGGGGGAGCAGATGCTCGCCTCCGCGCCGGGCGACGAACCCTTCGCGCTGGCGCTGCGCGCCCTGCTGCAGTTGCTGGGCGCCTTGCCCGGGCTGCCCCCCATCGAGGCCGTGGCGCACCGCGTGGTCCATGGCGGGGAGCACTTTCGCAGCAGCGTGCGGGTCGACGACGAGGTGCTGGCGCAACTGGGCCGGCTGAACTCGCTGGCGCCGCTGCACCAGCCGCACAACCTCGAAGGCATCCGTGCGCTGCGTGCGGCGTTTGCCGGCCTGCCCCAGGTGGCCTGTTTCGACACGGCCTTCCATGCCAGCATGCCGGAGGTGGCCAGCGCCTTTGCCTTGCCGCAGTCGGTGCGGGCCCTGGGTGTGCGCCGGTATGGCTTCCATGGGCTGTCCTACCAGTATGTGATGGCGCGTCTGCTCGGCCTGAGCCCGCGGGCTTCAGGCCGGGTGCTGATGGCGCACCTTGGCAACGGGGCCAGCCTGTGTGCGGCCCTGGACGGACGCAGCCAGGCCACCACCATGGGGTTCTCCGCGCTGGACGGGCTGATGATGGGTACGCGTTCCGGTGCCTTGGACGCAGGCGTCGTGTTGTACCTGCTGGAACAGGGCTGGGACCATGACCGCCTGCAGGACCTGCTCTACAGGCGCAGCGGTCTGCTGGGGGTGTCCGGCATTTCGGCCGACATGCGCCGGCTGCGTGCCGACGACTCTGCCATGGCACGCCAGGCTATCGACCAGTTCACCTACCGCGTGGTGCGCGAGTCGGGGGGGCTGGTGGCCTGCATCGGCGGGCTGGACCTGCTCGCATTCAGTGGCGGCATCGGCGAACACGATGCGGTGTTGCGCCAGGAGGTCTGTCAGCGCCTGGCCTACCTGGGTGTGGTGATCAACCCGGTGCGCAACCGGCAGGCGGGTGGCGAGGCGGTGGCTGCCGTCCATGCGCCCGACAGCCGTGTCGAGGTGTGGGTCATCCCGACCGACGAGGGGCAGGTGGCGGCCAGCGAGGCAGCCCGCCTGCTGGCACCGGCCCTTGCCTGAGGCCGCCGCAGCGGCGTGCGCCGGGGCCTGCCGGCAGCGTTCAGACCGGCTTGCGGTGGCTGCCGTCGCACAGGGGCGACGCGCCACTGGCCTTGCAGCCGCAGAAATAGACGGTGGTGTTCTCGGTGGCGGTGTACTTGACTGGCGTGAACTCGCCGGCGGCGCGGTGCGGGCCGTCGCAGAAGGGCTGCTTCTTGCTCTGGCCGCAGGAGCACCACCAGTAATCCTTGCCGGCCTCGACCGGGGTGGCGTAGGGGGTGCTGCTGGCGCGAACGGGTGTCGGCATGGGGTTCTCCTTCAGGTGTTGCTGGAAGGCGAAGCTTACCCGAGGCTCAGGGGCTGGCTGCGAGCCCGTGCCGCTGGCGGGCGCGCAGGCAGGCTGCGCTGCCGGCTTCCAGTTCCCGGCACGGCGAGGGCCGCCATTCGTAGATGCCGCAGGACACCTGCGCGCCGATCACGCCACCCAGTGCCGCACACCGTGCCGGCACATGGTCGGTGCCCCGCAGGCGCATGCCGGCGCCGGTCACCGTGACGCTCAGTCCATCGGGGACGGTGCCCCCCTCGGACAACAGTTCCGAGGCATGAAAGTCGACCCGAAAGCAGGCGCAGCAGGCGCCGCAACTGCGGCAGTCTGGCGGTGTATCAGGCTGGGTGCCGCTCACGCCTGCCGGCCGAGCAGCAGGTATTCCATCAGGGCCTTCTGCACATGCATGCGGTTCTCGGCTTCGTCCCACACGACGGACTGCGGCCCGTCGATGACCTCCGCCTCGACCTCCTCCCCGCGGTGGGCCGGCAGGCAATGCATGAACAGGGCCTGCGGCTTGGCGGCAGCCATCATCTCGGCGTCGACACACCAGTCGGCAAATGCCTTCTTGCGCGCCTCGTTCTCGGCTTCAAAGCCCATGCTGGTCCAGACATCGGTGGTCACCAGGTCGGCGCCGGCGCAGGCCTGCAGCGGGCTCTTGAACACCCGGTAGCTGTCGCTGGAGCGGATGCCGGCGACGGACTGGTCGACCTCGTAGCCGCTGGGCGTGCTCACATGCACCTTGAAGCCCAGGATCTCGCTGGCCTGCAGCCAGGTGTTGGCCATGTTGTTGCCGTCCCCCACCCAGGCCACGGTCTTGCCCTGGATCGAGCCGCGGTGCTCGAGGAAGGTGAAGATGTCGGCCAGGATCTGGCAGGGGTGGAACTCGTTGGTCAGCCCGTTGATCACCGGCACCCGCGAGTGGGCGGCAAAGCGTTCGATCTTGGTCTGCTCGAAAGTGCGGATCATGACCAGGTCGACCATGCGGCTGATCACCTTGGCGCTGTCCTCGATCGGTTCCGCACGGCCGAGCTGGCTGTCGCCGGTGGTCAGGTGCACCACGCTGCCGCCAAGCTGGTACATGCCGGCCTCGAAGCTGACCCGGGTGCGGGTGGATGCCTTCTCGAAGATCATGGCCAGCGTGCGGTCCGCCAGCGGGTGGTGCTTCTCGTAGGCCTTGAACTTGCGCTTGATCAGCGCCGCGCGCGCAAAAAGGTAGGCGTATTCGTCGGCGCTGAGGTCGCTGAACTGCAGATAGTGCTTCATGGCGCCGCCGCCAGAAACTCCCGGATCAGGGGGCACAGGATGGCCACCACCTCGTCGGCCTCGGCCTGGGTCATGATCAGCGGGGGCAACAGTCGCACCACCGAATCGGCGGTCACGCTGATCAGCAGGCCGTTGTCGGCGCATTGGCCCACCAGGGCGCCGCAGGGCTTGGAGAGCGCAATGCCGATCATCAGGCCCTGGCCGCGCAGCTCGCGCACACTGCCGACGGCGATCTCTTCGGCCAGCGCGCGGGTGAGGGCGGCGCGCAGGTGTTCGCCAGTCCGCGCGGCATTGGCCAGAAGGCCGTCTTCCTCCATGATGCGGATGGTCTCGACGCCGGCCCGCATCGCCAGCGGGTTGCCTCCGAAGGTGGTGCCATGGTTGCCTGGCTGGAAGATGCCTGCGGCCTTCGGGCCGGCCACGACAGCACCTATCGGCACGCCGGAGCCCAGCCCCTTGGCCAGCGGCATCACGTCGGGCAGGATGCCCGCCCACTGGTGGGCGAACCATTTGCCGGTGCGCCCCATGCCGCACTGCACCTCGTCGATCATCAGAAGCCAGTTGCGTTCGTCGCACAGGGCGCGGACCTGGCGCAGGTAGTCCATGTGCATGGCATTGATGCCGCCTTCGCCCTGGATGGCCTCGAAGAACACCGCCACCACGTTGGGGTTGCCCTCGGTCGCCTGGCGCAGCCGGGAAATGTCGTTGAGCGGCACGCGGATAAAGCCTTCCACCAGCGGGCCGAATCCTGCCTGGACTTTCGGGTTGCCGGTGGCGCTCAGCGTGGCGATGCTGCGGCCGTGGAAGGCGTTCTCGTAGACCACGATCTCCGGGCGCTCGATGCCGCGGTCATGGCCGAACTTGCGGGCCAGCTTCAGGGCCGCCTCGTTGGCTTCGAGGCCGGTGGAGCAGAAGAACACGTTGGTCATGCCGGAGAGCCCGACCAGCTTGGCGGCCAGGCGTTCCTGGTTCGGCACATGGTAGTAGTTGGAGGTGTGGATCAGCTTGGACAGCTGGTCCTGCATTGCCGGCACGAAACGGGGATGGTTGTGGCCCAGCGTGTTGACCGCGATGCCGGCGAGAGCATCGAGGTACTGCTTGCCGTTGATGTCCCAAACGCGGCAGCCCTGGCCATGGGACAGCGCGATCGGAACGCGCCCGTAGGTGTTCATGACATGGGGCGATGCGGCTTCGATGTGTTGGGGCAGTGCAGCGTTCATGGTGGTTCCAGTTCTGGGGGTGGCCTGCAGGGCCATTCGTCCGGATTCTATGGCCAGCGGTGGAGCGCATTCGTGACGGATTCGCATCATGGCGATGCGGTGCCGAGCCGTGCCGGCTGTGTAAGCCTGGTGCGATTTTTGCCTGTTAGAGTTGGATCAGGCGCACGCGCGCCGGACTCCATCACCCCATGCAGCCAGAAAGCGCCACCGAATTCGTGATCCTGGGCCTGACCCAGGACGGCAAGGTCTTCCGCCCCACCGACTGGGCGGAACGTCTGGCGGGGGTGATGAGCCAGTTTCGCCCGGGCGGCCCGCAGCGCGGCAGCCACCTCGGGTATTCGCCCTGGTGCGTGCCGGGTGTGCGTGACGGCGTGAAGTGCGTGGTTGTGCACCATGACCTGCGCGACAGCGAGGTGCTGGCCTGGGACTTCTGCGTCAACTTCGCACGCGACAACAACCTGCAGGTGATGCCGGGGCGCAATGTGCGGCGCGTGCCGGGGCAGGGCTGATTCGGCAGAGGGCGCCCCTCTCAACCGCTCTGCCCCACTCACCTGGAGTCCGCCGTTCAACCGGCTGCCCCGGGCCTGCAGCCTGCGGGGAAAAGTGGCCGCTCAGAAATACAGCTGAAAGCGGGCCCCGCCAAGCGCCGACGGCCGGCACTCCAGGCGCCAGCCGTGCGCGCGGGCCACCTCCATGCAGATGGCCAGACCCAGACCGGAACCAGGCTTCGTGTTGTCCGGAGCCCGCCAGAAACGCTCGAACACCTGCGTTCGTTGATCTTCTGCGACGCCTTTGCCTTGATCCTCCACACAGATTCCCGATGGTGTCAGTGTGATGCGCACGATGCCTCCCTGGGGTGAGTGGTCTACCGCGTTCTCGATCAGGTTCTTGAGCAAGACAAACAGTTCACCCGCGTCCGCCAAGACCCGCGCGTCGGGGGATTCCAGCACGGTCTGAAGGCTGACCTCAGCGCCTTGCGCGCGCCATGACAGGAACCCGCTCACTTGTCGCGTGACCTCCTCCAGCAAGACATGTTGCATCTTCAGAGGGCGGCCACCCGCGACTTCTGCCACGTGCAGCAGCTGGTTCACGGTACGCCCGAGGGTGTCGATGTCGCCCAGTGTCTCGGCGGCCACGCGGTCGCCTTGTGCTTCCAACTGGCCGCGCAGCAAGGCAATGGGGGTTTTGAGCTCATGGGCCGCGTTGGCGAAAAAGCGCTGCTGCGCACTGAAGGCCACCTCCAGCCGCGCCAAGACCTCGTTGAACGCTATCACCAGCGGCCGGATTTCGGAGGGCAAAGGTTCCACCGGTATGCGCGCAGACAAGTTGTTTTGCCCCACGGTGCGGGCCGCCTCGCTGGCAAGTCGAATCGGCCGCAAGACGCTGCGCACTCCCAAGTAGCTGAGGACAGCCAGTACCCCTATTGCAAGGGCAGCCATGATGCCGACAGCCTCGGCAATGGCCGGCACGATGGCTTCCTGGGCCAATTTGGCAAACCGATCACTGCGGCCTACTTGAACCCAGTAATCCCGCCCCTGAGCGCGGTGGCGCACGACAGCGACCTGAAAGGGCGCGCCGTCGATGTCCGTGCGGACGTAGTGGGTGCCCTGCTTGTCCTGGGGCAAGCCGGGAAAAGTGCTGTTGAGGTCGCCATCCGAAGAAGCGAGCACCCGGCCATCGCCAGACAGGACGCGGTACTTGAGGTTCGCGAAAAAAGCATCGTAGCTCTCGGCGTCCTGTCCTCGCAGCCGGACAGAGATCTGGCCGTTGCGGTCGATTTCGATGGCTTCCGCGATGTCGTGGCTCTGGCCCACCAGGCTTTGCCGAGTGATGAGGTCGCCGAAGCGGTTGGCGAGAACGGCCTGAACCGACAGGTACAGGCCCGCCACGATGGCGATTGCCACGGAGAACACCAGGCTCAGGCGCAGTGCGAGGCTAGGTGTCCTGAGAAACTGCCAACGCATAACCAACGCCCTTCGTGTTGTTGATCGATACGCGCGACTGCACAGCCGCCAGCTTGCCGCGCAGGCGATGGATGGCGACGTCCAGTGCTTTGGGCGTGATCTCGGGGAAAGCCCCCCAGGCGGCAGACTCCAGGGCGCCTCGGCGCACGACCTGGCCATTGTGGCGAATCAGCGCCAGGAGAACCTGCAACTCGCTGGGCGACAAGGTGATGGAAGAGGATGCCACAAAAAGTGTGCTGGCCTGGGGCGAGACTCTCAGGTCTGCAAAGCAGGTTTCGTCGGAGGTCCAGGGCTGGTTGCGTCGCATCAAGGCCTTGATCCGAGCGACCAGTTCGGCCATCTCAAAGGGCTTGGTCAGGTAATCGTCGGCACCGGTTTCGAGTCCGCTTACGCGGTCCCCCAAAGCGTCCCGGGCCGTCAGGATCAGGCAGGGAATGGGCTGCCGAAGCGCGCGCAACTGCGCCAGCAGGGCCATGCCATCGCCATCGGGCAAACCGCGATCCAGAATCAGCACGTCGTAGCGCGCTGCGGCTTGCAGGAACGCGGCGGCATGCCGCAGGGTGGACACGGTGTCGGAAGCGATTCCCTGCGCCTGCAAGGCCGCAGACACGGCTTGCGCCATGCGCGGGTGGTCCTCAACAATCAGCACGCGTGCCATGGCGCAAATTGTGCCAGTCAGAACCGGTAGGACACACCGACGTTCAGCGATGCAGGTTGGTACTTGGGCTTGCCACCCAGTGCGGCGCCGGCGTTGGTCGATTTGAAGGACCGCCCGCTCGTCTGCATCCAGCGCAGGTCTGCGGTCAGGCTCCAGCGCGCAGACAAGTCCACTTCGCCACCCAAGATCGCCTGTGTAGCCAGACCGCCGCGGCGCGAATACTCCTGCTCCGTGCCACTGCGGCTGAGGTCCATGTCGATCTCGGTGATGTAGCCCAGTCCGGCGCCCACGAAGGGGCGCACCATGCCCACTTTCTGAAAGCGGTAGTAGCCGTTGAGGAAGGCCACCGTGGAGGCGAAATCGCCCTTGACGGCCACGCCACCCACGCGTTCGAGGTCATGGCGGCGGTAGTCCCAGGCCAGCTCGGCCGCCCAGCCATTGCCATAGCGGTAGCCGATGCCTCCGCCCAGCCCCGTTCCGCTGCCAAAGGTGGCCTTGCCGGCGATCGGTGCCGCAGCAGGGCGCGTTTCCGACAGGTTGGTCGAGGAAAGCGCGCTGCCGCCTCCGTAGGCGCTGACATACCAGCCGGCCTTTTCTTGCGCGGCAACGGGCAGAGACAGGATGAGCGACACGCTTGCGAAGCAGGCAGAAGCGAGTGATTTGATTGACGTTGACATGGAGAAGTCCTGGTTGAGGTGGAGGGGTTGCGAACGGGATGTGCCGTCTCTCGCGCCGCCATTCTTCGCCGGGGCTGGTTACCGCAAGGTAACTGCCCACAAAGGCCGAACGCGCTGCCGCTGGTCGGCGCTGCCGGCAGGAGCCTCCACGGCTGACCAGGCACGCGTCCCGTGCGTCTGGCCGGCGTCGCGTTTCGCGCCGCCTTACACTGCTCCCCTCGACAGACGGAGACACCCGATGCCCCCAGGAACGCTGCATTTCGATGGCCAGGACTACGCCGACGGTGTCGCCTCCGACCCGATCGCCCTGGGCTGGATGCAAGGCTCGCCGCCGCCCGCCGACAAGCTGATCCGGTTCGAGGACGACGACACACTGAGTTTCCCCAAGATCCGATGGAGCCTCTCGCACACGCGCGAGACGGTGCCCACCGCCGCCATCTGGCGCGGCGCGGGTGCTCCGCGCGATCTGGGCACGGTGGATGGCGCGACGCAGGCTGCCATCGGTGCCCTGGAGTTCACCGACATGCACGGCGGTCGGCGACGGTGGGCGGACACGCTGGCCGACACCTACACCGATGGCATCGTCGTCCTGCACAAGGGCCGGCGCGTCTACGAGCAGTACCGTGGCGCATTGAAGCCGCATGTACCCCACAGCTGTTTCTCGGTCACCAAGTCGTTTGCCGGCACGCTGTGCGCTAAGCTGGTGCACGAGGGCGTTCTCGACGACCGCCAACCGGTCCCCTACTACCTGCCTGAAATGGCCGGCACCGCGTACGCCGATGCGTCCCTGCGCGAGGTGATGGACATGCAGATTGGCGTCGCGTATTCCGAGGCCTATTCCGATCCCCATGCGGGGATCTGGGACTTCGCCCGTGCCGGTGGTTTCCGCCCGCGTAAACACGACCACACTGGCCCGCAGACGCTCTACGCCTTTCTGCAGACCCTGAAAAAGGAGGGTGCCCATGGCGAGGCGTTTGCCTACAAGACCGTGAACACCGAGGTGATGTGCTGGGTGATGAAACGGGTGACGGGCCAGGGCCTGGCCGACATGGTGTCCGAACAGGTCTGGCAGCGCATGGGGGCAGAGGAAGACGGCTACATCACGGTCGACTCGATCGGCGTGCCCTTTGGCGGTGGCGGCATGAGTGCCTCGCTGCGCGACCTGGCACGCTTTGGCGAGCTGATGCGCTGCCAGGGTGCGGTGGGTGGCCAGCAGGTGATTCCCGAGGCGGTCGTGGCCGACTGCCAGCATGGCGCCGATCCGGCCCGGTTCGCCAAGGCGGGGTACCACCTGCTGCCCGGCTACAGCTACCGCAACATGTGGTGGGTGACTCACAACGAACAGGGTGCCTACGAGGCGCGCGGCATCCACGGGCAGCGGCTGTACATCGCTCCCAAGGCAGACCTGGTGGTGGCGCGGTTCGCGTCGCATCCGATCGCCTACAGCGCGGCGAACGACCCGATCACGATCCCGGGCTTCCTGGCGCTGGGGCGGCTGCTGGGGGGCTGATTCTCTGCCTGCGGTTGACAAGCGGTGGTCGACTGCCGTTCATGGGAGCCCGAAAGCGGTGGCGTCCACTACGCCGTGCGAGGCGCTGGTGCGTCAGTTCAAGGTGCCCGAAGCCCAACGGTTCACGAATGCGTTCTGCAGCGCATGTGGTGGACGCGTACCACGGTCGGCTGCGAGTTCGGGCACGGTCATGATCCCGATGGGGTCGCTGGACGACAACCCGCGAATCGAACCACAGGCGCGGATCTTCCAGGGCTCGCGGGCTGCCTGGTCGTGCAGCGGCCAGGTGCTGCCCGGCTTCGACGCGATGCCGGGCTGAAGGACGCGCCCTGGGGCCGATGCTGGAGCGCGTTCACGAGGCGTGATGTCCGAAAACGCTGAAGACACCGCGTCTGCAGGTGCAAATCCGGCGCGATCGAAGCGGTGATCGGGATGGCGATGCCCCGGGAGTTGCGCCGTACGCTCGTGAAAGCCACCTCGTTCCGCCAGGTATTGGCCGGCTGCAGGCGCTCGAGGTGACCTGCTGGCGTGGCTCAGGCGGCCAGCGCAAACGGCTGGATCTCTTTGGCGATGGCTTTGCCGTTCTCGATCTCGGCCATTCGCAACTCGTAGGCTGCCTGAAGGTTCAACCAGCCCTTGGCTTCGCTGCCGAAGTAGCGCTCCAGGCGCAGGGCCGTGTCAGCCGACACGCCACGCTCGCCCTTGGTGATTTCGCTCAGGCGCGAGTAAGGCACATGCAGGGCAATTGCCACGGCGCGCACGCTGACGCCCATGGGTTTGATGTAGTCCTCCAGCAAGATTTCACCTGGGTGGACAGGACGCATACCGTTCTTGAACATGATGCACTCCATTGCAGTTCAGAATTTCAATGCCAGCCGGGCATGGGTCAGTGTGGGTCTTCGATACGCACGTCGTAGGGTCCACTCTCACCCCACTTGAAGGTCAATCGCCACTGGTCGTTGATTCGCACATGCCAGGCACCGTCGTATTCCTTCAGGTCGTTGCCTGGCGGGGCCTTCATGAAACTCACCGAAGGCGCCGCGTCGAGTTGGGCCAATTTGCGCTCGGCTACGCTCTTGATGTTGACGAACCGCCGACACTTGCCTGCGGTGAACAGACTCTGCGTGTCGGAGCAGGCGAACGACTGGATCGACATGGGAAAAATGCTATCTGTTAACCGGAAAACAGTCAAGTAGAAGACTGTCGACAGCTATGTGGACATCGCGCATGGACGCAACAACGAGGCGTGGGTGGCCCTGCTGCGTGGACAGCCCGGAACCTGCCGTTCGCCAACGGCGGGTGAGGGCCGACTGCGTGTGCTCGAATTGCCGGGTTTCGCTGCAGATTGCCGGCCTTCGAACGTACCGCCGAACGACAGGTCCAGAGCAGCCAATTTCGGAAAGTGCCGGCACCTGCAACCTGTCTGTTGCTGCGACTCCAAAGCCTCCTCAATCCCACGCCAGCATGGGTTTCGCGGAATTCGTTGGGCCAACAGCCTGGCAAATCCCCCGCAGAAACAAAAAAACCGCCTTTCGGCGGTTTCCCTGCTTTTGCTGACAGCGCACCCGTTACAAACGGCGGCTTGCTGGTTTCTCTTCGAGTGACCTGCAACCCGTGCGATGGGCCTGAAAGGTCAGGCGGCCGTGGGGGTTGCGGTGGCGAGTGCCTTGACCTTGGTGCTCAGGCGGCTCTTGTCGCGGGCAGCCTTGTTCTTGTGGAAGATGCCCTTGTCGGCGACGGTGTCGACCACTGCCTGCATCTTCGCGAACAGCTCGGTCGCCTTGGTCTTGTCGCCGGCCACGACGGCCTTCTCGACGTTCTTGACCGCGGTGCGGTACTTGGAGCGCAGCGAGGTGTTCGCGGCATTGATCTTGACGTCCTGGCGGACGCGCTTGCGGCCCGACGCCAGGCGCGGGTTCTTCTTTTTGGGTTTGGTGGATGCCATTGAATTGAGTCCTTGTGTCTGAGGATGATGCCAGCAAAGCTCTCGATTCTAGCAGCGCCGACTCCAGGCCCGCTGCCAGCCGGCCGCATCGTCCGGATCCGGGGCGGTGGCGGCTACACTCGCCCCGTGAGCCTGTTCAAAGCCGCCTCGACCGTCTCCCTGCTGACCCTGGCCTCACGTGTCACCGGCATGGCACGCGACCTGCTCATGGCCGCGGTGTTCGGCGCCTCGGCCATGACGGACGCCTTCAATGTGGCCTTCCGCCTGCCCAACATGTTCCGCCGACTGTTCGGCGAGGGTGCTTTCAGCCAGGCCTTCGTGCCGGTACTCGGCGCCTGCAAGGCGCAGCAGGGCGACGAGGCCACCCACCTGCTGATCGACCGCGTGGCCACGGTGCTCACCTGGGTGCTGGCCGTCACCTGCATTGTCGGGGTGGCCGCAGCGCCCGCCCTGGTCTGGATCATGGCCAGCGGGCTCCAACAGGACCCGCGCGGCTTCGACGCCGCCGTGGTGATGGCGCGCTGGATGTTCCCCTACATCGGCTTCATGTCGCTGGTGGCGCTGGGCGCTGGCGTGCTCAACACCTGGAAGCGCTTCGCGGTGCCGGCTTTCACGCCGGTGCTGCTGAACCTGGCGATGATCGCGGCGACCTGGCTCGGGGCGCCGTGGTTCCGCTCGATGGGCATCGAGCCGATCTATGCGCTGGTGATGGGTGTCATCGGCGGTGGCGTGCTGCAGCTCGGCCTGCAGTTCATGGCCATGCACCGGCTGGGCCTGCTGCCGCGTATCGGGTGGCGCTGGCGCGAGGTGAAGCTGGCCTGGGCGGATTCCGGCACGCGGCGCATCGCCACCCTGATGGGGCCGGCGCTGCTGGGGGTCGGTGTGGCCCACCTGTCGGCCATCATCAACCTGCAGATCGCGTCCCATCTGGCAACTGGCAGCGTCAGCTGGATGAGTTATGCAGAGCGCCTGATGGAGTTCCCCACCGCGCTGCTGGGCGTGGCGCTGGGCGTGGTGCTGACGCCCCAGCTGGTGGCTGCCAAGGGCGCCAACGACCCGGCGCAGTATTCCGCGATGCTCGACTGGGGCCTGCGCCTGGTGGTGCTGCTGGCCGTGCCCTGCACCCTGGCCTTGCTGGTGTTTGCCCAGCCGCTGGTGGCCACGTTGTACCAGCGCGGCGCCTTCACGGCCCGGGATGTCGAGCAGACCACCGCCGCGCTGATGGGGTATGGCGCCGGGCTGCTGGGCATCGTCGCCATCAAGGTGCTGGCGCCTGGGTTCTATGCCAGCCAGGACATCCGCACGCCGGTGCGTATCGCCATCCTGGTGCTGGTGGTGACGCAGCTTCTCAACCTGGTGTTCGTGCCCCTGTTCGCGCATGCCGGGCTGACCCTGGCCATCAGTGTCGGCGCCATGATCAATGCGCTGCTGCTGCTGATCGGGCTGATGCGGCGCAAGTCCTATGTGCCGCTGCCAGGCTGGGGCATGTTCGTGCTGCAGGTGCTGGCCAGCACTGCGTTGCTGGCGGTGTTCCTGATGTGGGCGGCCAACAGCCTGCGCTGGGTCGGGCCGGAGGTCTCGGACCTGCGTCGCATCGGCATGCTGGCGCTGGTGATGCTGGGGGCCGGCATGCTGTACTTTTCGGTGCTGGCGGTGGCGGGGCTGAAGCTGCGCCAGTTGCTGCGGCGCTGAGCGGGCCGGGTGCAGACCGTGGCTGGCGCAATGGTATTGATGGCGCGTCGATTCCTCGTCAGAATGCAGTGCACACCCCCATCCGATCGAAAGACGCCTCCCGCATGCAGCTGAATTACGCGGTCCCCAGTCCGCTGGAGTATTTTGCGACCCTGGTCCGGAGCGACGAGGACTTTCCCCTGCTGGAGGCTGCCATCAGCATCGGGCAGGACGAATACCCTGATCTCGACGTCCAGCAGGTGCTTGGCGAGGTCGACCAGCTCCTGGCACGCCTCAAGCGCCGGGTGCCGGCCGACGCCGTGCCGTTGCAGAAGTTGCGGGCCATCAACCAGTTCTTCTTCCGCGACCTGAGCTTCCGGGGCAATGTCAACAACTACTACGACCCGGACAACAGTTATGTCAGCGTCGTGCTCAAGACCCGCTGCGCGATCCCGATCTCGCTGGCCGTGTTGTGGCTGGAGCTGGCCCAGGGCCTCGGGCTGGCGGCGCGCGGGGTCGGATTTCCGGGCCATTTCATGGTCAAGGTCAATCTGCCCAAGGGGCAGGTGGTGATCGACCCGATGGACGGCCAGTCCCTCAGCCGCGAACAGCTGGCCGAGCGCCTGGAGCCATTTCGCCGCCGAAGCGGCCTGGTCGACGAGTTCGAGGTGCCGCTGGGCCTGTACCTGCAGGCCACGCCGGCGCGCGAGATCATCGCCCGCATGCTGCGCAACCTCAAGGAGATCTACCGCACCCAGGAGGACTGGCCGCGCATGCTGGCCGTGCAGGACCGCCTGGTGATCCTGCTGCCGCAGGCCTGGGCCGAGTACCGCGACCGCGGCCTGGCCCATGCCGAACTGGGCCATTCGGCCGAGGCGGTGGACGATCTGGAGCAGTACCTGGCGAATGTCGAGGAGGCGCTGGACCTTGACGCCATCTCGGCGCGGGTTGCCGAATTGCGCCGGGCGCGCAGCGGCTGAAGCAGCTGCCGGGGCCTGACGGCCCGAACCCCTAGTGTAGTGCTTCTGAATTAAAAGAACTATTTTCCACCTGCCACCTCCAAGAAGAATCTGGGACATTTTGGAGGCAGCGATGCGAAAGGCGACGGCGATTGAACTGGACGACGCGACGCGGAAG
>Ga0247843_1002445_pt1 | contig 33717 bp, 25 predicted proteins | sample LaCruzMarch2017__FD_192420 | JGI IMG/M metagenome (GOLD analysis project Ga0247843, IMG submission 192420) | Freshwater microbial communities from meromictic Lake La Cruz, Castile-La Mancha, Spain - LaCruzMarch2017_8m | ecosystem: Environmental > Aquatic > Freshwater > Lake | place: Spain... | reverse complement strand
TTCTTTGGAATAACTGGTTCTCATGGAAATTTTTCTTTTCCGTCCCCTTTAAAGATTCTAAGTTATGAGAATCTCTTTAAATTAATATTTTGAAATCCTAGTGGTCAACTTTCCAAAAACCGGGGGATAACGACTACGTTGAGAAAGAGGACTTGTATCGTCACAGTAAATGGCTGGCTTTTATAGAGAGAAGATTGCTAATTGCAAAAGAATTGTTGAATCCAAGTGACTCTGTATTAGTTGTGACTATTGATGAGAAAGAATATCTACGTCTTGGTTTGTTATTAGAGCAACTTTTTCCTGAAGCGAACATTCAAATGATTTCTTCGGTGATAAATCGAAAAGGTGTAGTTCGAGCCAATGAATTTAGAAGAACAAATGAATTTATTTTTTGTGTCATGTTTGGTTCAGTAAAAATCATTCCTACTCGAACAGATACAGAAGATGCAGTTAGATGGGCTAGTTTACGACGAACAGATATTGAGTCAAAAAGAGGATCACCGAAGGGTGGGCAGTCTCAATTCTATCCAATATTTGTGAATAAAAAGACGGGAGCAATTACTTCTATTGGTGAACCGATAGCTCCAAGTGTTAATAAAAAAACTATTGCCGATAAAAATGGATGCCTAACACTCTGGCCCGTTCGTCCAGATGGGACAGAAATGAACTGGGGCTTAACACCTCAGTCCCTCAAAGAAAGACTTAAAGAGGGATATGTAAAAGCGGTTTTTGGAAGGAAAGATAAAGAGCCTGCACTTTATTACCTCACAAGCGGACAAATAAAAGACATTGAAGCAGGAAACCTGATTGTTAAGGAAAGAGAGCCAAATGGTACTTCCATTGTAGAGTTCGCAACAGGTAGAGCTTCGATGCCGACAACTCAATGGGATATTGAATCCCATAGTGCTCAAGAGCATGGGAAGTCTATAATTAAAGCTTTAATACCTGGCCATGATTTTGATTTTCCAAAGTCATTGTATGCAGTAGAAGATGTTTTACGATTTTTTGTAGCATCGAAACCGAACGCAATCATTCTTGATTTCTTTAGTGGCTCTGGAACGACTGCTCATGCGGTGATGCGATTAAATAAACAGGACAATGGAAAACGTCAGTGTATTTGTGTGACAAATAATGAAGTTGGAGCAGATGAACAAAAGTCTTTGCAAGATAAAAAACTCAGACCTGGGGATGAAGATTGGGAGAAATGGGGAGTTTGTAATTACATTACAAAACCAAGAGTCGAGGCTGCGATTACTGGTAAAACTCCTGAGGGGAAGAAAGTTGTTGGAGATTATAAATTCACAGATGAATTTCCAATGGCGGATGGGTTTAAAGAAAATGCAGAATTTTTTGATCTAACCTACGAAACATCTATCGCAGTTTCACACAATCTTGCGTTTAGTAGAATTGCTCCACTTTTATGGATGAGGGCTGGCAGTCAAGGGAAACGAATCAACTCTATTCCTAAAACTGGACATGAGGTTGTGGAATCATATGGACTTTTAGTTGATTTGGATAAAGCGACCGACTTTTGCAAAGAAATTCGCAAATCAGATAGTGTTCGTGTTGCATATATTGTCACCAATGATGATCGTCGTTTTCAAATCATCATTAAACGCTTTCCTGAGTCGGTTGAGCCTGTGCGCTTATATGAATCGTATTTAAAGAATTTTGAAATAACTGGTGGTGAGTAAAAATGAAATTTACGTTAAAAGATTATCAAGAAGAAGCTGTTGGTAAAACATTAGAAAATTTGAAGAAGGCTGCAAAAAGATGGCAGGAAGATGGTGAGAAAAATGCGTTCTCACTTGCTGCTGCGACTGGTGCTGGTAAAACGGTTATGGCAGCCGGTGTTTTTGAGGCACTTTTCCACGGTGATGATAGCTATGATTTTGTGGCTGATCCGACTGCGACGGTCATTTGGTTCAGTGATGATCCAGCTCTAAACGAGCAAACGCGCTTTAGACTTATTGAGGCTTCTGACCGTATAGACTTTAGTGATCTTGTTGTTGTTGGAAACACTTTCAATCGCGACAAGTTTGAAGCTGGGAAAATTTATTTTCTCAATACTCAAAAGCTCGGAAAGAAAAGCTTGCTTGTTAGAGGTCATGATTCGGAAGTTGATGATTCACAAGCAGAGCTTCTTCCTAGAGTTAAGCCTGATCTGCGTTCGCAAACGATCTGGGACACAATTCAAAATACTATCGACGATCCGAACCTCACGCTTTATCTCGTATTAGATGAAGCCCATAGAGGTATGGGGAATCTATCTGGAGCTGTAGCCACCGATAAGTCGACTATCGTTAAAAGGTTGATTAACGGATCAGGCTCTACTCCTGCAATTCCTGTCGTCCTTGGTATTTCGGCTACCGTTGAAAGATTTAATGCTGCTATGAAAATAGCTGAAGGTAGAACAAATCTTCCTAACGTAGTCGTTGATCCAGCAAAAGTTCAGGCATCAGGCCTTTTAAAAGATACGATCATTTTAGAAATTCCAGAAAAGGTTGTGAAATTTGATACCGTTCTGGTTCGCCGAGCCATTCATAAGCTCAAAGAAATTAGTGAAGCTTGGGAAGAGTACGCTAAACTTCAGAAGAGCGATAAAGTTGTAAAGCCTTTGATGGTGGTTCAGGTTCCAAACACACCTGACCATGATGAAATCGGACAGGCCCTTGATACGATCTTCAAAGAGTGGAAAGACTTAAAGAGTGAAGCAATCTATCACGTTTTTGGGGATCACAAGACAATGGAGTTCGGTAGTCACTCCGTTCCTTATATTTCTCCTGAACGAGTACAAGAATCTCAATGGATTCGCATTTTGATTGCAAAAGATGCAATCAGTACAGGATGGGACTGTCCAAGGGCCGAAGTAATGCTTTCGTTTCGTAATGCAACTGACCAGACACACATCACTCAATTACTTGGCCGTATGATTCGCTCTCCATTAGCCAGACGAATTTCAGGTAATGACCGCTTAAACTCTGTCGATTGTATTTTGCCTTTCTTTGATACGAAAGCCGTTGAAAGGGTTGCTGAAATTTTAATGAAAGGTGGGGATGACGAAGGAGCTGGGCCATTAGTTGGTAGAAGGGTTCTCATTCATCCGAAAGAAATGTTCCCCAACCCTAAAGTTGGGAAGAACATTTGGGAGAAGTTTGAATCACTTCCGACTCAATCACTTCCTCAGCGTGGAGCCAAGCCTGTGAAGAGACTTACAGCTCTCGCACAAGAATTAGCCTCTGATGGATTACTCAAAGATGCTGGTAAAAAATCCCATGAGCACCTTCATAAAGTTCTTGATGCCGCTAATGTAAGGTATGCAAAAGAGATCGAAGCTGCCCGTAAAGACGTTTTAACGGTTGAAGGTAAAAGTTTAAAGGTTGAAATGGGAAGTCAGAAGAAGTCATTTAATGACTTCCTTGAAGATGCCGATTTCAATGTCATTGAAGATGCCTTCAAGCGTGCTGCCCGAATCATTAGCCCAGATTTAGCGCGAACCTATGCCGAGTATTTGGCTGCAAAAAATAAGAGCAAAGATTCTGATGAAGAAAAATTGATAGAAGCTCATACAGACATTGCGGCAATGGGTTTAGTTCCTCATTTACAAGAATACTTAGATGCCGAAGCCGATAAACAGTCCTCAGATTGGCTGGATGAATATCGTGTTGCTCGTAAAGACTTAACGGATGAACGTCAAGATGCGTACAAGGCCATTCAAAGTTGGAGTAAAGAGCCTCAAAGCTTAGAATTAGATGCTCCCAAATCATGGATGGTTGCAACAACGGAATTGAAAGAAAATGGTAAGGAAGCTCCTCTTCCTAAATTCAAAGATCACCTCCTGTGCGATAAAGACGATAGCTCGTTTCCATGTGAATTGAATAACTGGGAAACTGAAGTCTTCAATGAGGAAAGCAAAAGATCAGACTTTTGGTATCGTAATCCTTCCCGTCCAAGTCAGGACTCTTTAGGAGCTGCGTATAAGGACAATGACCGCTACCAAATCGTTAGGCCTGACTTCCTTTTCTTCTCTATCGTTTCTGGGAAAGTTGTCGTGGATATTGTTGATCCACACGGACTTCACTTGAGCGATTCGTTAGCAAAACTTAAAGGTCTTGCTCAATACGCTGAAGAACATTCAAAGCACTTCCGTAGAATCGAATCTATTGCAGAAGTGAATAAAAAATTAAGAGTCATTGATCTCACTGATTCTAAAATTCGGAAACAAGTTTTAGAAAGTGATAATGCGAAAGCATTGTTCGAGGGGAATGTCGCTAGTGACTATTGAACAAAGCAAAATCAATGAGGATATACCCTTATTTAAGGGCAAGGCCATTTTGAAGCTTGATAGCCTTTCTAGTGAAGGCGACATCGAGTTAAAATATACGTTTTCCTCAAAGCATGGAACCTTGTTTGAATTTAATGGTATGTCTACTGAGCAATTGATGAAAATTGTGAACGAGGGAAAGACAAAAGTGCAGATTGAAGTTCCTGCTCTTAATCTTACTTCTGATGCCCATATCTTTAATACAAATATGGGCACTCTTCCTGAGTTAACAGGGTCACTATTAAAAACAGATTTCAAGGATGACAGCAAACAGATTGATGCCCTTTGTTTCTCTGTCTTTAATTTCCCTTATGTTTGGGCAAAAACAGTTAGGGTAGTGAACGGGGAAAGTTTTAATGTTCTTCAATTTGCAGATGATGAATTTGAAATTGAGCTGACGCCAGTTTCTAACTTATTTAAAGTCTATAAAGAGTTAAAGAAACAGAACGGCCACTTAATCACCCATAGAGGCATCCTAAAGAAAAAAGATGGTTCGTTATTTCATAAGGACGATGCGAAGACAGTCTTAGAGGCTCTTGGGAATACACTTTCTTTTTCTCAAGGCCGCTATGTTGATATTAACTTCCTGACAGGGCTTAGAAACGGAACAGTCCTTTATCAAAACTTTGAATCACACTTGTGTCCTCCCACTGATGGTAGGGTTACATGGTTTGACGATATGGAACCGGACTCACTACAGTCTGTGTTCTCTGGAATGAATAGACTGATTAGGAATGATGTCTGGAAAGATGAAATCGGAAAAGCTCTTCATTGGTACTACACTTCACTGAGTGGAATGGCGATGGAAGTTTCTATCGTTTTGAATCAAACAGCTCTTGAGCTTCTTGTTTGGTGTTATTTCGTAGAAGATAAAAAGATTTTTTCAAAAACTAAGTTCGGGCCACTTTCATTCTATGATCGCTTGAAAGAAATGTTTAAGCTCATTGATCGCCCAATTATCAAATTTGAGCCAAAAAAAGAATTAGAAGAATTTAGAGAGAAAAGCCTCCCACATGGTGACTGGCTCAATGCTTTCACCCAGGTTCGCAATGCAATCATTCATCCAGATAAAAAACATAAAATTGAAAATGAAAATTACAGAGTGAAATATAATGTTCGCGAAATTGGCTTCCAAATGATTGAGCTTATTATTCTCTTCCTCTGTGAGTTTAACGGTAAAACTAAATTGAGCATGGATAAGCCTCAGATGAATGGGAAGATTATTACTCTCGATTTCACTGAGCATGGAGCAGTTAAATGATTGAAGTATTATTTTCACGCGAATTTGATTCAGGAGTATGGACTGGCCCGAAGCCCATTGAGTGGGCGACGGTTGGAAAAGCCGCTCTTGGCGATCTGGGCTTACTTGATCTTCTTGAGACTCAACTTGGTTTAAAGCAGCCCGAATCTATTTCTTATCAGCGCAAGATCGACTACCTTCAGGCCCTTCGTAGAACAGATGCAAAGCCTCGGTTCTATAGTGAGTCGCTGAAAACCGATCCTATGGCCGTAACGGAGCATTTACTAGAGCTTCGTGATGCTTTGATCGAATCAGGATGGCAGAAAAATCAGGTTGGTAAACTAGTTAAGATCAACGATCTCGCTGAAGTCGAAAAAGTGTTCCTTAATAAGACAGGAAAAGCAGATCGTTTGGTGCTTGTTTGTGAAGAACTATCAAAACGAAGCACTTTTGAGGCAATTTCCTCGGTTACAGTATTTAATGCCGAAGATTCGCTGTCATTCACTTGGAAAATCATCCTAAAAGACATTCTGCCTAAACTCGATGTGAAAGTTTCTTTCTTTAAAGCCGATTTTAAAGCCCAGTCTGACCCGAAGACTGATCTTGGAAAACTTCTTACTCTGAGACAAAAAGAATCTCAGCCTGAAGCTGATGGTTCATTTACTCTTCTCACTGGTCGTGACCCTTGGGAGTCTGCTCGCTATGTCACTGCTTATTTGAAAACACTTCCACAAGAAGAATTAGCTAAAACTGTTATTCTCGCTCCTGAAAAGCATCGTGGAATTTTGATGTCTGCCATGATCTCTCAAGGGATTCCTTATGGTGGAAATCACGCTGAAGTTTCTTATGCAAGGCCAGCTCTTCAAATTTTAATTTTGGCTCTTGCTTTAACTTGGGAGCCAAAAGACCCAAGTGTTGCACTTTCCCTTCTTACAACAGAAGGCTCACCTGTACCAAGAGGCTTTCGTCGAAGTTTGATTACTTCGTTTGACCAGTCCCTCGCCGTAGGAGGTTCAACTTGGTCAAAACATCTCGATGAGATCACCGAGGAGTTAATAAAAAAAGCAGAATCTCCTGAAGAAAAAGAAAAAATTAAAGACCGCAAGCTGAGAATTACAGAATGGTTTTCGGCTCCATCATATTCATTTGAAAATGGTATCCCACTCGACGACTTTGTTGCTGTTTGCGGCAGAGTTTCTAAATGGCTTAGACAGATATGGGCATTGAAGAAACAATCTTCTTTTCGAGAGGCTTACGATTTATCTGAACTGCTTTCCAATCTTGCAAAAGGTCTTGGCGAAGCAACGATTTCTCGTGAGCGCATGATTCACCTTCTTATCGACTCTGTTGGGGATGGAATTATTGCTGACGGTACAATCGCCCAGGCTAGTGGTGTTCGCATTGTTGGCCATACCGGCTCAATCATTGATTCCTGCGATCATTTGATTTGGTGGGATTTTTCTTCATCAAACGTTAGCGGTCATCACGAAACATTTTTCTCGAAAGCTGAAGTCGCAGAACTTCTAGATAATAAAATTGCGTGGGCCGATCCTGAATTAAGATCAGTTTTAGAAGCTCAATCATGGATTTGGCCGATCTTGAACACGAAGAAAACTGCACTGCTCGTGAGTCAGCTACTTGATGTTGAGGGTAATGCTAATTCATTCCACCCATTGCTGGATGAGATCATTCCTAAGAAGATTCGCCAAAAATGGAAATCGCAGGTTCATGTAAACTTACTTGAAAAACAGTCGAAGCCTACAAAGGCCTTTTTAAAGTCTATTGGTGCCTCTGCCAATAAGAAGACTGAAGATCATTTCATTTCTCGGCCTGAATGGATTGCTTCAAATGACCAAATCACATTAAGAGAGGTTGAATCTGCTTCGTCACTTTCAAAATTATTAGGATGTGATCTTGCCTATGTACTAACGTACAAAGCCCACCTTTCTGGCGAAGATAGTGCTTCTATCGAGTACAACGAGCGAATAATGGGGATTATTGCCCACGAAGTAATCTCTCTTGTGTTTAAAAAAGGCGCAAACATAACTCCAAAAGACGCAATTGCAGAAGCAAATAAACTCCTCGATGGAATCATTAAAGATAAAGCTCCTCAAATTCTACAAAAAGAACGAGCAAGAGAGCTTTCAGATTTGAAGCAAGTTGTTCTTCGTGATGTTGAGTTTTACGCGAACTTCATTCAAGACAATAAGCTTTCGATTGTTGAAGCTGAGGTTCACATTCCCAAAAGTGATAAGACATTGGGTTTGGTTCATGTAAATGGACAGATTGACCACATTTTAGCTGATTCTAGCGGTAATCAAATCATTGTGGATCACAAGTTCGGGGGGGCTAAGTGGAAAGAAAAAGACTTGATTGATGGAAAGAGTTTGCAGTTGGCTTTGTACTCGAAGCTTGTTTCAGGAAAGTCTCATCCTGATCTTGCTTATCACATTATTAATAACAACAAGATTCTCGTTCTAAATAAGTCATTCAATCGCGCCCAGCAAGTGAATGGCCCTGATTCTGCTGAAGTTCTACTTGATGCTGAAAAGAAAATTGCTGAAAAAGCAAAGATTCTCAAGTCAGGAAAACTCACCGCTCATGGAGTTATTGATGAGAATGAAAAAGAAAGATTCCCTGCTCCTTGTGGTTACTGCGAATACAAGGGCATTTGTGGTCTTGTATGGAAGCAGGAGGCATAACCATGACATCTGAAATTAAACTCATTTCTGCAAGTGCCGGTAGCGGTAAAACATATCGACTCATGGAATTGGTACATGAAGAAGTAGGCAATGGGTTAAAGGCCAATGGGCTTCTTGCCGTGACTTACACTAAAAAAGCTGCTGAGGAACTAAAACAAAGGATTCGAGAAAAGCTGGTAGAGTCAGGCAAAGTAGATTCTGCTCGCAGTATGGCCTCGGCTCGAATTGGTACAGTTCACTCTATTTGTGGTGAGATTTTAAAGAGATTCTCTTTTGAAGATGGCAGTTCTCCAAGACAAAAAGTCATTGATGAGAATGAGTCAGCACGCTTATTTGAAAATTCATTAAATGAAGCACTGACGGATTTAGCATTGAAAGATTTATCAGAGGTCGCTTGGAAGTTTGGTACTAAAACAGAAGAACTAATCTCTGATGTGAGAAGACTGGCCCTTATTATTCGTCAAAATAACCTATCTGGTGCTGCCCTTAAAGAATCGTTGAGACTTAGTTTAGCAAAGATTCATCTAGTCACAGAAAATCCGCGGGTCAATAGCAGTCAAGTTAATCTTGTTGCAGAGATGGAAAGGTTTTTACAAAACCATCCGACTCCTCAAGATACAACAAAAACAACCGCGACGGCTCATAAGCTAGTTGAAGATGTTTTGGCAGAGATAAAAAATAGAAATGCTCCATTGTCTTGGTACTTGTGGGTAAAGCTCTCTAAGGTAAAAGCTGGTGCAAAATCGGACGACTTATTTAATGGTGTCAGAGAGGCTGCGAGAAGTTTCGTTTCAAATGGTGATTTAAGAGCTGACTTTGAGAAGATGATTAACCTCGCTTTTACATTGGCCACAGATGCTTCTCAGAAATTTAAGAATAAGAAGAAAAACTTGGGCGTCCTTGATTACGGTGATTTGGAAGAGAAAACACTTACACTTCTAGATAGGGAATCTGTACAGACTGACTTGAAATCAGAGCTAGATGTTTTATTTGTTGATGAGTTTCAAGATACAAACCCCATTCAATTAGCGATTTTCTTAAAACTAAGCACCCTTTGCAAAAAAACGGTTTGGGTTGGAGATTTAAAGCAAAGTATTTACCGCTTCCGTGGAGCCGATCCTGAACTAATGAAAGCTGTTCTTCAGGAGCTTGGAAAAGGCAAAATCGAAGTTCTTGATTCTAACTGGCGTTCAGTTCCTGATATTATCAATTTCGTAAATGAACTCTATTCGGCTGCGTTCTTAGTAGATGGTATTCCAGCAGATCAGGTCACTCAGAAGTCTAAGTGGCAACATCCCGTCCAAACAAATGGGCTTGAAGTTTGGGATGGTTCTGGAAAAAATCAGGGTGAACGGACACAAAAATTGGCCAATGGTATTCTTGCTCTTTTGAATGAAAAACTAATGATTATGGATCGTGAGACTGAAGCTCAAAGAGATTTACGAGCTGGTGATGTCTCTATTCTTTGTCGATCTAATGATGAGTGTGTTCAACTTTCCGAGGAACTAAAAACTCTAGGTATTGCTAGTTCGGTCGTTGGAGGCACACTTCTAAGTCTTCCAGAAATAACCTTGGCACTCGCAGCTTTCAGATATTTAGTAAATTCACGAGATACCGTTGCTGCTGCTGAAATTGCCTTGGCCCTCGGTTCAGATAAAGATGAGTGGCTTCAAAATGCTGTAATCGGGAACAAAGCCGATACTTGGAATCCTGCCCTTGCTCGTATATCTCAGGCTAGAGAATCAATCTCAGAGATGAGTATTCGTGAAAAACTCGACCTCGCTCTTTCTGTGATTCCTATTGATTCCGTCATTGAAAAAATGTCTCACGGAGACAATCGAACTTTCCATATCTCGGCACTTCGACAAGAAGCCAAGAAATATGAAGATGTTTGTCAGGCAGCGTTTCTTCCATGTACCGACATGGGTTTTTTAGAATACCTTGGCAGGAATGAACCACCAATTCCTTCGACTTCACATACAGAAGCCGTTTCTATTTTAACTTATCACTCATCTAAAGGGCTTGAGTGGCCTGTTGTCATTATGGCGTCTCTTGATAAAGAAGTTCGTGAACCAAGTCTCTTTGAGGTTCGTCAGGAAATGGTTGCTGGATCAAAATTCAAATCCACTGAGCCACTTGCTAATCGTGTTGTTACTTATTTGCCTTGGCCATTTGGCGACAATAAAAAGGTGGATGAAGTTGATGCTTTGACAAATGGACTGCCCGAAATAGCTGCTCTTCGATATGCAGAAGAATCCGAAACAAGACGACTTCTCTATGTGGGTATGACCCGCGCAAGAGAGAAGTTGATTCTTTTTAATACAATTAAGAAAACAATTGAAGAATCTATGCTTGGAGTCTTACAGAAAGATTCCCAAGCCCTTTTAGCTTTTGATGCTGATAATTCTAAAGTTGTTGTGAATAAGAAGAAATTGGATTGTGCCTATAAAGTGACTTCTACGGTAGCGAACGGAACTTATGTCACGGCAGAAAAACATTCGATTGTACTACCGCAAGGAACACCACTTATTGGTAATGTGAAGCCACTATATCTACAGCCAAGTCATATTTCAGAAAAAGATTATTCATCTTCAATTGGTGAGATTTCCATTGGTAAAATCTTTAAATGGGGAAATAAGCGAATCTTGAAGCGCGTAAAAGACGATGCACGAGCCGACATCATTGGAAGTGCTGTCCACTTATTTTTGGGGTCAGATAATGGAAAATTAGATCACATTGATTCAATTCTCAAAAGCTGGAATCTTAATGAGACATTAAATGCAAATGAATTAGTCGAAGCATCAGACCGTTTACATAATTCGATTAAAGAATTGTGGCCTTCTGGAAAAGTTTTCCACGAAGTACCAATGGAGATGAGTCTTGATGGTTCAATAGTTCGTGGAGCGATTGATTGCCTAGTGGTAACTGAAAATGAAGTAGCAGTTATTGACCATAAAACAATCACGGCTACAGACGATCAAATGTTAGCGGTAGGGAACAAATACAAATATCAACTTGCTTCTTATGCCACTGCTGTTCAAAGACACTTCAAGGGAAAGAAAGTCTCCACTTGGATTCACAATCCTGATGGGTGGATGTGTGAAGTCGTTTTTGGGGGCAAGTAATGGGTCTTTCCTTTTTAACGTGGGTTGATTTTGATTCCGACCAGAAAAAGAAGATGGCAGAGGTCATCCGTCTTTTTTCTGAGCAAAGTGTCCGAGATGAATTGGGCTTTGGAACGGTTCGGGATCTCATCGCCGATAAGCTATTCCCTGGAACATCTACCATTCAAACGCGATCAAAGTACTTCCTATTTGTTCCATACATCTTTTTGCAACTACAAGAAGAGGCTTCTGAGAAAAAGGCCCTGAGGGAAAGTCCTCGAAAAATGCAAGATCGGGTTGAAGAGCTTGAAGATGAACTAATCAAAAAACTTGTTAAGCAGGATGACAAAGGGGGAACCATTGGTAGTGTTTCTCTAGCAAGAAACAAAAAACTTCAACGTTATCCGAATGAAATTTATTGGGCAGGGTTAAAGAAATGGGGAGTTTTTAAGGATGAGGCTGGGCGAAGCTCTTATTATGAGGAGCTTGGAGATAGGATTGAACTATTAAAAAATTGGGAAAAGAAAAATAAAGATGATGAAAATGATTATACTAAACGTCCAAATAGTTTTTGGAATGCAGAAGTCGAGAAACTATATAAAAATTCAAAAGTAAGAGAGCTTAATTCTTCGTTCGAGCTTGATCCTAGAGAAGCAGCCTTCCTTCGATCACAGATTAATGAATGTTGTAATGGCTCACTTTTGAATAGCATACTGACAAATGAAATTCAGATTGGTGAAATAGAAAGTCTTTGGGATTTAAAGTTAAGAAAGATAATCAACGATCAATTTAAAGATATCCTATATCACTCAAAGAACTTCTCCTTACTCGTTTGTGGGGCTGTTCGTGCATATTTCTTTCTATGTGCAGCAAAGCTTGAAATGCCTCTCCTGAAAGACTATGAAGAGTTTTTTGAAGAGTGGTTTATTCAGGCGAAAAAGAGTGAGTTTGCTCAATGGAAGGTCGAAGAGTTTTTCAATTACATTCGTACACTTGATGAGAAGGCCAATGTTCATATGACCCAAGTGCTTTCCGCTCAGTTTAAAAAGGAGTTTGATAAAGCTACTACCTTTAGGGAAATGCTTGATTCTGATTCTCTCTTGAATTTGATCAAAAAGCGCGAGTTAGACTTAAAGAAGATCAAACGTGCAAGACTTAGCAATGATGAGCCTTTAAGACGATGGGGCAATTCACTTAACGGTGTAGCATTCAAAGCTTATGGCCCAGATTTTAGATGGGGTCAGTCTAAAAGGATTATCTTAGATATCTTTGTAGGGGCAGGTATTGAATGAGCTTTTTGAATAATCGGGACAGAAGCTCTTACCTTGACGTGTTGAAGCCAGACCTGGGCTACTCGGTTGATTATATTTTGGGTACGACCTACAGCCTTGAGCTTGATACGATCCTCATGTCCTCACTCAGTCTATGCTTGAACCAGAGTGAAGATATTTCCCTACAGATTGCTGATCCTATTGCCTTGCTTGAAGGATGTCGCAGATTGAGTGAGAAGTCGATAATTCTGTTTGAGTCAGGGCAGATTCACCAGCCGAAGAAGTACAATCAGCTTTATTACTTTATAGAACAATCTCTTTATTCAGCGAAGACACCTAAAGGTGGTGTTTTTCACCCAAAAGTTTGGCTTGTTAAGTATAAAAACGAAAGTAATGAAGCAAAGTACAGGTTCGTTTGTCTTAGCAGAAACATAACCTTTGATACTTCATGGGATTTTGCCTTCGTGGTCAATGGAGAGGAAAATTCGACTCAAAGTGATGAAGGGAAACAACTATCACGGTTCTTTAGTGAGCTACGGCCAGAAAACTTGAAAGTAGATCAAAAGAAGATTTATTCACAGGCCTTAGAAGATATAAAGCGAGTTCACTTTGATGTTCCTAATAAGATGGAGATGTCATTTCATCCCATCGGCATATCAGAATCTAAAAGAAAGAGTGAAGATGAAACACCATTTGAAGCCAGCGAGTACGATAGACAATGTATTGTTTCACCTTTCTTACGAAAGACATTTTCAAAAGGTCAGCTCGCCAAAGAAAATATCTTAATCTCTAGTCCTTATGAACTTCATAAAATGGATGAAGAAAGCAAAAAGATGTTTAAAGAGATACTAGTCATCAATGACGCTCTCTTCGACTTTAAAACAAATGAGAATGAATCCGTTAAACAGCTAGATGATGTAGGAAGTGATCTTCACGCCAAAATGTATTTCTTAGAAAAAGGAAAAAACACAGAATTATTCTTAGGTTCGGCCAATGCAACCAATGCAGCCTTTACTCAAAATGTGGAGTTTTTAGTTCGCCTTAAAGGGCGTACGGATCAGATCGGTATAGATCAGTTTTTAAATAGTGATGAGGATTTTGGTTTTAGAACGATCTTAAAAGAGTACGAGAATGGAAATCTTTCAGAGAAGGAATTAAACCAAAAGGCATTTGATGAAAAAGTCTTCAAGGTGAAGAAGGCTCTATTTGCATCCGTACTAAAATATGTCTTTACCGAGGAAAATGCCACTTTTCAGATAATTTTGAATTTCTCGCCGAGTTCTGAATGGCAGAAACTCATTAAAGAACAAGATTTCTCTGTGAAAGTGAATCTTCTTTCAAATCCTAGCAAGAGTCTTGATCTAACTAAAGAAACATCTTTTACTGGATTGACCCTTGGTGATCTTACGAGCTTGTTTTGTTTTTCAGTTGCTATTGCTGGTTTTGAACAAGCTCCCGTCACTTTTACTCAAAAGATTGATGGGACTGAGTTTCCAAAGAGAAGGAGCGATCATGTTATTCGTAGCTCTATTGATTCAATGGATAAGTTCATTCGCTTCTTATATCTCATTTTGCACGGAGGAGAAGTAACTGTAGAAGCATTGTCAGGCGTATTGGATAAAGGCTCGCAGAAGGGCCAAGGTAATTCATACTTACAAATCCCGTTGTTTGAAGAAATTTTAAAGTCCCTAGCACGTACACCAGACAAACTTACCTATATTGATAAAGTGATTGAAGGCCTACAGGACGCAGATCAAAAAGTTATCCCTGAGAGTTTCTTAGAGTTATGGGGAAATGTAAAAAAAGCCAGAGAGAATATAAATGTTTGAAGCAGAGAAGTTTAGTGCTGAAGATATATTAAAAAGTTTGAAGGATTTTCAAAGACGTTCGGCGTTGAATGCCTTTCAGCGTCTCTATAAGGATAAAAATACTACTTCGAGATTTCTCATTGCCGATGAAGTTGGTCTAGGGAAGACCGTGATTTGTCGAGGATTGATTGCTTTAGCCATCGAGAGTCTTTCTAAACAGGAAGACTTTAAACGAGGTAATAATATCGACATCGTTTACATTTGTTCCAATCAAGATATTGCTAGTCAAAACATTCGCAAACTGAACTTTGTTAATGAGGACGAGAGCTTTGCTTCCCGAATTACCTTAATTCCAGAAATTTATTCCAACAAAGAACTCGGTCGTGTTCGCTTCGTTTCTTTTACGCCTGATACGAGTTTTAATGTGAAACGTGGTGGTGGTGTGATGAAAGAGCGCGCCCTGCTTTATTATTTCCTTAGGGATGTATGGGATATGAAGTCTGCTAAAGCAAAATCCCTTTATTTCTTCAAGGGAGATGCAGGAGGTGCTGGATGGGAACAGTTCGTTCAAAAAAATTGTGATTGTTGGGATAAAATGGATATGAGTGACTTCTCAGCCGAATTTCAAGCAGAGATTGTTAAATATCCACACCTAAAAGAGAAGTTTGTAAATTTAAGAGAGTCATACCCTCAATACAATTCTACTCCATCACCCGAAGAAAAATCAGAAACAAATAAAGTTATTGGGGAGCTTCGCAAAGTTTTGGCACAGGTGTGTTTACATAAAATGAGTCCAGATCTTGTAATTATGGATGAGTTTCAGAGATTTAAAGACTTGTTTGACGAAAAAACGGATGTCGGTGATCTTGCAAAGTATTTATTTAATTACCCAAATGTGAAAACTATTCTTCTTAGCGCAACTCCATACAAAATGTACACCATTGGTGATGAAGACGAAGAAAACCATTACGAAGATTTCTTATCAACCACCTCTTGGCTACTTAAAGAAGACCAAGCTTTGATGGATAAGCTTAAAACCAATCTTGAAAAATTTAGAGCATCCGTTTTTACAAAACAAGGTGTAGATGTACAAGGGGCATTGGCCGGTAAGAAAAATACAGAAGATGTATTACGTCTTATTATGTCTCGTACGGAGCGTGTAAAATCGACCAAAGAGAATGATGGAATGATTCTCAACAAAGAGCTTCAAATCATACCTACGCCAGAAGAAATGATAAGCTTTGTTCAGCTTGAAGAAATAGCAACTGCTCTCGAATTAAAAGGAAACGTAGATTATTGGAAAAGCTCTCCATACCTTTTAAATCTTATGGAGAACTACGATATAAAAAGACGATTGTTGGATAGACTGCATACAGTACCTGTAAAAAAGGCAATGGCTAAATATCCATCTGCATTTATTGATAAGAAAGCAATTGAAGACCTAAATTTTGTTTCCCCCAATAACAGCAGACTAAAGGCAATTCAGGATGAGATTTTTAGAAATGAGTCATGGAAACTCCTTTGGATTCCACCAACTGCACCTTATTATAAATTAAGAGGAGCGTTTGAGAAATTTGCAGACAGATCATTCACGAAGTCACTTGTTTTCTCTTCGTGGAAAGTTGTCCCTCGCGCAGTCTCTTCTCTCATTAGTCACGAAGCTGAATCGAAAGCTTATTTGAATGGGCCATATAAAGATAAAGGAGTTGATACTTATAAGAAAAGGAAGCTTCTGACAATCGGGAGGGAAGGAAATGAGCTTAAAGGCCTTCGCACTCTGATTTTGCTTTACCCATCTCTTTCACTTGTTGAGCTTGGAGATATATTCAAACTAGGTCTTGATTCACTAGTGGATGTTGAGGATATTTTAAATACCGTTAAAGAAAAGATTAGAAAATCTCTCGAATCACTGGTTAGCAAGTACAAAAAGAAAGAAGAACGGGATGAAAACTGGTATTGGGCAGCTCCACTTCTTTTAGATAGGGAAAGTTCTCATAAAGATACCGTTGCGTCCTGGTTTCATCGTAAATTCAAATCTGATTGGTATATGTATGAATCAGACGATGACGTTCACGGTGTTTTTTTTGACCATGTTGAAAGATATAAACAGGTATTTTACGGTGATATTGAATTAGGTACGCCACCAGATGATTTATTAGAAACATTGGCCAGGATAGCCCTTGCTGCGCCAGCAAATGTTATTTATCGTTCCTTTTTAAATATCCACAAGAGTAAAACGAATTTGGATGAGTTAAATATACTCAAGCTTCTTTCTCATTCTACAGCGTGTGCCTTTTCGATGAGGTCACTTTTTGATTCAAGTGAAGCCATTTCGATTATCCGAACTGTGAATGAGGATTCTTATTGGTCAAACGTTCTCCATTATTGTTTGGAAGGAAACCTTCAAGCTGTCTGCGATGAATATATCCATATATTGAAATTAGACAAATCGAAGGGATTCTCTAGTGGCCTTGAAGTTATTAACGAAGATGATGATCCCTTTGAGAATGTCGCAACAGTATTTCAAGATGTTTGCATGATGCGAAAGGCACCAATTTATATTGATGTTTTTGAAGAAAATCAAAATAAGCCAACTAAGGTTCACACTAGCTGCAAGTTTGCACTTGAATATGGGAAATGGAAAAATGAAGAAGATCAAGAAAAGACACGAGCAGAAACTGTAAGAGATGCTTTCAATTCTCCTTTTAGGCCCTTTGTGCTTGCAACAACGTCTGTTGGTCAAGAAGGCTTAGACTTTCACCAGTATTGTCACTCAATTTTTCACTGGAATCTTCCTAGAAATCCAGTTGATCTGGAACAACGAGAAGGACGTATTCACCGTTTTAAGGGTCATGTGATTAGAAAGAATGTTTCTTCTGAGTTTAATATTCTGAACTTCAAAAATGGTGATGTTTGGGATGAGTTATTCAAAGCGGCTTCAGTTGCCCACAAAGGCAAATCGAATGATATGATTCCTTATTGGATTTTTGATAGCAAGTTCAAGGTAGAACGGAACGTGCCGATTATTCCTTTTTCAAAAGACGATCAACACTTTCAAGCACTCTTGAAAACACTCGCTAGGTATAGATTGGCTTTCGGTCAACCACGGCAAGATGAGTTACTCAAAGTTCTTGAGGATAACAAAGACTTTCAATTTGATAATGAAACTCTGAAGGGACTTATGATTGATCTTGCTCCGTCTGAAAGAAATGAATTGGAGGAATAATGAATAGAAAAGTTAATTCAACCTTAACTAAGGAAAGGTTGCCTTGCACTCATTTAGCAGGAGAATATTTTGTTGCCGCAGAATTATCAAAAAGAGGCTTCAACGTCGCAATGACTGTAGGCAATGCCAAGAAGGTCGATCTGATTATTGAAGACGATGAAGTGACGCTCCCAATACAAGTTAAAGCAATTGCACTAAAGAAATATGTTGGATGGCCCATTAGGCTTGGCTCTTCTTATTCTAAGAATTTAATTTTTGTATTAGTGGTGCTTGGAAAAGTCGATGAATTGCCTAGATATTACCTCGTGGATGGAAAAGAAGTCACAACACTCACCAAGAAATATAAAACGAGAGCAATTTTGAATATAACAGATGTAAAAGACAGAGAAAATAATTGGGCATTGATTGAGAAAAGACTTCAAGAGCTTAGAAAAAAGCTTTTGTAAATTGTGTAACCTTTCCCAGCCTCATATAAAGATGTGGGGGAGCTTGTCTTAAGGAATAAGTGTATGGCAAATTCAAGGAGTGCTTTAGAAGCTGAGAAATGGATTCGAGATATCGGATTGAAAACTATTTATCCTGACAAAGTATTCACAAAGAAAATTGTTAAGTTATGTACGGGTGGAGAGTTTGAGTTTGATTGTGTTGATAAAGACGAAACAATCTTTGCTCATGTATCTACAAGTAAAGGTAAAACGGCTTCAGGTAAGGCTTCTACTGGGCCGATTCATAAGGTTCGAGGCGAATCACTGTGGTTTAATCTTTTAGATAAACCTCAAGCAAAAATGATATTTATATTTACCGAGCAATCTCTAAAAGATGTGTTTGAAGAAGAAAAAAGAATTGGGCGCTGGCCGTCAGTGTTTGACCTTCTCCACATAGCACTTCCTAAAGAGTATCAGGAACAGATTGAAGAACTTAGAATATTATCCAGAGATGAACTAAAAGCACTTCCTGAAGAATTAAATGAGTTATCAGATTCTTTGGGCGAAGAGATAATCGAAGAAATCAAACGGCCAGAAAAATCCTAATTCATCATTTAATCATCCCAATATCTTTCGCGTACTGCACTACCTTACCAAGCCCCATATAGAGATGAGGCGTAAGCTTATCCACATTGTTGTATTTTCTTCGAAGTCGTTTTAAATCGAAGACAAATACATCATTTGTAGAAAATAGAGTTGCTATATGAATGTCGAGCGCTGCTGAAATTTTGTTGAGCGTATCTACACTTGGGTCTTTTGTGTTCTTTTCTATGTGGGCTATTGTTGCTTGAGAAACACCTGCAAGTTGTCCCAAATCTTTTTGAGTTAAGTTTCTAGTTTCTCTCAAATATTTCAGTCTTTCTGAAAGACTATATTCGACCACTTTTTCGGGCTTTTTTTTCATCTTGGCGACTCCTTGGCCAGTTACAAGCTCATCCAGTTAGCTTATCGGTCTATATTAACAATAGTTTAGTATTAATTACCATGGGTAATTGACAATTTCTTAGAGTAATTATAATATGCGTCAAGTATATAGGAGTGTTTTTATGCAGTATCCTTCTTTAAATGATCTAAAAGACAACACAATGTTAGCCGCAGCTCTTGGTTTATGGGGTGCTGCTATGTTGACGTTTGTATCAAAAGACATTCCATTAACACTTTGGAGGTCGATTAAACGGCAATTGACTACAATCCTTGAGGTGACTAGTACCCAAGATGAATTTGTTGCAATTACTAGATGGATGGAGCGTCGTCCTTTTAGCGGAAAATTTCGCTCGCTTCGGGCAAAGAACAGGGAATTAGGCGTTGGCTTTGGCAGGCATTACTTTTTTCACAAAGGAAGACTTTGCTGGTTTTTTCGTGATCGTGTTGAAACCAAGGACGGATTTGAACTCGAAGAAATTTCAATCTCATGTGTTGGGAGAAATCAAAAATTTATTAGGGACATCGTTGATGAAGCTGTCAAAGAGACTCATCGTTCGAAAGAAACAAAAATATATGTTCCACGTTGGAATTCTTGGAATCTGCTGACAAGCCAAGCTCCTAGAAGTTTGGACTCAATCATTCTTGCAGATGAAACTCGAAGTAAAATTACTAATCATTTAGATCGTTTTTTTCGATCAGAAACAATTTATAGAGAGCGTGGAATACCATTTCGTACAGGGCTTTGTTTGTATGGCCCCCCGGGAACGGGTAAAACATCATTAGTTAGAGCTATCTGCGCTCAGTATGATCTACGTCTTTATACGGTTGATCTTTCAAATATGAACGACCATGAGCTTATGGAACTGATGTGGAGAGTGGGATCAAGATCGCTTGTTCTAATGGAAGATATTGATACTGTTCTTGCTTCTCATGATCGTTCAAAAAAAGACAAGGGTGAGAAGTCAGATCGGGTGACATTAAGTGGATTATTAAACGCAATTGACGGAGTCGTGGACTCAGAAGGCCGTGTTTTTGCATTCACAACAAATCACATTGAAAAAATTGATCCTGCATTATTAAGGCCGGGAAGAGCTGATCTAAAAGTAGAGCTTAATACCATGACTTCTCAGATGGTCTTAACTGCGCTTAAAAAATACGTTCCAGCAATAAATGTTTCAGATTCGTTGAGATGGAAGGATGGAATGACACCGGCAGAGTTTCAGCAAGTTTTACTCAGACATGAGCATGAATATGATGATCTTATTAAGCATTTAACTGTATAAAAGTCAGACGAAGGGGGCGAAAATGATTTCTCGATATCTACTTGTAGCTCTTTTGATGGGAATGTTGATAGGTAATTTATCTTCTTGTGGAAAAGCAAATGGCTTTGCACCAGAAAACGTCGATTGTGGTTATCGCTTTATTTCAGGCCATGATTGTATTGTGTGTGACCACGGAGGCGTGAGCTGTAAGTGGTAAAAAATAATGTTTTATTCCTTAATGATGATTACGAAGGTCGGGAATTGATGTAATGAAAATTCCAGTGATTCCGATAAGTGACCAAATATGCTGGTGGATTTGTATAGGGACTGATTACGGAACGTGGGGATGAATGAGTGCAAGCGAAATAAAATATGATGAGCTGCTGACTTTGGGCGAGAGTGAATTTCTTGATTATAAAAGAGAATACCATTCGGTAAATTCGGACTTGATACATGACATTTTATGCTTGGCCAATGCCATTGTGGATTCAAACAGATTCATGGTGTTTGGAGTCGATGACAGTGGAAATGTTTGTGGAGTCGAAAGTGACGGCAAAAGAAAAAATCTTGCAGACATAATTACAATGCTTCGTTCTGCTCGACTGAATAAAATTCCAAAAATTACTTTAAAGAAAATTCTCTCCAATCAGCACGAGGTAGATGTTCTTGTTATACAAGATGTCGACGAAAAACCATATTTTCTGACAGAAGATTATACTTCCAATGGTCGCCCATTAAGGGCGGGTGTTATTTATTCTCGTGTGGGGGATGCAAATACTCCTGTAAATAGCACGGCATCAGATCATGTGATCGAAAAAATGTTTTATGAACGATTTGGTTTAAAACTTTCTCCCAAGGAAAGACTAAGGAAATATCTCGTAGAGGTAAATCAGTGGAAACATGGGTACAATGAAAATAACAATTTGTTTTTTTATCATGAGCAATTTCCTGAGTTTACAGTAGTAGAAAAAAGTAAAGAATTCTCAGAGACGTATGTCGAGCCCTGGAGCATAGATTTTCCTGATAAGAAATCTACGCGGAGTGAATTTTTTATTAAATTTCATGGTACGATTTTAGATAACTTAATTCTTGTCTGGCTTGATGGTGCTAGAAATAAACGGGTTCAACCAAGGCATAAACTAATAAACCAAGGTGGGGTGTATTATAGCTATTATTTCTATGTGAAGAATAGTTTGGATCACCTTGTTAATGAGATGATCCAAGTAACATATCCTGACATTGAAGTTCATAGGGGTTTGTATCATTTGTTCCCTGTGTTTGAAACAAATGATGAAGCCAATAGATTATTAGATGAAGACTTTGGTAAAGAAGTAAACCAATTCGTCTGGTACTACTTCGATCAAGGACAAGATGACTTTATAAAAGTTGAATCAGGAAAGAAGCATAGAATTTTTTGGAAACGATAAGAGATATTTCTAGGATCGTCTATGAATGAAACAGACACAAGCAAAGCAATAAAAAAGTTGGATGGCGAGGAGATTCACGCGTTCCGTTTTTCAGAGGAAGAATGGGTGAATTTAAAAAAGAATTATCACGTCGGTGATTTTTTGATGACTTGTTGTTCAGGAATCGCAATCCCAAAGACTAGTGAAAACGGATTACAATTTTTTGCACATCTTGCTGGAGAATGCGGAAGTGCTCCAGAAACTATCTGGCACAGATCAGCTAAAGAAATGATCCAAAATTTCTGTGATCAACGGTGTATAGTCTGTAAAACCGAAGAATCGGATGTCTCAAATCGTAAATGGCGAGCCGATATCATGATAAATCATAATGGAAGAAAAATAGCCATCGAGATACAACATTCATACCAACACCGTGACGACTTTTTCCGAAGGCAATTGCGCTACAAAGACGATGGGATTATTGGCTATTGGTTATTACGTAAAGACGTTTATAGAACACTTGTAAGTACCGAGCAGAAACATCGTATTCGTACAGAACATGGGGGCAAGCTACCCCAAAACTTTGCAATCTGCCGTCCAGAGCTTCCAATAGCTTTCCTAGAAACTGATCCAAATGTTTGTGTAATGGGGGCAGGCCAGCTCAAAACCAGCTTTGAAAGTTGGATCACCAGCATTCTCGAAAATCGTTTCATTTTCGATGAAGGCGTTTGGAAAATCGCGTAATCGCTGTTTAACATTTTATCGATTTGGCAATGTCATAGCCTTGGGCCACTTGGATGCCTGTGATTCGATGACGAGGTGAATTTGTGCCTTGCGAACTTGGAAAAGAATCCAAGGGAGATTGCCAGAAGCAACGGCAAGAAAGGCTAAAGTAGCTGCGATAGTGACAAGTGATTTCATGTGATCCTCCGATCATTTGGTTGTTATTTGTTTTCTTTTGCCCGTTGAATGATTGAACGAATGACACTTCTGATCCAAGGTTTGCCAGAACGAGTAGGTGTCTTCTGGTGATTCAATTCATCAGCAATAGCCTGATTCGATTTACCTGAATGGTGAAGCTTTAAGATTTTGCGGAGAGCATTCTGTTCTTTCGGGTCAATGATAAGCTGACCATCGAGGTAAGCGTAACCAAATGCGGTGTGTCCTCCGCGTTTAGTTCGTTTGTTATCAAACTTCTTGGCATTGCCATTAAGTGGATTTCTCAATGCCATTCCACTCTTCATAAGTGTTTCTCTGATGGTGGTTTTGGCTATTCCTGTACGCTCTTCGATGTCTCGTAGAGAGAGTCCTTGCTCGTATAAAGGAGCACATTTTTCGATAATTCGAGCTTGTGTACGAGGAGAAAGTTCAATAAAATCATGTGATATAGGGAGTTCGCTTATCCATTGGGTACGACCACCAATCATTGCATGCGAACCACCGTCCACTGGTGGTTCGCAACGTCCTAAATTCATTCAGTTTTTATTTTTTGAAAGGTGTTCGCCTATCGATGGTTTAGGTCAGATGGTAGTGGGGGTCGAACTCTTTCTCTGACAAAAACACTAAGCCATTAGTTGATACATTGAGGTCTGAATTTAAACATTAAATCGAATCTTTCCGATCAGCTTGGACATTGAGTGTCCAAGGGGAATAGAAGTGACGAAAGAGTTGGGAATTCGAAATAAAATTCAAAGACAAAATCAGATTAAGAGATTCCTGTCACACACATCAGAAGCATCAGCTCTATCTTTATCCGAAATTACAGAGAGATTAATTTCTGATGGTTTTGAAGTTAATCGTAAGACAGTGGAAAGGGACATTGAAGAATTTTCGATCATGTATCCACTACTCGAAACTTCATCTTACCCAAGAAAGTTTTATTTTGATGGAGGTTTCAAATTGGATTTTGAGTTAGTTTTTGATGAAAATCAGCTCCAAACAATTGTTCTCGCATTAGGAAGTTTGCAACAAATGGCTCCTAATGTAGTGAAGGAGCTTTGTTTGGAAGTAGAGACAACATTGGTAAGCAAGCTACCAAAAGTTCTTTCAGAAGAGTTTGAACATCTAAAAAGTATTTCTAATCATTCTTCGACAATACTGGGAGAGGGATCAGAAATTGATAATGATGTATTTCAAACTGTAATAACATCTCTGCGTAAGGGAAAAGTATTTGAATGTCAGTATGACTCGTCTGGTGAGAGAAACAGGCTGTTTGCTCCTTTGAAACTACACTTTGTGGGTTCACCCTACATATATGTTTATGACTGTGCAGATAATGTCATAAAGCTTTTACGGATATCAAGAATTCACCATGCCCATTTGACTGACTTGTTGGTTGATAGAAAGAGAGTAGAAGATATTAAGCTTGATTTTGTTTTTGGTGGATACGGAAGTGGCAAGGAGAAAATCATTAACTATCATGTTCTTTGCACGAAACAAATGGCGACTCGTTTCATGGAACAGAGAATCCATAAGACACAAGTCATAAAAAAAATGAAGGATGACTTATTTGAAATAAGTTTTTCTGTTCATGATAGTGATGAAATCACGCGACTACTTGCTCAGTATGGGGAATGTATAAAGAGTATTTCACCAGAAGAGGAGTATGAAAAAGTAAAAACTATTTGGAGAAGTGGACTTAAGGTTGGTTAGTCCGATTTTATAGGATGTATATATGGGAAGAACAGCCAAGCATGTAATTGATCAGGAAAGGATAGAAAGCATAATCTCTGGACGAACAGACATTGCTGTTGAAACCATCTGTAACATTGCTTTGGCAAAGTATAAGAGCTTATGTACAGGTGACTTAAAAGAGAAAAATAAGTTTGAATCTGTACAGGAGCTTGCAGAATGGTGGGCCAGTGCATTTGTCCAGCAAGATGGAAAGTGTTGTTATTGTAAAACATCTTTGAAACTGATTCAGAAATTGATTGATAATAATCTCTTGAAAACGAGGAGTGTTGGCAGAGATGGGTCTGGGAAGAGAGGCTATCAATTTGAAATAGAGAGGGCCGAGACTGAGACGAACAACTACAGCGCAGCTAATTGTAAGCTAGCTTGCTATTACTGTAACAATGATAAGAGCTATATATTTCCAGCGGATGATTATGAAAAATTTATGGCCAAAGCCAAAAGGGAATACTTTGATTATCTTTTTAAGCAATTGTCGAACGATTGAGAATGCAGATTAAAAAAGGTAGATTTTGAACTTTTTAGAATGATAGTGGAGGATGGAAAGTATTTTGTTTACATACAGCTTTGATGTCTTTAAGTCTTTTTCCGTCAGATTACTTATTTCCCATCGAAATTTTTTTTCTTCCCGTACACATCGGTTAAAGTAGCTAATAACTCCTGCAGACAGGATTGGCTGAAGAAAAGCGACATTTTCTCCTAAGAGTAGCATATCTTTTAAGTCCATATACAGATATGGCATTGAGAGCAAGAAGCTATCAGGAGAGTTGGTAATGTAGATATGAAAGTTCGGGAAAGTGAAAAGGGAAGTGTTGGCAAAGTAACTTTCTTGATTTATTTGGCTTCCATTGCGAAAAATATTACTTTCACCTTTGTGGCAAAAATCACGACACGAGACTTGGAATTGATAGTCTTCATTTTTCAATTGAAGAATGGTTTCGTTGTAGTTTAAGCCAAGGTGGCTATCCTCAGTGTCAATGAAAGTATTAATATTCGAATGAATATCACCGTTGCGACTGCAAATAATTTGTAAAGATTTGCCATTTAGGTCGGACAACGTGAAAAGGGCGATTTGATCAAGATCACAATTCAGTATTAATATGGACGTCTTTGATGAGATCGGTTCAGACCTTTTTAGCTTTAGTCTTTGAACATTTGCTGATGATTCCTCCACTGTCATGCTACATCCTGTAGGGTAATCTCAAAGAGTAATGGGTCATCCTTCGGAAGTTTTGAGACACGTCTAGACTGTCGCAAGAGTGTATCTTCAATTTCTTGACGGACGGTTCTGGCATTACTGAAGTGCTTATCCGAATCCTTCTTAGATACAATTTTGTTAAGAATCTTTGATGCCACTTCCTCAGAGCATTTAAGATTTCGATCTGTAAGCATTTTCTGCAATATGCTTTTAAGCTCTTCCTTTGAATAATCTTGAAATACAAAGACTTTGCTAAAACGTTCTTTTAGGCCAGTATTTGCATCAAAAATGGTTTCCAATTTGTTTTGATAACCAGCAAAAACAATCGAAAGCTGTCCCTGATGATCTTCCATGAATTTCAATATTGTGTTGAGGCATTCAAGTCCAAATTGATCTTGTGAACCCTGATAGAGTGCATATGCTTCGTCGACAAAGAGTATTCCTCCTAAAGCTTCTTTGAGCTTCTCTTCTGTCTTCATTGCAGTTTGGCCCACATAGCCTGCAACGAGTTGCGAGCGATCAACTTCAACAACATGCCCCTTACTGAGTGCCCCGATATGTTTAAAAATTTCACCAATCAATCTAGCAACAGTGGTTTTACCGGTTCCAGGGTTTCCCACGAAACAAAGATTTAGGTTGATAGGAACTTCCTCTTTATTACGTTTAAATTGAGCTTCTATGTAGGAAGATAAGTCATATATAGACTCTTTAACTCCTGTGAGCCCAGTTAGTTTTTCTAGTCTTTCGAATGGTGAAAAAACTTCATTGTTTAAATCCCAGTTTGGAAGAATTCCCGACTTTTGTATGTCCTCAGCTTTTATCGTTCTGAGTAGATCTTTGTTGATAAGATCAATTTTGCTAGAAAGACGCTGGCTTTGACACTGAATTATTCGATCAATAGCGTTTACGATTCCCCTCGCGTTTGCGAAATCAGGATTTTTTGTCACTGATTTTGTGAAATTTGAAAAGATAACCTCAGCATCTCTATCAAGGACATACTCTTTTTTTACTAATTCATATCTTGCAATTTGAATCAGTTCCTGGGTCGTGTAAGGCTTTAATACAAGCTTATGTGGGAAGCGAGAGGCCAGACCAGAATTTGACTTTAAGAAATTTGCGATCTCTTTTTCATATCCAGCAAGGATTACAGTTATTTCTCCTTTGTGGTCTTCTAAGAGTTTGGTGAGCGTATCAACACATTCTTGTCCAAACTGATCGTGATCTGAATTTTTCAACGAATATGCCTCGTCTATGAATAGTGCTCCACCTATACAGCTTTTAAATACTTCAGTGACCTTTCCGGCCGTGTTGCCAACGTACCCTGATACAAGATCCGCTCTTGATACAACTTTAAAGTTATCGAGATTAACTGCTCCAACTCCCCAAAGTTTTGCGACATAATACTTTGCAAACCTTGTCTTACCAATTCCTGGCGGGCCAATTAAAATTGCATTATTGTTTATGGAGTCGGCCCTTAGACCATGATCTTCTCGGATTCCTGCAATTTTATATTGCTGCAAAATTAGTTCAACCTCGTCTTTGAGTTCTTTTTGCCCGATCAATTCGGCTTCTAATTGTAGGATTAGATTTTTATTAAACTCTTCTTCGTCAAAAGCTGTTTCTAAGACTTTAATTTCATTCGTTGATGATTTGATTAACTTTTGAGAGGCAATATCTTTTAGGTCTGAAAGGTTATTCTTCACAATTTCTGAAAGGTGCTCATGAAAGTTGTAACTGCTAGGCTCGACATATTCTAGTCTGTCTTTCGTTCTCTGAATTTCAGCTATAATTTCTGAATTTTCTGTCGCCTTAGCTAATACCATGGCTCTATCTAAACTATAGTGCATATGTTCTAAATAGTTCTCCTCTTGCCAATAATTCCAATCTGAATTGAGCCGTTCCTTGAATTTTGGAACATCTTCAATAAGGATATAGCTATCGAGTTCATCTAGGTTTTCTCGGAGGTATGAAAAGTCATCTTTGATTTTCTTATCAAGCTCTGCTTTTTCTTCGAGCATTCTTTTATTGATGTTAATTGAATCTGATATATATGCCCAAGCAAAAATAGCAATAATTAGACCAACAACTACTGATGTTAAGACTGGGAAAAGAACAAACATATAGAAGGCCACCACGAGAAAGATCATCAGTGGTGTTATTTCTGTGCTGAAATACATTCCTTTAGCAATTTTCGTCGTAAGAAATGCTCTTCCGCTGCCCCTAAGTTTGAATCCCATATAATAAACTCCTAATAGCTTTAGGATAGGCCGTAAAATGGACAAAACATGTCCATTCTTGTCGGAAATGTCGGCCTAAAGCTTTAGGTTTTATCGTTTCTAGATTTCAATCACATAGGTAGCAAAGTCATCAGTTTTCCTGTGTTTAGCCGATAAGGTGTTGAAACAGTAATACCTAGTCATTATTTGTCCAACTGGCCTTATAGAATGTTGCTGTTGGGGGAGGAACTTATGTTGGTAAATGAAGAACAATTGGATCATTTTCGAAATCTCCTGATTGACCTTGAAGTGACACACTTTGCAGTGATCGAGGCCAATTCAGGACAAGCAAAAATTTTCAAAGTTTCTTCTATAGGGTCTTCAATCATGGGACTTACTCAAGAAGATGGGCTCATATTTTTAAATGAAAACGAAAATGGTGTTTTAGCGAAGCTTCAGCAAGTTGATAATTATCTTCAGATCACAATTAATCCTTTGAAGAAAGAGAACGTTTATTATTTTAATAATCCAGAAAATCCAGAATTAATATTTGCTCAGCCCTATGATTTTCTTGTAACAGGAAACCATCTAATCATCTTTCTTCCAACGGAAAGTATTTCTTTGGATAGCTGCACCCTGATTAAGGCAAAGTTCTCAAAAGTCGAAGGAGAGATAATTGAAACGAAGTCGCTAGATAGCACAGTCTTTGAATCAATGAAAAAAGAAGCTCATGAAACTTATCATGATATTCGCATATTTGATCATCTGTTTATCTCAAATCTCTCTTTGGTTGAAGAACTGCTTGAGGAAATGGAGCTGGCTGAGAAACAGAAGTACGTTAATGCTATCAATAATTTTAAATCTCAAGTGGACCTTGTCATTGCCTTAAGTGATTTGGCCTTTGACGATGAAAAATATCAACTAGCTTTTAACTTTCTAAATCATGTAGAGCACACGCTTAAATCGTCTGAGTTAACTTTAAAAAAATGGAGGCTTTTGTTTCGAGTTGGAGACATAGAGCTGTTGAGGGACGAAATTCTAGAATTTGAAAGAGAAGCAGGTAACTCCCTAGATGACCGTCTGATGGGGTTTTTATCTAAAGCAGTGACTTTTGGAGTGCTCACCAGAGAATCATTTCCTGCTGAAATAATTTCGCGTATCGAGGAGTGGCTCTATAACAGGGTTGAGATATGTGTCGATCCTTTATGGCTGACTTTTGAGTCAGAGGAAGTAAACCAATTTATATCGAAGGAATTTTCTGACGTTCCACGAGAGTTAATCATTAATGCCGCAAATTATCTTGTTTCAGATTACTATCATAAATTTCCTTCTGACTCGGGGGCTTTTAGGGCAATTTATAACAAGCAAAATGCAGGGGCTCGTTTTTCATACGACAGTCCATTGATCTCACTTTTTGATTCGGATGATATTATTAAAAGTAAAATAGAAGAAGCTGCTGAGGGGAATGCATTTCAGAGATTACTTCTACATATCGAGCATACTTTTATTCGTGGTAAAAAATACGATGGGTATCGCGGTTACAAAAATCGTCGAGAGTTTATGGAAAAGGAAAGTATAGAGTTCGCAGAATCATTTTTGAAGAATTTAAACAAAAAAGATTAGCCTATGGCCTTCATCCAAATCTTGGTAATTTTGATTTTTTCCTATGCTCTCGCACAGGCAAATACGAAAGTCGGCGAAGGATGGATTCATCAACAAAATAGGTCTTTCATAGAGGACAGGATTCAGTATTGGGGGACAGGCAAAGATTTAGTCGAGGAGCTTGCACTATTTAAAGCGAAGGGCATGGCAATTAAATCTATCTCAGAAGAGTGCGGAGGATTTTACAGTAAAGACATTGTCATCAGGAGGCAAAAAATTGAAAAGGAAGAGGGATATTTCCGAGCTTACGTTCATGCAGACATTCCCTATGTAAGTTGCAATTATTCCAAGACACCAATGGCAAAATCAGACCCAAATCTTGAAAATAAAGCAATTGTAGGAAGCCAGAAACTATACGACTCATTAATTCAAGATCAGTATTCTCAAAGAGGGCATGAGTCCGATGTCTTGAGAGCGGATATCTTGAAACACATAAAACAGACCAATCAAGTGAATCAGAAAAAAATCAGTACTCTAGAAGACAGAATAAAGAACTTAGAGTCAAGGCCAAGTAAAACCAATCAAACCATTATACAGAACCATTATCAGCTTTCACCAAGTGAGTCCTCATATCAATTATGTATGGAGGAGTACCAAGAGTTGATGGATGATGCAAAGTATGCAGCAAGAAAGAGCAGAATCCCTGGAAACCTAGCAGAGGGAAGGGCTGCGAGAATTTACATGAAGTCACAAAAAAAACTCGAAAAGTGCAGGAAGATGAAGAAATGAAAATTATCATTTATGTAATTATTCTTGTTTTCCTCCAATCATGCTCAAGTGCTAATAGCTATGGTAAGCAGATGGAGCAAATTAAAGACACGGGAATTGATAGATTCGCTCCAAAATATAAAAGGAGTAGCTGGAAGCATTGGATAGATGAGGACAGAAATTGTCTGGATACAAGGCATGATATTTTAAAGAAGAGGTCAGAGCGCGACGTAATTATCAGTAAAAGAGGTAAGAAGTGCTATGTAAAGACTGGTCTTTGGAGTGATTATTACTATCCAGAAAAGTTAACAACAGCAAAAGAAGTCGACATAGATCATCTTATTCCATTGAAACATGCTCATGATATTGGCGGCTGGAAATGGGATCAAAATTTGAAGAAAAAATTTGCAAACGACCCCGAAAACCTAGTTATCACTAACAAAAGATATAATCGGATCAAAGGTGCCAAAAAAATTAATGAGTGGCTACCCTTAAACATTGAGTACGCCTGCAAATACTACAAAGACTGGATGAAGATTAAGCAAAAATATAACCTTCCTGTCTCAGAGGAAGAAAGCAATGCGGTCGATATTGGGCGATGTAACTAGTAGAAGAGGAAAGTGTGATAACTAAAAAACTCTCTCAAATGAATAGCGGAGTAAAGTGCGAAATTAACGACATTTGATACAAGTTTTTGTTCGTGTTTAAGGGGAGGAACGATGAAAAAAGGTGCTTTCGGTCTAGTGGTAGTCACTTTTGTTTTCTATTTTCTTTTCTTTTTCAGATCTTCAAGTCAGGCCACGAAATTGTATATACCAAGCTTGCAATCTCATATTCAATTAGGTGATGTTAGCAGTCAGAATATTCCCTTCGAAAAATTTAACTGCCAGCCTACTAGCGAAGGTTCGAAGTTTTGTCGGTTCTATCTTGCTAATGGTGGCTCAACCTTGACGCTAGATTTATCGATCCAGAATAATTCGATAACGGCAATTAATTTATTGGGATTTGGTTATGATTCAGATTTTTTACATGAAACACTTTTCATTGCTCAGGCCCAATCTTTCTATAAGAAAGTTGTAACTAAAGATTTTTCACGGTTCAGTGAACATGAAAAATTTATGAATACTAATGACAGTGAAGAGATGACTCTAACTTTCTCAGCGAATACGAAAATTAAAAAACTACTATCATTGTCAATATACCTGAGATCTGTTTAGTAACGTTTCTTGTCCTAGGTACAAGCGTCACCCACAAAAACGATATAGGAGATGGTTCTTGAAATCCAAAAAGGAACAAATTTGCTGGCGAGCTATCTGCTTGGCAATGTCATTGCTTTGGGCCACTTAGATGCCTGCGACTCAATGATGAGATGAATCTGGGCCTTGCGAACTTGGAAAAGAATCCAAGGGAGATTTCCAGAGGCTACGGCAAGAAAGGCTAATGTGGCTGCGATAGTGATAAGTGATTTCATGTGATCCTCCGATCATTTGGTTGGTTATGGGGTTTCTTTTGCACGTTGAATGATGGAACGAATGACACTTCTAATCCAAGGTTTACTTGAGCGAGTACGGACTTTCTGTCTGTTCAATTCATCAGCAATGGCTTGATTCGATTTGCCTGAATGGTGAAGCTTTAATATTTTGCGGAGAGCAATTTGTTCTTTGGGGTCTATGACAAGCTGGCCATCAAGGTAAGCGTAACCAAATGCCGTATGTCCGCCGCGCTTAGTTCGTTTGTTATCAATCTTCTTAGCATTGCGGTTTAACGGATTTCTCAATGCCAATCCGCTCTTTGTGAGTGTTTCTCTGATGGTTGTTTTAGGTATTCCAGTACGCTCTTCAATATCTCGAAGCGAGAGTCCTTGCTCGTATAAAGGAGCGCATTTTTCAATAATTCGGGCTGGTGTTCTAGGGGAAAGTTCAATAAAATCATGAGCAATTCGGTGTTCGCCTGTCCATTGGGTACGACCACCATCGGATTTCTTAAAAAGCCGCTTAAACAGCGGCTTTTTTTTTAAACATCTTTAAATTCCGCGACTTAATTACAATCACTTGGCGATTTTCGTGTGATCACAAACCTGTCTGGAGTTGTACCCAACTGTCTCCATGTGGCTATTTGTGGCTATTATGAAAATCACGCTTCGAACCCTTGGACTATTTCGCGTAGTTTGCCCCGCAGAAAAACGCACTTAAGTCTTCGAATCGATTCACCTACTTTGCGTATCAAAAAGAGCACTTAACCCAAATTTCCTAGGAGGAAGTGCATGCAAATGAAAAAGGTAAAACGAAGAAGATCAGACACCAAGGTGATCTCAAAAGAGGGAAGGCTCCTGAAGTTTTTAAGAGAGTCACGAAGTCTTTCCATGAGGCAGGCGGGACGTTTAATCGGAAAGTCCGACGCCATTATTAACCACGCAGAGAATGGAAGATTAGATTTAACGCCGCAATTAATTCTCCAGCTCCTTCAGGTTTACGGTTACACCTATGAGCAATTTGAAAAGATGCTTAGCTCCGAATTCTCCGTTCCCCAGCACACATTATCTGAATGCATTGAGATTCTAAAACGTCTTGAGCCCAGCAAACTTAAAACCATCAAAAACATTCTGGAGTCATTCTAATGATTAAATATGATGAAAAGAAAAAATCTTATCGGGTAAGCTATAGCAGAAGACATCCTGTCACTAAGGAGGCGGCAAGCCTCACGAGGACAGGAATAAAAACCATGGAGGAGGCGAAGAAAACATATACTGAGCTTATTATTCAGTTGGAAAAGAAATTTAGTCGCTCACAATATCCTCTATGGCCTGAAATTGTGGAGAGGTTTATTGAGCATTTTAAGAATCGAGGAATTGCCAACAATACGGTCTATAACTATCAAACTGGTCTTTATGCTCACACTCTTAAAAGATGGGGAAAGAAGCAGATAAATGAAATCTCGACTTCTGATATTAGGGAGCTTGTTCTAGATCATTTGGCTGATATGTCAGAGTCATCTCGAAAGAACGTTCTTAAATATATTAGGGCCGCATTTACTTATGCGGTGGACGCAGGAATTATTTTAAGAGATCCAACTCCTAAACTAAAATTCAAAAAGAATCTTAAAATTAAGTCAGTCCTTAAAGAAAAAGAAATCTCTTATTTATTAAGAATGGCAAAGGAGAGAAATCATCCTTGGTTTCCAATTTGGGCTTTGGCCTGTTATACGGGACTCAGAAATGGAGAGTTGTATGCACTAAAATGGGATCGTGTTGATTTACAAAAAAGAATCATGATTATTTCATTATCTTGGAATGGGAAGAATGGGTTTAAGGATACAAAATCTGGGGATGACCGGATTGTTGAAATAGCTGAAAGTCTCATACCGTTAATTAGAGCGTGGTGCGCTTTAACCGGCGCACCTAAACTTCATTTCAGCTAAATCTTTGGTAAATCTGCTCAGGTTTAGTGAAAAAATCGATCTTTGCCCCTCAAGTAACGTCGCCTCATCTGAT
>Ga0247843_1002442_pt1 | contig 33727 bp, 27 predicted proteins | sample LaCruzMarch2017__FD_192420 | JGI IMG/M metagenome (GOLD analysis project Ga0247843, IMG submission 192420) | Freshwater microbial communities from meromictic Lake La Cruz, Castile-La Mancha, Spain - LaCruzMarch2017_8m | ecosystem: Environmental > Aquatic > Freshwater > Lake | place: Spain... | reverse complement strand
CGGCGCTAATTAATTCCCAAGCGCCCGGTACTTCTAATTGCTGAATGTTTTCGGGTTTTACGCCATTGGCTAGCAGGGTATCTAAACAGCCTTTTTCTAAAGCTCCAGTAACTTCTTGGTTCCACTGCGCTGTAATGATGGTAAAACTAAAATGGTCAACATTAGGTATGTTGACCATTTTAATAGATGATAAATTTTGATGAGCTGATGACATTTATTTGCCGCCTTTTTGGTCTAACATACCTTGTGCCCTTGCAATATATTTTTCAGCTTCACGACCTTCTTGTGTAGAAAAGAATTTCTCGCGAATGTTGGTATAAATTTCAATGGATTTAGCATAGTTACCTAAATCTTCGTAACCCAAAGCAGCTTTCATTAAATACATTGGAGTAGAAAACTGGTTTTCACTTTTTCCGGCTGCTTTTACGTATTGGTCAATAGCTTCCTGCGTTTTGTTCAGCTCCATTAAAGCATCACCTTTTGCGCCCATAGCCATGGCAGTGGTAATCATATCTGAACCATCATACTGGTCTAATTGATCTATTGCTTCTTGGAATTTACCAAGATTCAAATAACAGATTCCTGAGTAGTAATGTGCAAGATTTCCTGTTTTAGTGGAACCAAATTCATCCATTATTGCCAAAAAGCCTTGAGTTCCTTTTTTATCTCCGTTTAAGGCCAAGTTGAAAGAATCTTTTTCAAAATAAATTTCAGCTCTAAAACTAGCAGATTGTGCTTCTAATTCGGCTGGTTTAACAACGTATTGTTTGTAGGCCAGAAATCCTCCAATTATAACGATAACACCTGCAAGTGTGCCAAGCAATATGGTTCTATTTTTTTCTATGAATAACTCCGTTTTAGTAAGTGCTTCTTCTACGTTCTGAATCGGGTCTTTTGTTTTTTGAGTCTTTTGAGCCATTGGGTATTTCAAAATTTGAGGCGCAAAAATACGCTTTTTTTAATACGCATCAACCTAAAATTATTCCTGCAATTGTTGCCGACATATATGATGCTAAAGTTCCACATACTAAAGCCTTTAAGCCCAATTGTGCAAGGTCAACACGGCGCTCCGGAGCTAGTTCTCCAATGCCTCCAATCTGCATTCCAACGCTTGAAAAGTTCGCAAAACCGCAAAGTGCGAAACTTGCAATAATGAGCGCTTTAGGACTCAAGGTACTTGTAATTTTTACCAATTCTGAGTAGGCTACAAATTCATTTACGCATATTTTTTTTCCCATTAAAGTGGCCACTGTTTTTACATCACCAGCAGGAACACCCATTGTGTAAGCAAAAGGATAAAAGACCCAACCGAAGATATTATTCAAGCTCAATTCTGGTGAAATGCGTTGTAATAAGTAATCAATCAAAGTAATTAAACCAATGAAGCCAATTAGCATAGCGACTACGTTTAAAGAGATTTTCATTCCATCTGCAGCACCATGGCTTATTGCATCAATAACATTGCTGTAAGAAGATTTTACTTCTAACTTAACATTTCCCTTTGTTTCGCTAATTTCTGTTTCAGGATAAACTATTTTAGAAATTACCAATGAGGCAGGTGCAGCCATAATACTTGCAGCCAATAAATATTCGGCAGGAACGCCCATATTAACATACACGATTAAAATTCCACCGGCAATACAAGCCATACTTCCGCTCATACTGGCTAGTAATTCGCTGCGTGTCATACCTTTTAAATATGGACGAATCATTACTTGTGCTTCTACTTGACCAACGAACGCACTAGCAACGTTGCTCAACGTTTCAGAACCGCTGGTGCGCAATAAATAATACACACCTTTTGAAATTACTGCAATGATTCTTTGCATGATTCCAACGTGGTAAAGTATTGCTACAATAACGCAAACTAGAATGATAGTAGCTGGAATATTAAAGAAAAAGATGAAGGCATTTTCGAAACCGAACGCTTTACCTAATTCAGGAGGATTTGGTAAAACGTTTCCGAAAACAAACTTTGCACCTTCACGTCCAAACTCTTCAATTTTGCCCATTCCACGGCCTAAAAACTGAAAAAAATTGCGCACAGCAGGAATTTTAAGAACTAGAAAAGCCAGCACAATTTGAAGCGCTAGTCCAGAAACTACAAGTCTATAGCTAATTGCTTTTTTGTTGTTTGAAAGTAAAAATGCAAGTCCGAGGATAAATGCAATACCAAGTAATCCAGAAAATCTTTCCATAGCTGACAAAGAAAAGAAAATTTTGGAATTAATTATAAAAGTGATCTAAGCAAATCGATTTTTATAAAAAGTTAACAGAATTTTAAATCGTAAAGTTCCTGAGATTTAATTAAAAGCTCTCTTTTTCCAATTTGAGGTAGTTGTGACAACTGAGTCAGAAGTTGAAACAACAGATTTATATTGAGACAGTAACCAGGAAGAAAACAATGCTGCAACTTTAGTTTCTTCGTTGTTTAATGGTCTATGTAATTTTTCAGGTGTGAAATACAGTTTCACGAAATTGGTATCGAACTTACCACTTACAAAGGCTTCATGTTGTAATGCAAATCGGCAAAAAGATAAAGTGGTTTCAACACCAGTTATGTTATAATCATTAATTGCACGTATCATTTTTTGGATTGCTGCGTTTCTATTTTCGGCATGCACAATTAACTTACTAAGCATTGGGTCATAGTAAATTGGAATGTCCATTCCTTCTTCAAAACCTCCATCTACGCGCACACCGTTTCCTTGAGGAAGCTGGTAAACAGATAAATTTCCAATGTCCGGGAGAAAATTATTTGCAGGATCTTCAGCATACACCCTAATTTCTATTGCATGACCATTTATTGAAAGATCATCTTGAGAGAAACTCAACTTCTCCCCTCTTGCCACGCGAATTTGCTCTTTGACCAAATCTTTTCCTGTGATTAACTCTGTAACAGGATGTTCTACTTGCAAACGTGTATTCATTTCTAGAAAATAAAAATTTAGTTTTTCATCAACTAAAAACTCGACTGTTCCTGCACCAACGTAATTGCAAGCTTGGGCAACGCGCACGGCACATTCACCCATAGCTTTTCTCATTTCGGGTGATAAAATCATAGATGGCGCTTCTTCAACAACTTTCTGATGTCTTCGTTGAATACTACAATCTCTTTCGAATAAATAAACGCAATTGCCATGTGTATCGGCCATTACCTGAATTTCTATGTGTCGCGGTGATGAAACATATCTTTCAATAAACACTGAACCATCTCCGAAAGCTGAAGTTGCTTCCGAAATTGCCAATTGCAATTGTTCTTCAAATTCACTGCTATTTTCGACAATACGCATTCCTTTTCCACCTCCTCCAGCAGAAGCTTTAATTAAAACAGGAAAATCAATTTTTTCAGCTATTATTCTTGCTTCATTGTGGTCAGAAATGGCTTCTTCTGTTCCTGGAACCAAAGGAATATTATAAGCTTTCGCAGCGGCTTTTGCGGCCAACTTTGAGCCCATCATTTCCATTGACTCTGCAGAAGGGCCAATTAATGTAATTCCTGCTTCTTTTACAGCCCTAGCAAAACTGGCATTTTCTGATAAAAAACCATAACCAGGATGAATTCCGTCTACACCCAATTTTTTGCAAACTTCAATTATTTTATCACCTCTTAAATAAGACTGATTACTGGGTGCAGCGCCAATATTCACGGCTTCATCTGCATATCTGACGTGTGGTGAATTCCTGTCAACACCAGAATAAACTGCAACAGTTTTAATACCCATTTCTTTTGCAGAACGCATTACTCTTAATGCAATCTCGCCACGATTTGCAACTAATATTTTATTCAATTTATTTAATTTAAGGATGGATGAAAGATTTTACAGAAGTACCTTGAGACAACTGCAAACGTATGAAATAGATTCCTTTTGAGAAACTAGAAACATTTACTTGTTTCAAATCGGTATTTAGAATAGATTCTTTTAGCATCAACCTACCTGTTAAATCTGTAATTTCCATAATACCATTTTCTGTTTTTCCAAAGTCAATATTTAGCAAATCTTCCACTGGATTAGGATAAAGTTTAAAATCTTCTAAAGATGTTAACTTCTCAATTTTTAAAGGAATTTTACAGTTTCCTAAAATCTTAAAATTATCAAGGTAAATATTGTTTCCAGCATCATTTACCACTTCGAATTTCAATTTAAGATTAGGAGAACCATCATAGTCAGAAATATCCACATTTAAGCAAGATGTTCCAATATTACCTGTTAAACACCAGTCATTAGAATTTTGAGGAGTGAAAAAAGTGTTTAATAATCCAGCTGTTGCAAATGAACCAGTTCCAGTTTCCGCACGTGCAAATATTTTATTCCAACTTAGGCCATTATTAACGCTTGCATAAATATTTAATGAATCACTTTGACTAGATGATCTTCTTCTATGGGCATGCTGGAAATAAAATACATTATTACTTGTTTGGCTTAGATTAATTGCTGGTGTTATAAATGCGTCTTTTTGTCCCGACCTGGTTTGGTTATCAAAAATATCAATGAAAATAGATTTATTTCCTGGTGTATTGCCTGCAGTTGTTGCCAATTCCCATCCATTTTGACCATCTAAATTTTCTATTGTAAAACCTTCTGCCAGTAAATCATCAGATTCAAAATCCTCAGAATACACCTCTGTAAATCCGTTTGAATTTATATCCACGTAATTGCTCAATAGTATTGTATCGGCTCCAAATTGATTGATGGCTATTAATTGCACATCGTACTTTCCGAATTCTTGGTAGGTAACAGATTCATTTTCGGCATTTGATGAACTTGGATTTCCACCAGGAAAAAGCCATAAAAATTGAGAAGCGCTACCAAAACTTTGATTATTAAATTGAACTATAGTTCCTGGACACCCCGAACGATTAGAAGCGGTAAAATTTGCAGTTGGAGGTCGATTAGGATTACAATTAAATGATTGCACCCCTAACAATGCGCCATTTACATTTAACCTTCTATTGCTATTTACAAGATTTGCCAGAGCAGGAATCTGGTCTGCTCCATTTAATAAATAATTGCGAATTACAATTGCAAGAGCACTTGGATATGATTTATAGTTAGCGATAAATTCTTCACAAGCGGCTGCGTACATTAGTCCAATGGTTCCAGCAACATGTGGCGTAGACATGGAGGTTCCAGTTAAATTACCGTAAGCCGAGTTGGTAATAGTACTGTATATTTCTGTTCCTGGTGAAGCAATATCAATACTTTGCACTCCGTAACCTGCAGAGTTGTATTTTGTATCATTTCGGTTTGAATTTGTAACAGAAATTAAAAACTCCGAAGCACAAGCTGTAGGAATGTCACCAGTAACATCAATGTTATAGTTTGCATTGGCCGTAGCTCCGGCACTTAAGATGCCATGACTACCAAGTGTATCGTAAAAAGCACACCAGATTGGAAATTCTATTGGGTCAGCATTATTTACCCCAAAAGAAGAATTTGTAGCAACCACAAAAGCTCCTTTCTGCCCATTGGTTTCATCATATTGAATGCGCATTTCAGCAGCATATGCGTAAGCTGCGACAACTGTAGCCTCATCTCCTGAGCTTCCAGCAATGGCTAAAATTTTTACATTCCAGTTTACGCCAGAAACCCCAATTCCATTGTTTCCTTTTGCACCAATAGTTCCTGCAACGTGCGTTCCGTGCTGGTCTGAAGGAATTGTTCCATCATCGTTAAACGCATCCCATCCGTTTACATCATCAATATACCCATTGTTGTCATCATCAATTCCGTTTGCAGGAATTTCATTCCTATTGATGAAAAAATTTCCCACTAAATCTGGATGGTTCAATTGAAATCCACCATCAATTACTGCAACGACAATAGAATCACCTTGTGAAGTAAGACCTCCTGTTGTAATATCCCAAGCTTCAACAGCATCAATATCTGCATCAGGAGTTCCGCTGCTTTGACCTGTATTGTTTAAAGACCATTGATTAGTAAAACTTGCATCGTTTGGAAGTGTACTTCTTAATTCTACCTTATGATTTACTTGAGCCACAGTTACTTCAGGAAATTTTTGAAGCTCTGAAATAAGTTCTAATTCTTTATTATCTTCTGTTTTTAATAACCAAATATTGAATCTAGCAGACAAAACCCTTTTCACTTCAATATGAGAAAAAGGATAATTGTTATTAAGTTGAAGTTGAAGTGAAGCAGGAGTGTATTTCTTATTGAATTGAACAATAATTTCCCCTGAAAGAAATGCAGATTGGGCTTGGGAACAAAGGTGAATAAATGAGAATAGGATTGCTGGTAGAATGCCCTTAAACATGAACGATGGATTTTCCTACAAATTTAGGAAAATCCATCGATAAATAAAGTGTTTTGTTAAATTATGCTAATACTTCTTTTACACTGTCTGCGGCTTCTTGTAAAAGTATAACAGATTTAACACGCAAGCCTGAAGCATCAATAATATCTTTGGCTTCCTTGGCATTGGTTCCTTGCAAACGAACAATAATTGGAACACGTACAGTTCCCATATTTTTATATGCATCTACAATTCCCTGTGCAACTCTGTCGCAACGAACAATACCTCCGAAAATGTTGATTAAAATCGCTTTTACGTTTTCATCACGTAATATGATTCTAAACGCTTGTTCAACACGCGCTGCATCTGCCGTTCCTCCTACATCTAAGAAGTTTGCAGGTTCTCCACCAGCGTGTTTAATAATATCCATTGTAGCCATTGCCAAACCTGCACCATTTACCATGCAACCAATATTACCGTCTAATTTCACATAATTAAGGTTGAATTCTCCAGCTTCAACTTCGGTTGGGTCTTCTTCTGTTACATCACGCATGGCAAGAATATCAGTATGGCGGTATAGTCCGTTCTCATCTAAATTTACTTTAGCATCAACTGCAATAATTTTTGAATCAGATGTTTTCAATACTGGATTGATTTCAAACTGAGAAGCATCAATGGCATCATAGGCTTTGTAAAGATTCATAACAAATTTCACCATTTCCTTATTTGCATTTCCGCTCAAACCGAGGTTATACGCAATTTTACGCGCCTGAAACCCTTGTAAACCAACTCTAGGGTCAATTTCTTCATTCAATATTTTTTCAGGATGATTGTGCGCTAATTCCTCAATATCCATTCCTCCTTCGGTGGTATAAATAATTACATTTCTTCCTGTTTGGCGGTTAAGCAAAACGCTCATATAAAATTCTTGGGTTTTTTCTGGTCCAGGATAATAAACGTCTTGTGCAATTAAAACCTTTCTCACAAGTTTACCTTCCGGTCCTGTTTGAGGAGTAATTAAAGTCATTCCTAGGATTTGGTCAGCAATTGTTTTAACATCTTCTAGGCTTTTAGCCAATTTTACTCCACCGCCTTTTCCTCTTCCTCCAGCATGAATTTGTGCTTTAATTACCCACCAACCAGTGCCAGTTTGGGCTTGTAAATCTTTAGCGGCTTGCACGGCCTGGTCGGAAGTTTCTGCAACAATTCCTTCTTGGATAGCTACTCCAAAACTTTTTAAAATTGATTTTCCTTGATACTCGTGGATATTCATGTTGAATAATTTTTGCGCAAATTAATAGAATTAATTTCAGACCATAACAATTCAATTGATATTATGTTATTTTCGCAACCTATAATCTACCTAAAACTGCCATGTCTCAGAAATCTACCAATCTGAATAGGGTGAGTAATGAAAAGCTACTTGCCGAAACTGAAAAAAACTGGACCGACTGGTTCGAAATAATTGAAAAATTAATGCTTCAAAATAAAGCAAATAGACCTACAGCAAAACTTTTAAGTCAGGAATATGGACTTGAAGACTTTTGGGCTAAAACTATTATAGATGCATTTGACTTTGATAGTGCTCGTATTTCAAACGAAAGAAAAAATTCTGATTTTGAAGTGAGTGCTACTTTGACTATCGATGCAGCTTTGCATATCGTAGTACAAGGATTTACAGAAAGCAGCCTTAGAAAAATATGGTTGCCCGAAATCAATGAGTTTAAAAAACATAACATAGGAAAAAACATTCGGTTCGATTGGAAAGATGAAACATTAGTAAATGTAAATTTTTATCCAAAAAGTGCTAAGAAATGCCAAGTCTCTTTGCAACATAGCAAAATAAAAAATGTTGAAGAAATAGAAACTTCGAAATTAGAATGGAAAGCAAGATTAGATAAACTTGCAACATTAATCTCTTAAAATGATTATAGCAAGGGGAATCACAAAATCATACGGAAAGCTTCAGGTACTGAAAGGTGTTGATTTTGAAATTCAACCCGCTGAAATTGTTTCTATTGTTGGTGCTTCAGGCGCTGGTAAAACCACATTGCTACAAATCTTAGGTACTCTTGACAAAGCAGATTCAGGTGAGGTAAGCTATTTTGGAGAAAAAACAGGAAAACTAAATGATACAGCATTATCTAATTTTCGTAACCTGAATATTGGATTCATATTTCAATTTCATCAGTTACTACCTGAGTTTACTGCACTTGAAAATGTTATGATTCCGGGAATGATTGCTGGAAAAAGTAAGTCAGAGTTAAAGCAAAGAGCTAGTCAATTATTAGACGAATTAAATCTTAAAGACAGGATGGAGCATAAACCAAGTGCTTTGTCGGGCGGAGAGCAGCAAAGAGTTGCAGTTGCGCGTGCATTAATGAATGCTCCTAAATTAATTTTAGCTGATGAACCAAGTGGAAATTTAGATTCTAAGAATGCGAAAGAACTTCATGACTTATTCTTGGAATTAAGAGAAAAAACAAAACAAGCGTTTGTAATAGTAACCCATAACGAAGAATTGGCTAAAATGGCCGATAGAAGATTGGTAATGGTGGATGGGAAATTTGAAAGTTAGAAATAATGCTCATATTTTCGCCCTGCAAAATCAATATAGGTTTAAATATAATCGGTAAAAGAACAGATGGATTCCATGACCTGCAATCTGTTTTCTACCCTGTTCCATTGCATGATATATTAGAAATTGTAGTAAATAAAAGTAAAAGCAAAAATGTAAAACCAATAGAATTTACAACAAGCGGATTAGAAATTAATGGAAATTCTACAGATAATATTGTAATTAAAGCAGTCGAATTAATAAAAGCAGATTTTAAGCTCAAACCCATTAAAATTCATTTACACAAAGTAATTCCTATGGGCGCAGGTTTGGGTGGAGGTTCTGCTAATGGCGCTAAAACACTGCAATTATTGAATGAATTATTTGAGTTAAATATTTCATCGAATAAATTACTTAAATATGTGGCAAAATTAGGCTCTGATTGCCCATTTTTTATGTATAATTCACCATGTTTAGTTGAAGGAAGAGGAGAAAAAATAACTCCAATTGAATTAGATTTAAGCGGAAAATATTTAACATTAATTTATCCTCAATTACACATCAATACAGGTGTTGCATTTAGTAAAATAATTCCCACTAATAAAAATATTAATTTTAAAAACATTAATAAAATGGAGATATCTGAATGGCAGAATATTTTCATAAATGACTTTGAAAAACCGATGTGTGATTTATTTCCTGCTTTAAATGAATTAATTACAACATTAAAAAACACAGGAGCCGAATTTGTTTCCATGACTGGCAGCGGTTCTACCATTTATGCCATTTCAAGCAATGAATCAGACATTTCGCATTTTAATAAAAGCGAGAATTTTATTTTTCAAACCCAACTTTAATTATTTTTTCTTTTTAAAATAAAGTTCCTTAGCTCTTTCAATAATTAATAAAGCCCGTTTAATTCTGGTGTCAACAGATTTCCCAGAATTTACATAATGCAAATAACTGCGCTTGGCTCCAGGATTCATTGCATTCCAATATTTTCTACTTTCCTCATCTTGGTCAATTAATTCCTGCATTTCTTCAGGAAAAGCATATCCATATTCGCTTTCGTCGGGTTGCAACTTCACTTGAATAGTTTGTTGATTTTCAACATTTGCAGCTTTTAAAACTGCTTTGCCAATTTGAATTACAAATCCATCCAATCCACGTTTTACTATACCTGCGTGAAAACTATATTGGTTTATGGTGCATAAACTACGAAATGGAAATTTATCACTTAAATTAGTTGCAACATCATGAGGTACTTGGAAATAATGGTAACCCATTTTTTCATCAAACTTATTTATAACAGATGTAAATGTATATGCACTACTTTCCATAATTAAATAAATTTAAGCTCTTGCCAATTTCTTTAAAGCGGCCACCAATTGATCTAATTCTGTAGTGGTTGTGTATAGATGCGGTGTAATTCGAACTCCATGAACATTTGCATAATCAATAGCTACCGTCCAAATTTTGAATTTTTCTAATAGTATTTTGGCTAATTCAGCGGGAGCTATTCCCTCTATTCCAACGTTTGCTATTGCACAGCTTCTGTTTATATCTGAAGGTGTATTGAGAATAATTCTAGGAACGTCTTTCACTTTACTTACCCAATAATTTTGTAAAAATCGAAGCCTATCTTGTTTGCGCTGAATACCAATTTTTTCATGATAATCAATGGCATGATGTATTGCAATATTTGTTGCTACCGGAATTGTGCCTGTATGATTTAATTTTAAAATATCATCGTCATTAAAATTAGCTTCCCCAAACAATGGCCAAACTGAGGTAATTTTTTCTTTCTTCACATATAAAATACCTGCACCCAATGGAGCTCCTAGCCATTTATGTAAACTGCTTCCGTAATAATCGCAACCTAATTCATCTATTCTAAAATCTAAATGAGCTATGGCATGCGCTCCATCAACCAGCACTTCAACTCCCTTGCTGTGTGCCATTTCACATATTTTCTTTACAGGTAAAATTTGTCCAGTAATATTAATCATGTGGCAAACCATTAGTAATCTTGTTTTGGGCGTAATTGCATTTTCATACAATTGCACCAATTCCTCATCCGATTTTGGGTTGATAGGAATAAAAACCACCTTATTTACAATTCCAAATCTGCGTGCCTGTTGTTTAAACATATCGAGCATGCTGCCATAATCTTGTTCAGCCATCACTGCTTCATCGCCTGCTTTCCAATCAATTCCTGAAATAATAGTATCGAGAGATTCGGTTGTATTTCTGGTGATGATTAATTCTTCTAATTTGCAACCAAACAAATCTGCCAATCGTTTTCTAATTTTGTCGCGGTCGTTAAACTGTTCTGTTCTTAAATAATAGGATGCTTCTAAATTCTTATCGCTAATTTCTTTTAAATATGCATTCAATACGGGCTGAGCAGCCATGCTATAATACCCGTTTTCGAGATTAATGTAATCTGGTTTTAATTTATAATCATTTCGAATTTGCTCCCAGAAACCATCTGATGAAGTATTAGAAAGCATAATTGATTCTTCAAATACTGAATTAGCTTTGGAAGCAAATGGAGCGATCGCTGAAAGCGCGAGTGTCTTAAGGAAAATTCGTTTACTAGGCATGTGCATCAAGTTCAATTTGTAGGATTTCAAATTAACTAATAATTTACCTAATATATACTATCAGCTAAATTAATAGCAAATTCAATTTATTCATCATTTAAATGGGAATTAATTAAAATAAATCCAATCTTCAACATTACAAAACTCAAAATAAATTCAAAATACTTGCGATTTCATACCTGCAAAATTAAAACCTGTTTTTAACATTGAAATTTAAGCAGAAATAAATACTTTTATAAACTAATAAAATTATACAAATACCAAATGAGTTCATTTAAAAAAGCTGTCATATTCATTTCAATTTTCTTCTCGACTGTTCATCTTTACGCCCAGATTTATCATGTAGAGCCGCTCAATTGGTGGGTTGGCATGAAAAACCCGAACGTTCAAATTATGATTAACGGAAAAAATATTGCAGCAACCACACCTGAAATAAAATATCCAGGTGTAAGTATTACAAAAATAACATCCGGAGAAAGTAAAAACTACATTTTTGTTGATTTAGCGATAGCACCTTCTACCCTACCCGGAAATTTTCCAATTGTATTTAAAATTGGAGAAAAAACAGTTCAGAAATACAATTATACGCTTTTGCCACGAGAGAAAAGTTCAGAACAAATAAAAGGCTTTTCTGCATCTGACGTAATTTATTTAATTACACCTGACCGTTTTGCAAATGGTGATATAAAAAATGATATTGTACCAACAATGCTGGAAACAAAAATTGACAGAAAAGACCAATCGGGAAGACATGGCGGAGATTTACGTGGCATTATCAACAACCTCGATTATATCGAAAATATGGGATTTACTGCCATTTGGCCAAGTCCAGTTTTAGAAAATAACATGCCCCAATATTCCTATCATGGATATGCCATTACAGATTTTTACAAAGTTGACCCGCGTTTTGGAACCATAGACGATTACAAGGAATTGTCAAAAAAAGCGAAACAAAAAGGAATTAAATTAATCTTCGATGGTGTTGTAAATCATTCAGGAAGCAAATACTGGTGGATGGATGATTTGCCATTTAAAACCTGGATTAATCATCCAGATTCGTTCGTTATGACTAATCACAGAAGAACAACCAATGAAGATTTGTATGCATCTAATTTTGACAAAGAATTAATGACAAAAGGCTGGTTTTGGACCAATATGCCCGATTTAAATGGAGCAAATGAATTTATGGCCAATTATTTAATTCAAAACGCTATTTGGTGGATAGAAACGCTACAACTAGGTGGCATTAGACAAGATACTTATTGCTATTCCGATAAATCGTTTCTTACAAATTGGAGCTGTAGCATAATGAAAGAATACCCCAATTTTAGTATAGTAGGCGAAGAATGGAGCTACAATCCACTGATAGTTTCTTATTGGCAACAAGGCAAGAAAAATCATGATGGCTACGCTGGTTGCTTAAAAAGCAGCATGGATTTTCCAACACAGATGGCTTTGGTTCAAGCACTAAAAGAATCTGAAAGTTCAAATTTTTCTAAAGGAATGACATGCATTTATGAAGGTTTAGCAAACGATTTTGTTTATGCAAATCCAAATGCATTGTTGGTTTTCGGCGACAATCATGATATGGATAGAATTTATACGCAATTAGATAAAAACCTCGATTTAACAAAAATAGCGCTTACCTATTTATTTACCATTCGTGGCATTCCTCAAGTTTATTATGGAACAGAGGTTTTAATGGACAACACAGGATTTCACGATAACCATGGTGTAATTAGAACTGATTTCCCAGGTGGCTGGGCAACGGATTCTGTGAATGCCTTTACAGGAAAAGGTCTTTCAGCTGACCAACAAAACATGCAGAATTATATAAAGAAATTATTGAATTGGAGAAAAAACAATTCCACTATTTCGAACGGTAAAACATTGCACTTTGCCCCATTTGATGGAATTTATGTGTATTTCAGATATACCGAAAAAGAAACAATAATGGTAGTAATCAACAAAAATGAAAAAGAAGTTAAATTAGATACCAAGAGATTTGATGAAATATTATTGAATAGAAATAAAGCAACTAATGTTTTAAATAACGAAAGCTATACAATAAAAGAAGGAATAAAAATAAATGCAAAATCAGCTACAATATTTAAAATTGATTAACTACTAAAAAAAATGAAATACTTTCCTTTACCAATAATTATGACTTTTTTATTAGTCAATTGCATTGCACAAGTTCCCAAAGTAAAGTTTGGAAATATTAAACAATACCCAAATTTCGCTACCCAATACATCAAACCAAGAAATGTAGACGTTTGGTTACCAAATGGTTACACAAAAGAAAAGAAATATCCTGTGCTTTACATGAACGACGGTCAAATGCTATTTGATACCAGCATTAACTGGAACAAAAGCAGCTGGCACGTAGATGAAATTGTGTCTAAACTAATAAATGAAAATAAAATTAAAGATGTAATTGTAGTAGCTATTTGGAATACCGGCCCTGAAAGACATAGCGATTATTGCCCGCAAAAACCTTACGAAAAGGCTACAGCTGATGAAAAAGTAATTTTAAAAAATAGTGTTCGCAAAAACGGAACAGGAGTTTTTAATAATTATGAAATTAAATCAGATTACTATTTAAAATTTATTGTAGAGGAATTAAAACCATTTATTGATAAAAACTATTCAACTTTAACACGAAAAGAAAATACGTTTATTGCTGGCAGTAGCATGGGCGGATTGATTTCGTTATATGCTATTTGCGAATATCCTGAAATATTTGGCAATGCCGCATGCTTATCAACTCACTGGCCTGTAATATTTACAATGGAAAATAATCCTATGCCGAATTTAATTTTAAATTATTTAAAAGAAAAATTACCAGACCCCAAATCGCATAGAATTTACATGGATTATGGAGATTTGACTTTAGATGCGATGTATCCTGCATTTCAACCAACAATAAATGAAATAATGACCAAAAAAGGCTACACTGAAAATAATTGGGTAAATAAATATTTCAAAGGGGAAGACCACAGCGAAAAAGCCTGGAGCAAAAGGCTGCATGTTCCCTTAGAGTTTTTATTGGCTAAATAATTATTAAATAAAATGAAAATTAATAACTTATTTCTATTTCTATTATTATGTTTTTTATACAACTGCAAACCAAGTGAAAAAGAAGCAGAACAAGATTTTGCCCAATATGTAAATCCATTTATTGGAACACAAGGAACAGGTCATACATTTCCAGGTCCTTGCTTGCCATTCGGAATGGTGCAACCTGGTCCTGATAACAAAGACCAAGGTTGGGATTACACAAGTGGTTATCAGTACAATGATTCAATAATATTGGGTTTTTCTCAAACCCGTGCAAATGGAACAGGAATAAGCGAATTTGGAGATATTCTATTACAACCATTTACGGAAAATAAAACAGATAATTTTGGGGAATTGTATTCAAAAGAATCCGAAAAAGCTTATCCTGGCTATTACACCGTTACCTTAAAAAATAAAGTAAAAGTGGAATTAACAGCTACTTCTAAAGTGGCATTTCATCAATATACATATCCCGAAAACACAGGAAAACTGCTGGTAGATTTGCAACATGGACATAAATTCTTAACAGATTCATTAGTACTAGAAAGTGATGTGCAAATTGAAAATAACAACACCATTAATGGTTATTGCCATACTAAAAATTGGGTAGACAGAAAATATTTCTTTTCCATACAATTTAATCAAGCATTTAATTCATCTATTAAATTACTAAGAAAAGCCAAAGAAAATGCACCACGATATATTTTAACATTTAATTTACCCAATAAAATATTAGAAACTAAAATTGCATTATCAACTGTAAGTGTGGCAGGTGCTAAAAATAATTTAATCAAAGAACTACCAAATTGGGATTTCGAAAACACAGTAAAAAATGCAAAAGACATCTGGAATTCCTATTTAAAGCGCATTGAAATAGAAGCTCCAAAAAAACAGAAAGAGATTTTCTATACTTGTTTGTATCGCTTGTTTATTCAACCATCGAACATTGCCGACGTGGATGGAAAATACCGCGGACCTGACGATAAAATTGACACTGCTCCGAACAAGGAATATTATTCTATGCTTTCGCTTTGGGACACCTACCGCGCCGCACATCCATTTTATACTTTAATTGCTCCTGAAAGAGTAAATGGTTTTATCAATAGTATGATTATTCATTCCCAAAAAGCAGGATTTTTGCCCATTTGGAGCGCTTGGGGACAAGATAATTATTGTATGATTGGCAATCATGCAATTCCTGTTATTGCGGATGCATATAGCAAAGGTTTTAAAGGTTTCGATGCCAATATTGCTTTAAAAGAAATGGTAAAATCGAGTACCGAAAATCATATCAATAGTAATTTTAAATTATTAAATAAATTTGGATATTATCCATTCGACAGTTTAGATAATGAAGCTGTTTCCCGAACATTAGAGCATGGAGTTGACGATTATTGCTTGGCATTAATGGCCGAAAAAATGGGTAAAAAAGAAATCGCTTCTCAATTTTACAAAAGAGCTGGATATTACAGAAATATCTATGATAACTCTACCCAACAAATGAGGGGCAAAGACAGCAAAGGCAATTGGAGAAGTCCATTTAATCCGCTTACAGCAACTTCGCCAATGAACAATCCAGGAGATTATACAGAAGCAAATTCTTGGCAATATTTCTGGACACCTGCGCAATATGATGTGGAAGGAATGATTAAATTATTAGGAGGCAAAAAGAAATTCACCGCACAACTGGATAGTTTTTTCAGCATTAAAGCCATTAATCCAAATAAACATTTAGGCCAGGAAGCCATGATTGGTCAATATGCACATGGCAATGAACCAAGTCACCATATTGCTTATTTATATGCTTTTTCTGAAAATCCCGAAAAAGGGAAAAAATTGATTTCTAGAATTTATAATGAATTTTACAACAATACCACCACGGGCATGATTGGCAACGACGATTGCGGACAAATGAGTGCGTGGTATATTTTTTCGACCTTGGGTTTTTATCCGGTAAATCCTTCTAATGCAACGTATGTATTAGGAATTCCTCAAGTTAAAAATGCTACTTTGCATCTTAAGAATAATAAAAAATTAATTATTACCAATAATTCGAGAAACGAAATTCATTTAAATAAAAAAATTGTGAAGGGGCCAATAATTCTGCATAAGGATTTAATTACAGGAAATGTGAATTTAGATTTTTGATTACTTTGGTATCAATAAAATGGAAAATAACAAAGATTACATACAAATAAACAAAACCTCTTGGAACAATAGAGTTGATGCACATATTCACTCCGAATTTTATGATGTTAAAGGATTTAAAGCAGGAAATACATCTTTAAAATCCATAGAATTAGAACTTCTGGGTAATGTAAAAGGCCTTTCCATTTTACATTTACAATGTCATTTTGGTCAAGATTCCTTATCGCTAGCCCGCATGGGAGCGCATGTTACCGGTGTAGATTTGTCTGATAAGGCTATTAAAACAGCACAAGAATTAAATAATGAATTACAATTAAATGCCGAATTTATTTGTTGTGATATTTACGATTTACCGCAATATTTAAACAAACAATTCGATATTGTTTTTACCTCATACGGCACTATTGGCTGGCTTCCCGATTTAAATAAATGGGCAGAAATAATAAATAACTTTTTAAAACCGAAAGGCAAATTTATTTTCGTAGAATTTCATCCAGTAATTTGGATGTACGACGATAATTTTGAAGTCGTTGCATATAATTATTTCAATGCCGGGCCAATTATAGAAACAGAAAGCGGCACATACGCTGATAAAAATGCAAATATTAAATCCGAATACGTCGGCTGGAACCACGATTTAGGAGAAGTTCTGGGTGCATTATTAGCACAAAATTTACAGATTCAAAGTTTCAGTGAATTCGATTATTCACCTTACAGTTGTTTCAATAATACCATCGAGTTTGAACCAGGAAAATTCAGAATTGAAAAATTCGGAAATAAAATCCCGATGGTTTATGCGCTATCAGCTTCAAAATAATAAATTAATTCTCCGTTTTGTTTAAAAAGTATTTATGAAAAATTTTGTCTTATTTTTATTTTGTTTTCAATTCTATACATTCAATTTATTTTCACAATTAAATGCTAGAAAAATTGAAAAAGATTTAGTAAAAATAAATGACACATTATATGCTTCAAAATTCGAAGTAAGTAATGGTTTGTATAATGAATTTTTAGCCTCGGCTTGGTTAAAAAGTAAAACCCCAGATACCATTTTATTGGCTCAAATAGTTGCTTCAAAATGGATAGATTTATCGGCTAATATGGCACCTTATACAAAAGTATATCATTCGCATCTTGCATTTAATAATTATCCAGTTGTAAACATTCATTACCAAGGAGCTATTTTGTTTTGCCAATGGTTAAGCGATGTGTATAGCAGTTCCTCACGTAAACAGCACCAAAAGCTCGTATTTAATTTACCAACCGAAGAACAATGGGAACTTGCTGCAAAAGGTAAAACCACATCCACTTTTTTCCCTTGGAAAGGAGAACTACCTTATGAAACTTTAGGAAAACCCTTATGCAATTATAATGATAGCAAAGAGCACCCTGGAGGAATTTCGCATAGATACAGCGATAGTGCAGATATTTTAGCCGAAGTAGATTTTTATCCTCCTAGTAAAAATGGTTTGTACAATGTTATTGGAAACGTTTCAGAAATGATTCTTGGCGGAGAAATTGCCAAAGGAGGAAGCTGGCTCGACACCGCTCAAGATCTTTACATCAGCAGCAAACAGCCTTATAACAAAGTACCATCCGTAAAAGTTGGATTCAGGTATTTTGCAACTATTAAAAATTAGGGCGGCCCCTAAAGGTCGCGTTTTCGCTACTCGCTTTTTGCCATTTAAGTTGATGCGATAAATTGTGAATGCAATTAAATATTAAATAGATTTAAATAAATATTCGCTATTCCAATTAACATTATTCAAAAGTAACTTGTCTCAATATAGTTTTCCCCATTGGAATTAATTGTACCTTCTCAACTTTATTGGTTTGTTGGTTTATTAATTCAGTTGTAATAATTCCATTTTTATATGTTGCATTTGCAGTCTTTTCTAGTAAATATTTATTACTGGAAACAGGTTGGTAATTAAAATCTGAAAAGCCAGTTGCATATGTTTTCGCTAAAATTTCTTCTGCCTCAATAGATTTTCCAAATATTAGCGGTCCATAAGAGAAATATTTTTTATTGTTGTTATCTGCTTTTATCATTACTTCTGCTGAAAGATTTAAACGAATTGCATCTTCAACATTGAATTTCCTTGAAATTACGATAAAATCATTTTCAAGGGTATACTTTTCTTTTGTTGAGATAGACTTTACCCAAGTTGGTTTTCTAATTTTAACTGTAAATTGAGTAGGTTTTTCTAATTTTATTTTAAAATTTAAATCATTTTCATTCGGGTAGTTTGTTTCATTTTCAATGGTAATTTTCGTTTTTACAACGGTAGTTTCTAAAATATTGGGTGATATCAATGTGGCAACCAGCGTATTTTCATTTTCTTTCATCCATGAATTTTGAATAAAATAAGGTGAAATTCTACCAGCATTAGGATTACAACAAACCGCAACATCTTGATGCGCAGGCGAATATTTATAACGGGTTTGTTTTCTATCGGCCTCCACTTCCCCATTTTTAGTTCCCATCATTTCAAATGAATTATCAGTTTTCAAATACGCAACACAAGAATGATTCGGATTTCTGGCTCCTTGTGCAGCATTAAAAAATATATTTTCAATGGCATCTCCATACTTTGCACTTCCTGTTTTTTGCAATAAAAGCGAGTAACTATCTAACAATTCCTGCAAAGAACAATATTCATAGCCTGTATGTGTGGCATCGGCTGTTCTTCCTGCAATCCATTCATCGCCAATTGCTCCACCTGTAATAGTTATTACTTGCTCTATTCTTTTTAAATATATTTCTAAGGCCTTTTTAAATTCTTCATTATTAGCAGCATAAGTCGCTACAATTAACGGTCGCATATGTTCGAATGTGTGTACACCATGAGACTTTAATTTATACGCTGGATTTAAAATATTTTTCAATTGAATATCTTCTTCAGATTGATAAGTGTTCGAAAAATCTTGATAAAGAAACAACGCATACGCAACATATTTCTTGTCACCTGTAAGAAAGTACATTCGGTCTAAAACATCCGTAAACGTTAAACCATGCGACACGCCTCCATTAAATTTTGTTCCCGAATTAAAAGGGCTTGAAGCATTAATTGGATAATTTTCCATTACATTTTCTACAGCTTTTTTAATCGCTACAAACACCTTTTCATCTTTTGTAAATTCATAATAAGCCAATAAACCTCTGTACAATGTAGCTTTCGCCCACAATTCACCATTCTCAGAATTAAAATTATAACGCAACTCCTTATCGTAAATTCCAAGATAACCATCTTCATCTTGAGTTGCTAAAATTCTTTGTATATATTTTTCAACCTTACTAATTCCTGCCGCATCGTTAATTAAAAAAACATTTCTAATGTAAGCGTCCCACCAGTTAGATTGCGTTTCGCTGTTCCACCATTTATATTGGTCGCTTCCCGCCGCGTCGCCCGCTTTCAAATTTCCTAAATCTTTAAATTGACTATTTTTATGCAATCTACCCGTTCCGTAAATTGGATCGTTAATTAAATCAGGAACTAATTTGTCTAAATTTCCTAAATAACCATCCACATCTTTCTGCATTTGTACTTTCAACCATCCTTTTGGTTTTATGCTTCCAAAGGGCAAATTTTGAAACAATTCGGGGGTATTTTGTGCATTCATAAAAGTGGAAAGTGTAATAAGAATAACGCTTGCAAAGTTCTTCATTTTGTAATTTTTATTGAAATATTTTAAAGCCAACATACACAAAATACACAAATGATAATATTAACAAAATCAATATTTTTAAATAAGCGATTCATGGCGGCTGCCGCTTCGTACCTCGCGTCACCGTGTTTTCGCGGCTCGCTTTTTGCCATCCACAGGTAAAACCTGTGGATAGTCAAAAGAGCTCAAACAAAACGCTCAACCACTGCCGCGGGCATGTATGTTACCTTAAAGCTCGCCCCTGATAGAGCCAAATACCGCCCGAGGAACGAGGGTAGTATGGGCGATAGCAGGAAAAGGCGCCCAATATTATTTATTTAATTTTTAAGCATAGTTTTACACAAAATTAAGTGCTCCTTCCTTTTGAACCTCTCAGGCCCCGACCCTACTATTCTCCTCGACATTGTTAAAACACCTATGCCATTTGGAAAATACAAAGGAACACTCATTTGCGATTTGCCAGTTTTTTACTTAGAATGGTTTGCCAGAAAAGGTTTTCCTGCCGGTAAGCTAGGTGTAATGCTGGAAACTATTTTCGTGATTAAAACCAATGGACTAGAACAATTGCTTACTCCTTTGAAGAAAGCAAGAAAATAAATACCTTCGCCGGTATTATGAAAATCATCACATCGGGCTTACTGGCCTTGTTATATCCCTGTTTTGTTATGGCGCAATTGGGCAAAATGGGAACAGTTGCTCTTACCGGAAATGCTATTGTGAACGAGTATACCACGCTTACTGCAGACGTTTCAAGTGGTGATGTATTAATTAACGCTGCCAGTAATACATTGAATGCCAACAATAGATTTCCAACTGCTTTGGCTTCAGGCGATTTACTGCTTTTTATTCAAATGCAAGGTACAACAATTGGCACAGCCAACGATTCAACGTACGGTGAAGTGCTGAACTATAACAATTGTGGAAATTACGACTGGGCCGAAGTGGCGAGCGTTGGCGCTAATAATACAATTACTTTGGCTTGCGGACTACAAAATAACTATACTGCTTCAGGCAAGGTTCAGATAATACGAGTTCCGCGTTATGAAAACCTAAATTTAAATAGTGGCTGTATTGTATCTGCACCAAATTGGAATGGACAAACAGGTGGAATAGTAGTTATTGAAACTAATAGCAATTTAACTTTTACTGGCTCTGGGCAAATTGATGTTTCAGGCAAAGGTTTCAGACCGGGAAACACCGTGGTTCATAATGGCAGCTGGAATTATCAAGGATTTTTGGCTGATACATTATCATTTGCAGCAGAAAAAGGTGAATCTATTGCAGGTTCAACTTCAGATTATGACTTAATTGGAGGTCGTTATGGTCGTGGAGCGCCTGCAAATGGTGGTGGTGGTGGAAACTCCCATAACACGGGAGGAGGAGGAGGTGCTAATGCTGGCAATATTACAAACTACACAGGTAAGGGGAATCCTTCGCTTAGCAATGCAGCTTGGGCTGCGGCATGGAACTTACAAGCTCCGGGTTTTGCAAGTTCTACTTCTTCAGGTGGTGGACAAGGTGGAAATAGTTTTTCGGGCAGTAACCAAAATGCATTAACTGTTCCTACTTCAAACTCTTTGTGGGGTGGTGATTGGAGAAGAAATCATGGTGGTCATGGAGGACGGCCACTGGAAACTCAAAATGGAAAAATATTTTTTGGCGGCGGCGGCGGCGGCGGAGACCAAAACAATAATGAAGGAGGAAATGGCGGTGCTGGTGGTGGAATTGTTTTGCTGAGAAATTATGGAAATTTAGTGGCTAGCAATTCAGCATATATTAGGGCAAATGGAGCAAATGGCGTAAGCACTACTTCATCAATTTTAGGTGGAGGAACTGATGGTGCTGGCGGCGGAGGAGGAGGAGGAACAGTTGTTTTTAGTGCTAGCAATGTATTAAACAACAGCAACTTACTGCGCATTGAAGCTAAAGGAGGAAACGGTGGAAATCAATCTGTAAGCGGCCTTACTACTGAGGCTGAAGGTCCAGGCGGCGGCGGCGGTGGTGGATTTGTGGCTATTTCAGGTACGCTAACAAATGTAAATGTAACTGGAGGCGCTAATGGTACTACCAATTCATCAGGTTTATTAGAATTTCCTCCAAATGGTGCGACTAGCGGTGGAACTGGTTTAGTTAACGCAATAGCTGGTTTGATTAGAATGAAAGATGATATTGTAAAATCGAGTAGCTGCGGAACGGGAGAAGTATATTTACAATTGAATACGCCAGAAGCTACTTTAATTTCATGGTCAGATTCCTTAATGGGAGCACCTTTGGCTACACTTGCGGGTTTTTCCACAACAATTACAGCCACACGTGATTTTTATCTCTCAGCTTGCCCATTGCAACAAACCCAAGCTGTAGCAGCAATATTTTTGCCTTTACCAATAGCAGATGCAGGTAATGATATTCAAATTTGTTCAGGACAATCATTTCAGTTACAAGGAACTGGAACCGGAAATATATTTAGTTGGTCTCCTGCTCAATTTTTAGACAACAGCTTAATTCCAAATCCAATTGCAAGCGGAATAGATTCTGTAGATTTTTATTTAACAGTTACTGATTCTAATTATTGCGTAAACTACGATTCTGTAAGCATAACACCTGGTGGAAACATATCAATAACAGCAACAGCAGACACAGTTATTTGCGCTGGAGAATCTTTAATTTTACAGGCTTCGGGTGCTAGCTCATATAATTGGACCAGTACAGGAATAAATTTAAATGGAGATAATGTTGCATTAAATACCGATACAACAGTTGTTTTAGAACTTTTAGCTAGTAATGGCAATTGCTTGGCGAGAGATACAATAACAGTTACAGTTAATGCACCTCAGAGTTTTTCATTGTTGGGTGGAGGTATTGTTTGCGAAGGTCAAAGTGCACAAATAATTGCAGAAGGAGCTGTTTCTGCATGTTGGATTACAGGATTAGATACCATTTGCAATGCGTCTAATAGCTTTACTATTGTGCCCACAGATTCTGTATTTGTTACAGCTATCACTACAGATGCAAATGGCTGTAATTCCACAACTGCTCCAATTTTAGTAGCACCAATTCCTGCTCCTGTTGCTGATTTTTCATATAACCAGATTTCAAATTATGAAGTTGTATTCACAAATAATTCAAGTGGAAATTCAGGCAATAAATGGTTAATAAATAATCAGGTTTTAACCCAATCTTCGCCCACTTATAATTTCCCTTTTGATAATAATTATCAAGTTGTTTTAATAATTGAAAATGCCTGTGGTTCAGATACAATAACTAAGTTAATTCAAGTAATAAAACAAGTTGGCATTGATGATATTCCAATGAACGATTTTACCATCTATCCCAATCCTGTAAAAGATTTTTTTATTATAAAAAGTACATTTAATACCATTCAGTCTTTAGCTATTTTTGATGCAGTTGGTAAAATTGTTTTTTCTGCCAATAATTTAAATAGCAACAAAGCTATTTACACAAATGAAATTGCTGCTGGCATTTATATGCTGGTTTTAGATATAAATGGAAAAAGACAAGTAGATAAATTAGTGATTAGTCGTTAACTTTAACTGAGGCCTTTAAGTAATTTGTTTTACCAATTTTTCATAAACAATTTATGGGCTTCTCTTTCTAATAACTCGCGGTGATCTGGGTGAGCTATTTCAATTAAAGACTTGGCCCTTTGGGAAATATTTTTCCCGTACAAATCTACTGAACCATATTCTGTAACAACATATTGGACATGCGCTCTGGTAGTAACAACACCTGCACCACTGCTAAGAACAGGTACAATTTTAGAAATTCCGCTATGTGTGATAGAATTAAGCGCAATAATAGGTTTACCATTTTCACTAAGTGCGGCACCTCTAATAAAATCCATTTGCCCTCCAACTCCGCTAAACAATTTACTACCAATGGAATCTGCACAAACCTGACCAGTTAAATCTATTTCTATTGCACTATTTATTGCAGTTACTCTTTTGTTTTTTCTGATAACCGAAGTATCGTTTACGTATGATATATCCAACATTTCTACAATGGGATTATCATGTATAAAATCATATAAAGCTCTAGTGCCTATTGCAAAAGAAGATACAATTCTTCCTGGATGGTTCTTTTTAAGTTTTCCATTAATTACGCCACTTTCAACCAAAGGCAATATTCCATTTGAGAACATTTCAGTATGTATTCCCAAGTTTTTGTGATTATTTAAAAATTTTAAAACAGCATTCGGTATTCCTCCAATGCCCATTTGCAGCGTAGCACCATCTTCAATAAGATTGGATACATTTTTTCCAATAGCTTCCTCTGTAGTACTAACAGGCTCTATTAAACACTCATAAATTGGACTTTCTGCATAAACTGCAGCTGTAATCTTTGAATGATGTATAAATCCATCACCATGCGACCGCGGCATATTGGGATTTACCAATGCGATAATTTGATTCGCTGCATCGCACGCTGCTTTAGCAATGTCAACAGAAATACCCAAAGAACAGAAACCATGCGCATCGGGTGGACTTACTTGAACAATAGCCGCGTCAATTGGAAATTTCCGACTTCTTATAAATAGCGGTATTTCACTTAAGAACATCGGAATATATTGAACATTAAACTCATTTACATGTGGCCTAATATTTTTTCCAATAAAAAACGCATTCACACTAAAAGCTTTTGAATACTTAGGATTGGCATAAGGTGCATCGCCTTCAGTATGAAGATGCGTAATTTCGACACCACTTAATTCTTCATATCTGTTGCTGAGTGCATTTACCAAAATTTGAGGCGTAGCGGCTCCACCATGAATAAATACACGGTAATTATCTTTTATAATTGAAACTGCTTGTTCAGCTGAAACAAAATTCATTGTTCAATTTTAATGGTATTAAAATGAAGAAAGCTTAATAGGCTGTCCAACCGCCATCTACAGTAATTACTGTGGCATTTATCAAACTAGAATCGTTACAAGCCAGAAATAATGCTGTTTTGGCAATCTCATCAGATTCTCCCATTCGCGACATATTTGCGGCGCCGGAAATACAACGTTCATATCCAAAAGGGTTTGGTTTCATGTTTTTACCAATATTAGTATTAACACCACCTGGAGCTATTGCATTGCATCTTATTCCGCTGTTTGCATACATAAAACCAATGTTCTTTGTTAAGCCTATTAATGCATGTTTTGAAGTAGTATAAGCTGCTCCGGCTCTTGAGCCCATTAAACCACCTATTGAGGCAATATTTACAATTACTCCACTTCCCTGTTTTATCATGATAGGAACCACCAAACGACACGCGTAAAAAGGTCCATTTACATTTACACTCAACACATGTTGCCATAGTTCGTTGGTAACTGAATCAACCGGAACAAAGTCGTCCATAACACCCGCATTATTAACCAAAACATCTATTGTTTTAAATGTTTTAATGGTTGTTTCAACAAGTTTTACTATTTCTTCTTCTTTCGAAACATCACAAATAACTCCAATTGCTTTACCTCCATTAGTTGTAATAGCATTTACAACCTTGTCAATTTCTTCTTGATGAAGGTCCGCAAGAACAACATGTGCTCCTTCTTGCGCAAAAAGTGTTGCGATGGCTTCTCCCATACCAGAAGCTGCGCCTGTAACAATTACTGTTTTATTTTCTAATTTTTTCATGATTCTTTATGATTTTAATGTATATGTAGTTTCTGCTTTATTCATATTTTCAATTCCCTTGATTAAAGCATCAGGATTAAATGATATGCTATCAATTCCTTCTTCAATCAAGAAATTAGCAAATTCAGGAAAATCACTTGGCGCTTGTCCACACAACCCGACTTTAATACCGTTCCTTTTTGCAGCTTTAATGGTATCACTTATCAGATGTTTTACTGCTGGATTATTTTCATTAAACAAATAACTAACCAGAGAAGAATCTCTGTCTAAACCCAAGGTAAGTTGCGTTAAATCGTTAGAACCAATTGAAAATCCATCAAATAGTTTTGCATATTCATCGGCCAATAACACATTGCTTGGAATTTCAATCATCACATATATTTCCAAATCATTTTCACCTTGTACAAGACCATTTTTATTCATTTCTGCAATCACTTTTTCACCTTCTTCAGTGGTTCTGCAAAAAGGAATCATCAACTTTACGTTTTGCATACCATAATTTTTTCTAACTTTCTTCATTGCAGCGCATTCCAATTCAAATCCTTTTCGGTAAAAATTGCTGTAATAGCGAGAGGCTCCCCGAAAACCTAACATTGGATTTTCTTCATCAGGTTCAAAATACTTACCACCAATAAGATTGGCATATTCATTACTTTTAAAATCACTCATTCGCACAATTACATCCTTCGGATAAAATGCTGCTGCCACAACAGCAACCGCTTCGGCCAGTTTATCAATAAAATAATCTTTCCCATCGGTATAATTTTTTGTGAGTTGCGCAATTTGATTGGCAACTTCTTTATCGGTAATTTTTTCTGGCTCGCACAATGCCAATGGATGAATTTGAATACTATTTGAAATCGCAAATTCCATCCGCATTAACCCTACTCCATTATTGGGATATTGACTCAATTCGAAAGCCCTTTCCGGATCTGCAAGAATAAGCATTGGTGAAGTATGTGGCATTTCTAATTTACTAAAATCCAATTCTTTAATTTCCCATTTCAATACTCCATCATACACAACCCCTTCTTTTCCATCAGCACAAGAAACCGTAATTTCCTGTCCATTTTTAATTTGTTGTGTTGCATCGTTACTACCTACAATTGCCAGTGTTCCCAATTCTCTTGCAACTATCGCTGCATGACTGGTGCGTCCACCTTTATTGGTAATAATTGCAGCCGCTTTTTTCATTATTGGGTCCCAATCGGGATTTGTAACATCAGTAACCAAAATTTCACCCGCTAACAATTGATTTTCATCTTTTGGAGAATTCAAAATCCTAGCTTTTCCTGAAACTATTTTATCGCCCAATGCAATTCCTTTTGTAATTACCTTACCTGTAGAAGTAAGTGTATAAATCTCTCTCACTTGCTTTCTACCTTTGCTGTATATGGTTTCTGGCCTAGCTTGTACAATGTAAAGTTCATTGGTAATTCCATCTTTTGCCCACTCAATATCCATAGTTTTTTGGTAATGCTTTTCAATTTTATAACACCATTGAGAAAGCAAAATTACTTCTGCATCACTGATTGAGAATTGACTTTGTTTTTTAGGAATTGTTGTTTCATTAACAATAGTGTTTTCGGCAGAATTAATCTTATCGCTTTTTGCATACACCATTGTTTGTTCTTTTTTTCCGCATTTCTTTTTCAAAATTGGATGTAATGCTGAGTTATTTAAAGTTGGCTTAAAAACCACCCATTCATCGGGCGTAACACGACCTTGAACAATGTTTTCTCCCAAGCCCCAAATACTATTAATGATGATTGTATTTCGAAAACCCGTATCAGGATCAATGGTAAATGCAACACCAGCAGCAGCAAGATCGCTTCTCACCATTTGCTGCACACCAACAGATATAGCAATGTCCATTTTTTCAAAACCCATGTCGTGGCGGTATTTGATAGCACGGTCAGTAAATAATGAAGCGTAACAGCGTTTTACAGCTTCCTGTAATTGTTGTTCCCCACAAATATTTAGGTATGATTCCATGCGTCCGGCAAAACTGGCGCTCGGCAAATCTTCGGCAGTAGCACTGCTTCTTACTGCAACATCCAAAGAATTGCTATTATTCTTTTCGCATAGTTCTGCGTATGCTAAATTTAAAGCAGTTACTAATTCAACTGGAAGATACCCATTTAAAATTAAGTTCCTGGCTTTTTCCCCTAACATTGAAAGATTCGAATATGTGGCCGTATCGATTTCTTGCATCAATTTTTCTAAAGCTATTTCAAGGTTATTTTCTTTTCTAAAGAGTCGATATCCATCTGCTGTAATAGCAAAGCCATTGGGAACTTTAATTCCTTGCGAGCCAAGTTGGTTGTACATTTCGCCTAAAGAAGCGTTTTTCCCTCCTACTTTATTAATATCTGTAATTGCAATTTGACTAAATTTTAATATTAAATTATCCATTTTCATAGTTATATATTTTCTATAAAATTAACATCAAATTACAATTTTCATTATGACTTTTATCATGAGAATGAATAAGTTATGCTTTTCTAATTTCTGATAATTTAAAATATCTAATTTTAAGGGAATTAACTATCAAACTAACTTAAGAATGATTTTTAAGAATTAAAAAATGTAACAATTAAATTTTATAATATTGTAAAAAAATAACAATTTATGATTCCATATTTTCTATGTTAAATGAATGGAAATGCGAGAGTTGCAATAAATGGAATTCACTTCCCGAAGCGGAGGATTATTGTTATAACTGTGGCAAATCAAAAATAATTCTTTCAGAATCTGACAAAATTAGCATTACAAATAGATTAGATATAAATGATTTAGGTGGAATTACCATTTACCCGACTGATTCTATGATATTAAAATTTATAAAACGTATTTTGATGTTTTTAAGATTTGTATTTTTCGCTATTTTAAGCATATTTTTATGGCTCGTAGCAGTTTCACATGGTTAAAAAGTAAGCTTATTCCTTTTTGGTTTATTTTATTTGTACTGATTTATCTAATTAATCAACTACTTAATAAAACTTCTAAAATCGATTTTTTAAACTACTACTTAAACGATTTCTTAGCAGTTCCGATAGTACTTCAATTGACGCTGATAAGTTTTCAGTTACTTTATAACAACGTAAATATTTATTTAGGAAAAGATAAAATACTATATACAGTAATTTACATCAGCATTTTTTTTGAATTATTCTTACCCTATTTTTTTGAAAGATTTGTCGGGGATTGGATAGATGTAATGATGTATTGTTTGGGCGGTTTTGCATTTTACTTATTACAAAAAACCACGAAATAAATAACTAAAATTCGATAAAAAAACTTCCAATTTCAGTTATTACAATGGCAATAACTAAAATTGGAAGTATATGTTAAGTTTACTTTTTCAATTACAAAGCAAGCGAAATTCCTAAACTTGCACCTATTCCTCCAATTTGCTGTTTGTAATTGTTAAGAAATCTTCCTGCAGCATTTGTTCTGTTTTCATTTTGAATAATAACATCAGGCGTTGCAGATAAATAATCAACCCGAAGCTCTACTCCTACTTTTTCGCTAAAAAAGTAACGGGCTCCAACTCCTGCTTGAATGCCTAATCCACTTCCTGTGGATGCTCTTTGGTAAAATGTTGCCGCTGTGTTATCTTCAAGATCCACCCTCATTTCAGGGGTTCTAAGTGTAGATAATCCAGCTAACACATGCGCATCAACAGATAATTTACCAAATGGAAATGTGTAAGTTGGTCCAACTAAATAATTCATATTGATATAATCACCAGAAACAGTAACTGTTGTGCTATCAACATCAAAATCATCTAAATAACCATCAGAAAGTGTCTGCAATCCATTCGATTGGAAAAAGCGTGAACCAACAACAACTCCAATGGCTAAGTTTTTAGTGATGTAATATCCGCTATGTAATTGAATGTTAAATCCACCGGAAGCAGCGTATCCTGAATTTGCATCGGCATAATCAGTTTTTGTAAAATTTCCACCTGCTGTGGTGTATCCTCCCAACACATTAATAAACAGTTTTCCTCTTTCTTGCTGTGCAATTAAAGATGTAAATGATACAGTAAACACGAGCAGTAATGCGATTTTTTGAATTCTATTTTTCATATTTAAATTTTAAAAAGTTAGTCAATAATGTTTACCTGAAAGTTTACATCTACGTCTGTTGATCCTGGTGCAAATGTGCCATTTTTAACGTTTGGTTGATGTCTTAAAACAACATTTAATTTTCCACTTGCAACATTGCTTGTTATAAAATTGCTAGTTACACCCAAAGGCAGTGGAGGTGAGTTTGTATCTGTATCTGTAACATTCAGAGCTAAATTTGCTCCTAAACTACTAGATGGGAAATAAAATAACTGGTGATAATTTGCCCTTTCTTTTATTTCTTCTGTAATATCTTCTATTGGAGCTTTGGTTTCATCTAATAAGTAAATAGTAGCTTGATATGTACTGTTCTTTTTTAAAATTAACACTGCCAAAGAAGTGTCCGCAGGATTGGTATCTTCCGGCGTAAGATCTTTCCAGATAGCTACTACAGTATCATTAGTTGTTGTGTTTACTAATTGCAGCTTAACTGTGGTTAGAAATTCATTTCCTGGCAAAGGTGGAGAAACAACTTGTTCTTCTTTTTTACAGCTTGTAGCAAACAAACTAATCATTAAAATTAAGGAAGCAAAACGTCCTATTATATTGTGTTTTTTCATTTTTTAAGTTTTTTTAAATGTGAATGGAATTGTAATTCGTAACATGACCGTTCGTCCGATGTCATCAACAAAATATCTAAATCTGTTGAGATAATCGCGGTAAGCTACATTCAATAAATTGTTGACAGAAATACCTACTTCAATTGGCTGTTTCTTCCCAAAGGAAGCTGCAGTTTCAACGTTTAAAAGTTGATATGCTGCCGGTGGTGCGGCATAATCGCTGTTGGGAGGCACATTGTACTGCCTTCCTACAAGCATATATGCAATTTTTACATGCGGTTTTTTTCCGCGCCGATTTGCTTTTCCCTCTAAAATTGCAAATATCTCGCCCCTATTAGCAGGGGTAAATACCAGATAGTCTTTAATAGTTCTGTTCCAGCCGCGAATGATGCTGATTTTAGAACCCAATTTTAATTGCTCAATTAACTGGTATTTAAAATCGATATCAATTCCTGAAAGTGTTGCATTTACTTGTGTTTGAGCAAATGCTGGAAAAGAACCTGCAATTGTAGTTACTGGTGTTAAAAGTGGTCTTAAATAAATAAAATTGTTGATGTTGTTGGCATAAAATCCTGCTTCAAACTCTACTTTTTTCTTGCTAAAAACAAAGGATATAGAAGAATTATAAGCTCTTTCTGATTTTAAAGTGCTGTCGCCAATTTCAAATGATGCTGCACTTTGATGAACGCCATTTCCATACAATTCATTTACGTTTGGAGCTCTCCACGCTGAACCAAGATTCACATTTACACCAAGAAAATCGTTGATTTTATAACTTCCGCCAAGTGTATAAGTAAAGTTAGAAAATTGAAGGTCGCTTGTAAAAGGCTGTAAATTAGTATAGTTGATTCTGTAAGTTCTTAACCATCTGTAATCGTACCTCAAACCTGTTTCAATCAACAATCTTTTTACTTTTTTACTCACTGCTACAAATGTTCCTCCTCCATAATTTCTGAAGTTTGGAATCAATGCTCTGTAAGAAAGCCCTTCGAAAACATTGCCCTGTGTAATAAAACTGGCGCCAATGTTCAATTCAAAGTTATTCTTCATCTCATTTTTATACAAACCTTCTAAAGTATTGGTGCTTATTCTAAAGTTAGCCTGCGGCATTGCAAATATTTCGGGGTTATTAGAAAAAGGAAGTCCTACGTCATACTCTTTGCGCAGATTTTTTTGCAAGCCATAAACCAATTCTATTTTACTATTATCAGTTAAATGGTAACAAATACGACCTTTGGCAGTTGCGTGCAATACATCTTGAAAACCACGCTGAATATTTCTGCTAAATCCAGCTTTTAAAATTGGTTCACTTTGTTGCAAAGCAAGCAACAAATCGTTCAGGTTTCCTGCGTGGGAACCTCCAAAAATTCCAATTTTTGATTGAAACAAAGCGCCACTCATTTCTACAATTAGTTTTTTATTTTGATAGTAGAACTTGGATGAAATATTCTTTTCTTCCAAGCCGGTATTTTGAAGGTAATAATTGGCAGTTTTTAAGTTTCCAGCATTTTTTAATGTTCCTTGAAAGCGCATTCCCAAACCTTTTAACTTCCCAGAAAAAGCATGGTCTAAACATGCGGAAGTTCCTCCCATTCTGCCATTGTCTACTCCTATAAGTTTGATTTCCAATTCAGTACCAGGCTCACTAGAAATTTCGTGCGGTTGCAGTAATACAACACCACCAATTGCATCAGAACCATAACGAAGGCTTGCAGCTCCTTTTAAAACAGTTGCATTGGCGACAGTAAATGGGTCAATTTCAGGTGCATGCTCAGAACCCCATTGTTGAGATTCTAAACGCATACCATCATTTATAATTAAAACCCTATTGCTATGTAAACCATGAATAATTGGTTTTGAAATAGTTGGTCCAGATTGCAAGCTATTTACACCACTCGCAGCTTTCAGTATTTCACCCAAGGGTTTGCCAGCATTGGCATCTAAGTCAGCTTGCCTTAGCGTTGTACTTGAAATACTTTCATTTCCAATCCTTTCAAAATGGTCATCGTGAATTTCAACAGTTTTCAACTTTCTATTCAATGAATTTACCTGAATAGTAATTTCAGTAGGGCCTGATATTGTGAATGTTGTATCTACAACTCCTTCATACGGCCCTTTAGAAAATAAAGTATACTGTCCTGCACAAAGTCCTTCAAATTGAAGAATTTTGTTATCAGTTTGTGTGAATTCCTGTTGTTCTTTTTGGAGTGCAAAAATTACCTGTTGGCTAGCGCTGTGCTGCTCAGCATGTGAAATGTGTATGATAAGTTTTAAGTTACAAACTTGAGCTTCAATATTTTTTGAAGAAGCTAAAAGAAATAAAACTATACCACATACAAACCACAAGCAATAAGCGAATGATTTTTTTTTCATTGAAAAATAAGTCCTATGGAAATGTGAAAAGTATCTTTAAGAGATAATTTCAGGCGGACCTTTGTTACAGAGCAAATGGGTGAAGCCTCTGTATATACTTGTCGCTAAACAAGCTTTTGAAACATAGGTAATAGTTGATGAAGGAGTAAAACCAAATGAGGGATTTTCAAAATATTTAGTAAAGTCGAATCCACAACTGCCACACTTATGTTTTGTTTCTTTTAAGTGGGCTTTGTCATTACATGAATTTTCGTTTTCCCAACCAAGCGCATCTGCAATTTCGCAAGCAGAATGCATGTGCAAGTGATGAGCGTGTTCCTGAATACATATTTCTGTTTCACTCCTGTGCTCGTGATTTTCTATGAGATACGAAAACCTGAGGCAGAAAGCAAAAAGACAGAAATAAGTGAGGAACAACTTTGAATTCACGGTGCAAAAGTAATGATTATGCATCAATACTTTAATGTTTGTTCACTAATAAAAATAGTAATTATTTATCGATACGTTAATGTTTATTGACAAAAAAATAGAATTTAGGTATCAATACTTTAATATTTATTGACTAAACAAAGTAGTAATTTATGTATCAATACTTTAATGTTTATTCACTGAAAAACAGGGGGATTGTATAGTGGACCCCAATTTTAAGACAAGGATATAATTTTTAACTTTAAACCTTGTTTACAATGAAACGAACACGTCGCGTATTTACCCCTGAATTTAA
>Ga0247843_1002440_pt1 | contig 33746 bp, 19 predicted proteins | sample LaCruzMarch2017__FD_192420 | JGI IMG/M metagenome (GOLD analysis project Ga0247843, IMG submission 192420) | Freshwater microbial communities from meromictic Lake La Cruz, Castile-La Mancha, Spain - LaCruzMarch2017_8m | ecosystem: Environmental > Aquatic > Freshwater > Lake | place: Spain... | reverse complement strand
TAAATCGGATCATAGTTATGACCGATATCGTGGGTGTAATGATCTCTCTTGTATTCCTAGTGCAAAATGATTAGTAGTAATCAAAATTACATCTTCCTCCTTTTCCCCTCTCTTTTCCCTCTCTCTTTTTCCTTTTCTTTTCTCTTCTTTTTCCCTTTTTTCTTTCCCCCTCTCCTTTTTTTTCGCAATAATTCAGCTCCACTACTATGAAAATAAAGCCAGATTGTCGGGGAGCGAAAGCGAAGTCTGGTAAGACATGCAATCCCAGCTCGGAGCCAAGTACCAATCCGTCCGAGCAGCCAAGCCTCGACCCGAGTTCCATTCCGTCGGTCAATCCGTCGGAGAAGCCAAGCCTCGACCCGAGTTCCAATCCAAGTAATGATCCCTCATCCAACCCATCGAGCAATCCGTCGGGTAATCCGAGTTCCAATCCGTCGGATAATCCAAGTAATGATCCCTCATCCAACCCATCGAGCAATCCGTCGGATAATCCAAGTAATGATCCCTCATCCAACCCATCGAGCAATCCGACCCTCAACCCAAGTGCCAATCCGTCGGAGAAGCCAAGCCTCGACCCAAGTGCCAATCCGTCGGCCAACCCAAGCTCAAAGCCTACTGTACTAGTTGCCAAGGGGATATATTCATCAGGATCAATCAGTGTTGCTGTACCTGATGGCATTCGAGATGGTGCGATCCATTCTATTGATGTGGCTTCACCAGTAGGCGCCGTTATTACCAATTTGCGTGTCAAGATCAACTTGACACATCCATGGATCAGTAATATGTTGATTAACTTGAAAGCTCCCAATGGTAAAGTGCTGAATCTTTTTCGTCGACATGGAGCTAGAGGAGACAATCTAGTGGATACGGTTATCAGCTCTCAGGGTACAATAGCATTGAGCACTGGTGTTGCTAGTGATGCTCCATTCACTGGTACCTTCAAGGCCACAGCTGCATCCGGTGTTGGACCTACTGGATACCTATCCGATGCTGCAAGCTTTGATGAATTGTATACTATCCCATCTGGCAATTGGACACTTGCCATGCGTGATACGAATGTGACTGATGCTGGAACTCTAACTAGTTGGGAGATCGAGTTCTTTTGAGTAATCAGACTAGGCGGTGTAACCCCGTCCATCCAAGGAAAACCGTGACTCGGAGTCTTGGGAATTTATTTGTCATGTGTTGAAAGAGATGTCCATGTTTGCAATTCTGAATTTGTTTAGAAGTGGCGTAGCAGTTAATCCCTTCTATTATATATTGTTTAGGCTTGAACCTCCCATCGTATCTCTACTGCTCGTTGGGTCCGTCCGTCTCGGAAGCTCGTTGTTCCGGTCCGTCCGTCTCCGTTTCCGCCCTCAACATCATAATCAATTCATTCCATATAAGCTCAACCCAATATAATCATCATGGCGTGTCTGCCGTATCCCACCTTCCTTAATACGCCCACGTCCACGCCCGAAATAGTAAATCCATCGGCCGTGGGACGCGTGCGCATCTTTCCCCTTACCTGTCCGGGGCGGCTGGGCGTTGGCAATACTACACCGACATTGTCGGCGCCCGACGAGTATCGCGCCATCGTCGCAAGGTTAACAACGCCGACGCAAGCAACGACGTCGTCTGACGACGAAAAACGACGATTGAAGGAATGCGTCGAATCGTGCTCGGACTATCTCCGTCGTACGCTCGGGATGGACGTCTCCGTCGTCGATGTCGAAATCGTCATCGACGCCGCGACTATTGCCAACACTCATGGACGCATAGCATGGTGTTTGTTAGATGCCGGATGTGCATGTATTGTTATACCCGTTGATGATGTTGCCGTTATGTCTAATCATAAGGAAGAGAAGAGTAGTGGTAATGATAATGGTGATGATGATCACGACGACGATGATGGTGATGATGACAATGGTGATGATGACGAAGACGACGACGATGATGATCTAATGAATAGTAGTAGTAATAATTTGGACATGGCATTAGATGCATGCAATGTTACATTGGTACCGCGTGAACGATTGATATTACACTACTCATCGACTACATCTTTTGGACGACGGTTACGTGATATTGAAAATATTGTTGGGACTATATCATTACAGTTTACCCTGGCCGATGTTGATCTTGTTGCATCGTCGATGATACCATTACTTTGTAATAATGATAGTAAAACGAAGCTTATTATCAGTCTAACGATCGACGACGAAGGATCGACCATCGATGATGAAGATCATGAACACGCCGACGATTTGGGTATAGAAAGTAGTATACGTACAATGAAAACCAAGTTGGGTGTGTATCCACCTGCATTAACGACTGCCATTCGAACGCTAGCACAAATTATCGGACAATCCAATTTGGGAAACATTACATTACTTGATCCTACACCACACCAGTTGGGTTCGGCTTATATATCCTGTCTAACCACCGACCGTGTAGATAAATTATACCCCACGGTGGTATGTACACGTAATAATGAAACATTGGGACTGGTATACTCCAATAAAGATTCAATTATTGCTGCATTAATATCTGGACAGGGCGTCTACTACTCTCGCTCACGTGGCGGATTATGGCATAAAGGTAAAACATCTGGACATACACAAACCTTACACCGTATTGATGCTGATTGTGATGGTGATGCATTACGATTCACCGTCACTCAGACGGATGGATTCTGTCATTTGAATACGTTGTCTTGTTGGGGTGAACCACGTGGTTTACGTCATTTAGAAATGACATTGACTCAACGTCTTAAAGATGCACCCGAGGGGTCATATACAAAACGTTTATTTAATGATGACACACTGTTACGTAATAAGTTAGTGGAGGAGGCACAGGAGCTAAGCGAGGCCGTAACGAAAGAACATGTTACTGAAGAATTAGCAGATGTATTGTACTTTGCCTTAGTCCGTGCGGTGAAGGCGGGGGTAAGTATTGATGATGCAGTAGCCGAGCTTGATAGGAGGGCACGGAAGGTTACTAGGAGACCAGGAGATAGTAAGGAGTATAGGATTAAAGCAGGTGAGGAGATTTTGGGAAATAGCAAGAAATAGTCATATGGGGGTGTGTGATGGTATTACCAATGAGGAATACAATGATGCAAGTAATGATATGATGACTGGATGTGTGTGTTACGAAACGAAAGATAATATGCGATAGACTACTATCGTGCTAAAACGATTAACTCTATGTTAGCAAAAGTAGGAGTACTATATTATGATTGCGTTAGATGATATATAAACTTCATGGAGTAAAGAACGATTGCCGTAACACCACCTCATTTGAGTGTAACAATTCTGCCATTTTGGGAGAGCAATGACAGCAATGTAACAACGCACGACAACCTTCATACTGAACCATTCTTTCCGTGCGATATTTCATAGCTTTCAAGATGAGTTCGGTAGCACGAGCAGCTTCCTTTGCCCCGATGGGGAGATTACAAATGACATCACATGCCCTCACTTGAATGTATGATGAGCTTGAGTGAAATGCCATCATTTTCATGACACATTCAAAACCATCTAAATCCAGCAACAGTTGAGAGATGTTGCTGCTATTCTTTGTCAACTCTGAGAGCAACCCAAGACCTGAATCTACCAAGTCTACATCGCAGCCTTTTGGTCTTAACAATTCAAGCACGGACTTCACTCCACCAAGACGTACAATTTTGCCTTTGCTATCATCACTCCCTGACGCGAGAAGTTTCAGTGCAGTTAAACAACATTTGCTGGGCTCTTCAACTCCTAATCCAATCACTTTTAAAAGTGTTAGTATTGAGGAGTCATAGTCTGCAATGTGTTGTCGTCCGCTCTCGTCAAGAGCCAAATTAGCTAACATACCACATGCAGTCCCATGGTACTCATCGTCATCCACCTTTGCTAATATTGAATCAATTATTGTCAGGGTAATACCCGACGATACAACTTGTTGAATAGTTTCACGAAGGAGGTCTGGATTGCCTAGTATATTCTGCAAGAAGAAACATCCTTCCTTCATAATGTCGTGCTTCCTGGCAGCTGAAATTTGGTTGACTTGATTAAAAACAAGAGTTCGTTGCATTGAGTCAATTACAGCACCAACACCATTCACTCCATAAACAATGTCAATGTGCCAATGATTCGAAAAATCATACGATATTGTACGAAAGAGACCACAACCCAATTGTTGTACTTTTGGATTGCCCTCGTGGCGCTGCATAGAAGCGATTACCAGCAATAGAATACCCTCGTCAATAATATTGGATAGACACTGTGGATAGACCCAAACAAGAGCAGTCAACAAAGCAATTGCCTCGGCCTGCACAATCGTCTTCTCAGGATAATCTCGCATAGCCTTGGATATCATTTTTAGACCACCATAACGAATAATCGTCGAGGCATCATTTTCGTTCGTGGCACGATTACGAAGTAACTCACAGGCTTTGTCCTGCACCTTTGAGTCGTCGGAATCCATATCAATTAATGCTTTCGTCATCGGAATCCCCTGTAATGCTTTCACAATTACGAGCCTGATTTTGCTCCCAACTTGATCCTTTGGAGGTGTGCTACGAATGATGGCCATTATTTCCTTATCAGTCGGGCCGTGCCCGATCGGAATGTCCCAATCATCGTCAATCGCTTTCATAGACGCATAGCGTCGTCCATCAAATATCACAGTCAATCGTTGCCTGGGTACTTGACTGTTATCTTCAGCTTTATAGCGGAGCGATGATCGTGCAGCCTGGGGAGGGGGCCGCGATGATTGTACATCAGGAGAAGGGGAAGCTGATGCCACAATCTTTTTAGGTCGTCCGGGCTTCCTCTTTACTTGGACGTCTTCCGACTTCGATGAAACGGGAGGAGGGGAATCTGATGTCTCAAACTTTTTAGGTCGTCCGGGCTTCCTCTTACTGCGTGCGTCTTCTGACTTTGATGAAAGGGGAGGAGGAGATGTTGGCGTATCAGATTTTGGCTGCAGCAACTTTGCTATTGCTGGAAAATGGCTGCAATACTTCAATAATACGTGACCACCCTCAAACTGTAGAAGTTTATTGTCTTTGTTCTTGTTTAAGGCTGCTAAAACCAATTTAGACATGCATTCGGCCTTCTCGTAACTTTCAATTGGAAGATGACGAAGTATTCCGCAGCAACTAGCCTGGATATAGGGCACGTTAGTGTCGATGGATTTTCCATTTACAACAACCTTCAACTTGGTGCTCGAGGATTTACTCATTTTCGAAGTCACCAAATCGAAGCCACCTAGATCTGCTAGCAATTGGGCGTTGACAGTATTGTCCTTGATCAACTCTGATAGTAGCTTGAGTCCTGAGTCAAGAAGAGCATCATCGTTGGAAGATTTTACGAAGTCCACTCCTTTTCCAATGGCTCCGAGACTTACAATTTCAGCTTTGGTATCATCATTACCTGCCGAGAGTAGCTTCAACGAAATGAGGGAACATTTGCAGGCTTCCTCGCTTGTGTTTGATTCGAGGACTGTCAACAGCGAAGATATGGAAGACTGGTAATTTGTAATATGAGATCTAGCACTTTCAATGAGAGCTAGATTGACCAACACCCCGCATGCTGCATCAAGGTAAACAGATGATGCATCCACCATGGCATCCACGATTATTGGCACAAACGAATCTTGCAAGAGAATTGATTGCACAGTCCCAAGCATCATCGGATTGCTGAGAATATTCTGAATGAAGAGGCACCCCTCAATCAAAATGTCATACTTCTTTCGGTTCCTCTTCATTGAGTGAATTATTGCACTCACACCAGACCAATTATCAATGCTTCGGTGATACTCAAAATCATATGATACGGCACGTAAGAAACCACATCCCATCTTCTGTACCATTACATGCGTCTCGTGCTGCTGCATCGAAGCAAGTACCAACTGAAGGCAACCCTCTGTATTTACTTCTTTAATGCATTGCGGGTTGACCCAAACTAGCTCTGTCAACAAGGCGCTCGCCTCGGCCTGCACAATTGTCTTATCGGGATGGTCTCGCATAGCCTTTGTCAACATTTTGAGACCACCAAGAGAAATAATCTGTAAGACATTGTCAGCGGTTACGGCCAAGGATCGTAGTTTTTCACAAGCCTTGTCCTGCACCTTAGAGTCGGTTGGATCCTTTAGTGCCTTAACAATGGTAAGTCTGATTTTGTTTCCAAGAGGATCATCAGCTAAGGGTTTGCCGTTGATTATCTTCTCAATCTCTTCGTTCATTTGAGCATTCAACTCCTCCGGCGTAGGCTCAGGCTCTGCCACAACTTGCTCTAATTCATCGACACCTTCGTCACAATCAACCTTCTGTTTGCGTTTGGAAGGTCGAACATCCTTAACAGCTTCTACTCCATAAACAGTCGGTTCGAGACCATGCCGGCGATCGGACTTGATCTTCTTCGACTGATGCAACTTCGAAATATCGACCCCTGGGTACGCACGTTCGAATGCCTTCCTAGCTAGTCTGTATTGCTGCATCAATTTGTCGTGTTCTTCTGATAAGGTCGCCGCAAGATCCTTGTATTTCTTCTTCTCGTTGTCATCCATGGTATTCCACTTGTTAGCAATGGCCCTGGTTCGTTCGGTCATCTTTCCGGGGCCGCCAAAACCCCCCTCGAGTAATTCTGGCATCACATTAATGGCATCTTTGCAGAATAATGAGAACTGGTTCGGGGAATTCTTTGGTCGAATAGGAGCGTCACTGTGCAACTCAGGATCAAAAGGAACAGTCCCCGGGGGTGGTCCGTCATCGTCGTCATCATCACAACCTTCTTCGTCATTATCGCTCCACTGTGCGATGCTCAACTCATCGTCGTCTGAATCGGAATCATCATCCATTCTCTTCCTCTTCTTGGCGGTGGCGAGTGCATCCTTTGCAAACTGCAACCGCAGCTCCTCATTCGATTTCGTCTTTGCACTGACCTTCGTGGGTGGTGCGAATCTCATGAACTTGCATTTTTCTATGAATTCAGGTAGGCAAGAGACATCAACATTAGTGCCAAACATGTTCATGTAGTCAAAAGATATACATATTTCATAGAAACGTTAACTCACTGTGTACACATGTACGTTTTTTCGTATTAGGTCCACCAAACTTAGGCTTGTCGAGACAATTACCGCAAACACCACAGTCCTCACTCAAACACTCCCTACATTCTCCACACTTCATCATCCTTGTATACTCGACGGCAGCGCATTCTTGACATTTCCATAGTCCGGCGGGGATTTCGATTAAGGGTGGTATGTGACATTCTAGATGGTACGATTTCTCGCAATAGTCACAGCAAATCATGTCTGGAAACAAAAATGGAGGCACATACAAGACAAAGAGTTAATACCATCACTTGATTACGAACAAAGCAAAGCAAATGACTTACCACCGCCATCATCGCACATGAAGCACCAAATACTATGTTCTCCCTCAAACAGAGGCTTAGATAGCTTCCTCTCTGCCTTCAACCTTTTGGCCTTCATCGACCTCTCAATCTCCTCCTCTGTTCGTTTAATCTGCACATTCATTTCAGCACATGTTCGACACCGCCACCGGTAAAAATTGTGGGGCTTACTCTCTAGTGGCGGGTCGTGGCATTTTAAATGATAACAATCGTCACATGCTCTGCAAGTTAGCCAGTCAGGGGGATTGAACACGCCAGTTACTGAAATTCCAGAATAAGAGACATATTTTTGTGAGTCAAAGTGACACGAGGATAGTATGCCAAGAATCATATAATATCTCTTACCCTCCACCTCTTCACACACAATGCATTCAAGTTTTGGAAATTGAACATTGCACTTGACTTCTTTCCCTCCTCCCAAATCTGCAATCAGCGGACAACCATACTTGGGCTTATAAAACTGCAATGCCTTTTGTTCTTTTCTACATACCATACATATCCACTTATCACCTTTCTTAGGCACATCCCAAATTTTGGGCTTATGACAGTCAGAGTGATACGATCTATGGCATGAATCGCAGCAGATCAAGTCCCCACCATCTTGACAGACGTTACACTCGGTATCATGATGATCTTCCTCCTCCTCCTCCTCCTCCTCATCAGATTCCTTTCCATCCTCATTGGCATCATCAGTCCAGCCTTGACACTTTTTAAAGATACATTTTACCTTACCAGGATATGACACACAGGCAACACAGGTTTCACAGTTATTTTCACGCATACATCCGTCACACTTACCACATTTTTTCAGCTTCCCGGTTGGTGTCTTACCCCAATTGATAGGTGGAGGCTCAAGTCCACGACTTGGAGGTTTGTCTCGTTTGTCAACCTTCAACCCAATGTCCATTAATAACTCATCCTCGTTGAATGTCGTGGCCCTACGTGCTCTATCAGGATTTTGTCTTCGGACTGCGAACTCATCGAGCGATTTACGCTGCGGGACGACTTTTTTCTTGACTTTCTTCGGCTTGTCATCGAACCCAAGCTCGGCAAGTCGTGCATTATTCCGTGCGATGCGCTCTTGACGTAGACGCTCGTATTCGGAGAGGCCACCGTTAGCCTGCGGCTGCGTTCGGGTATATGAGAGGCAAGAGACATGTAAAGTTAGAACGCATTTGTGGTGCTTATAAATGACTATTGAAGCCCTTTCATCAGTTGCGGGGGTGTTTGCGGCGACCAATGTCGCTCCCTGAGCCAAGAAACGGCTTTGAAAATGACAACCAACAAAAAGTTCCCACTCTAGTGTCATTTTCACCCCAAACAATTTTTTCCAAACACGAACTTCACTCACCTTGGCTGCCGCCGAATCATCGGATCCATCATCATCGTCTTCGTCCTCACCTTCATCATCATCCTCATCATCGCTCTCTTCGTCATCACTGTCCTCCTCCTCTTCCCCCCCCTCCTCCTCCTCGTCGTCTACAATCATCTCATCGCCACCAGCGGCCATGATGTCGTCTTCCCCTTCTTCGTCGTTCGCGACCATAATATCGTCCTCGCTCATCGGTCCCCCCTCGTGAAATTCCAGAAGCTCCAAGAGGGCGGGGTCGTCCATATCCTCGTTTCCATAACCCTCCCCATTGTCTGTGGGATTACTCTGCGACATGGTTCCGCTTGCCGTAGTAGTAGAACCTCGGCCGGTTGCTTTTTAGAGGTATTTATGTACCCAAAGTAAATGTCACCCGCCAAAAGACGTATTTTGAGTTTGCGATCAAGGCAAACGAATCAATCATTCATTAATTATTGTTCGTCTCGTAGAGCAAAGATGAGCGGTAACAACGGTGGTATCAATAATAATAGTAATAGTAACAAGGAGGTGGAACTTGAAGTTTTCAATCGATTTTCACGAATTGTACGTGAAAGATTCACCGGCCTCGGCGGGGATAATGGTGACTCCGCTCGACGTATCGAAGGAATCGATGCTCTCTACAAACGACCAGAATATGCGCCCGAAAAACGTGTACTAAATGAAATGAATAATATGGGTTTACATAAGGGTGTACTTAGCGGACTGGCAACCTTTGTCTTTCTACGGATTAGTCCACGTTTGTTGGCGCGTGCGTTACAACAACGTGCCGCACGAGCGGGGATGATGGACGCTACTGCACAGAATCACAACAATCCATTTCATCAATCCTCTTCTGTTGGGGGGTACAAATTTGATTCCATCACTGGAGGGGGGATGCAGACTAATGAACGACCTGGACTATTCTTCCAACTATTACGATTTTCACTTGATACCTTCGTGTCGTTCAGCATCGGGGCATACGCATCGATGTATTTTATTGATAAGGATAAGATGATGAAGAGTTTTTCTGATATTCCGTTGGTTGAAGGTGGGTGTGTTGAATACTGTATGAATGTCGGTTTTTATCATGTCTATCATTCATGTGCATCATCCTCTCATATACATTTTATTCTTCTCCTAATGTAAACAGGCCGATCTTTACTATCGGAAGAATTATGTGAGGACTTTTCAAATGAATTCAAGAAATTTGATCGTAAGATATGGGATATAAATCACCCATCCCTAAGCACCGGTGGTATGCCTAATATGAATAATACAAATGGCGGAAAAGAGTTTAGGAATACAATTCAGGGCTTTGTTGCCAATTGCAAACGACGTAGGTTGTTAGAAACCGAATTACGCACAGAACGACGTTTCGGTGATGATGATGATTACGTACCAATCCCACCTCCTGGCGTTCCGACGGATATTGCTGTAAGTCTAGAAGATTTACTGGACAATGAAGAAGACAACCAACTTGAAATGAAGAATGGAGATGATTTCTTTGACACACCTTTCAACATGGATTATAAGGAAGACGATTGATGTTTTTGAGTTGTTAGAAGGGTAACATGCACAAATATCCAGGGAGATAAAACAATGGAACATTATGATGTGGAGTTTTCGGTTGATTGTATTTTAATAAAGACTTAGTAATGTCTGGAGTAATCTATGATAGTCTTTTACAAGCATTATAAAATACAAAGAGAGAGTGAATATGACTCTCCCTCAAAAGAGTGAAGCGTGGTTTCTCAGACCAGACCGTGGCGCATTGTTTGTTGGAAGGTGAAATAAAGATATCCACCCACAGTAGGCAAGATCCTCACACCGCCTCATCATCCCCCGAAGTAGTATTTATGAGTTGAGTTTATTCCTCAATATTTAGACCACTTGACGGTGCAGATTGTAAATTTGTTGCACTATTTATTGCCGATTGTGGCAATTTCTTTGTCTCCACAACAGCTTTCTTTGGTTTAGTTGTCGACGTACCAGTCTTTGCTAAAACACTAGCCGGTAGCAACGGCTCCACTTTTGCAAACGCAATAGTCGCAGCCTCATCCGCCTCGCGTTCTCTTCTAGTCCGTCGTGCCTCCTCGGTCATATCCATTGCCAAGTTCGCATCATGATTCTCTTGAGCTATGGACAGAGCAAAAGACCGAATAGCCGAAAGTCCGAAGTATATCCCCACGCCTATGATTAGGAGGGTTATTATCACAGTTTTAGCGTCAATTATCATGTCGACACCGACAAGGCAGCCTTGCTCGTCCCTAATGCCCACCTGCTCTGTTGCTCTGCTTGAGGATCACCTACGTACAGTTACATAAATAGATGATTATTCTCGATTGAAGAGTTGATCTCTCCTATGTGGGTGATACTAGTTGTTATCTTTTAACTCCTTCAATACACTGGACGATGCGTTCTTTGCGAGCTCTCCGACAGTCAATGCAGTCCGGTACTGCAGAGCTTCACTGGTGTTGTTTTTCCCAAGCTTGAGCAACGCTGCTATCCCACCCTCCTCTGCAATAGTAACGTGATTCTCAAAGTTATCTGCAAGCTTAAGCAGAGCCATGGCAGCATGGTGCTGAGAGTCTGAGTTAGTAGCCATCATCGCTACCAACGGTCGCACGGCTCCCATCTTCACTAACGGTACCTGGAAAGATTTGTTGTTGGCAAGAAATGCCAACACGAATGCCCCATAATCTTGACACTCTGTGTCGACTAGAGACGCAACAGTCACAGCAGATTCTAAGCATCCGGCATGCCTAATATTATCGTGATGCTCAGGACATTCAGAAAGAAGAGATAAAAAGTAAGATGCAGCACGCTTGTTCTCGATTGGTCCAGCTTTAATTGTCCCCGCAACGAGGTGTAGGCAATCAGTTTTTGCAAGGACATCGCGGATATCCATCTTCTCTCCTAATGTTCCCAACAGGAAAAGTCCAGCATGAATGCACTCGTCATCGGTCGATTTGATCAGCTCAAGCAACGAGGGCAGTCCGTTCTCCTTGACCACACATTCTTTTGTCTCGAGGAGATCACCCAGTGCTATACTATTCAGAGCCAAGAGTGCACACTGGCGCATTCTCAAGTCTGGATAAGTTATCGTCTCGATCAAAGGCCGGACAAAACCACTATCTATCACTTCTGATTTATTCCTGTTAGATCCAAGGGCTAAACCTGCAATTGCAAGCGATGCACAGCGTTCGACTTCCAGGTCAGGAAATCTGAGTAGGAAGAGCAAAATACGAAGTACGCCCTGTTTCACTACCAATTCTTTGTGTTCTCGCGTACCCATGCACAGATTACACAGAGCTAGGGACGCAAATCGTTGTGTTGCACTGTCCGAGCTTTTTACCAGTTTGCATAATACTTTTGCAATCTCCAGTGAAACCATGATTCCCTTCGCTGCGATGTTGATCGAGAAAGAGGATAGCGCTCTGGCCGAATCACGGAGAACTTCAGTGTTAGTGTTTGTCGATGCTGTTGCTTTGATAGTCTCTACCCCGCCTTCCTTCACCACATATTGACAGAATTCCGGCGAGTTCACAATATTTGCGATTGAGTATACAGCGTCTTTTTGAATTGTCAAGTCTAAATGGATGCACAACAGTAGAAGTGGCTTTACACCGCCTCTTCGCAACACCAGCGATTTGCCAGTCTCGTTGAGGGACAGTGAGGCAAACGCAGAAGCGGCAGCACGTTGGAAATCGCGTACATTGCTTGCAGAAAATTCAACAAATGGAAAATGTGATTCATCATATCCTTTCGACAATGACTTTTGGACTTCGGGATTTGAAGACATGAAGCCGAGCGCGATGGCAGCGTATCGCTGACAAACTTTGCTCTTGGATTTACTAAGATGAAATAGAGTTTTCAGCCCACCCTGGCTGTGAATCATCGATTGCTTAGCTTCGTTGGCACATAAGTTTGCAAGTGTTCTGCCGCAATCCTGATTGATGAATAATACAATATATAAGCAACATGACATTATTTGCGAAGAGAACCTGTACGAAAGCCAAGAGACCTTACCTTCCATATCTCGTCATGTTCGCCGGCAGATAATAGAGAGTCAATCGAAGGCACAATTTCATGTACCACCATCGCAGACTGACAGTCTTTATGCTCACTCAAATTCGCGAAAAGACCAGCGATTTGGCATCGTAGGTCCTCATTTGCCAAATAGATGCATCGAATCACACATTGCATTATATCGCTGCCTGAGAAATTGTCTGCAATCGTATGGCAAGTTGCCACGTGGCGAAGCACAGCTACAGCAATAACTTGAACATCTCGATCATTCTCCTTTACTAATTCGACCATATATGCAGGCCCTCCCAGCTCAAAGAATAGGGGAATCGCAATCCCGCTTGCACATAGATCCCTAAGTGCTGTTGATGCGTGCTTCCTAATATTAATGTCTTGGTCTCTTGCCAAGGCAATGACGTGCTGCAAGCCGTCATTGACTAAAGAATAGTGCGAGCTCCGGGTTTGACTCAATTTATGAAATGAGAGGGAAGTGAAGTAGCGACACTGCTCACATGCATTTGCACTGAGACGAATGAGGCTGTCCAAACCGCGTCGGATTATTTGAGGGTGGACCTCATCCGAACTCAACATATTCGAAACTGCTCGCGCTGCCTCACGTTTAATGTCGAGTTCATCTTTCTCCAGGCAGACAACAATAGATTCTAAAACAGGTGAGATAAAAGCGTGTGCGTCTATGTCCTCCGACAGATTTCCAAGCACTTTAAGGCTTAACCGAACTGTATCCAAATCAACACTTTCGGTCAAGAAAACTAATTCAGACATGGCTAAACGTGCTATGCCAAGCCGAAGATTAGGGGCCAACGATAGATTACAGAAGCAGGATGCCACCTCTCGTTGAATCTCTGGCAAATCAGTCTTACACGCGCCCATTAGAGTCTCAACCACTCCGTCAGCCACCAACAGGTCTCTATTTTCTCGAATAATAGCCAGGCGTCGAATGGATGACAGGGCAAGACATTTATAATGAACGTTACTTGATTTGGCAAGAGCAATCAGCGACATAACTCCACCGCCGCGTCCAATTTCGGAAAGATTATCGCCATTACTCGTTAGATTCGCAATTCCAAATGCGATGCAGGGACTCCTTCCTCGTTTAGCATTCGTTGACGATGGGCGGGCAAACGCCTTATACACGCCCTGTTTCAAGAAAGGTAAATGAGTAGAGACATTTGCTGCAATATTGCCAAGGCACATAAAGGAACAATCTTGAGTCACATCATCATCCACGAGACAAAGGGTCACAAGAGCCGGTAGTCCACCGTGGATTACAATTTGAGATTGAGTAAAAGGGTCGTTTGCCATATTTGCCAGACAAAGACAAGCCAATCGTCGGCACGTCTCATCGATATCTTTGAGAGCTAATATCACAGCTTGTAAGCCACCCCCTTTTATAGATTCCGCCCTGGTCTTTTCGTTACATGCAACATTAGCCAATATCTTCAATGCAAGTCGACGACAGAGGCGGTCAGAGCTATTAGAGATGAATGCGATGATTGATTGTGTGGCATTACTCTTCAAAAAATGTGGTTGACTCGTTTCACACGCTGACAGATTGTACATGGCCAAGAGAGCCACACGCTGCAGGCTTACGCCATCTGTTCCATTTAAGGCTCTTAATAATGGTCGCAACCCTTCAGCGTCAAGTATTGCCGATCCGTGATCAGTCTTTGCAGCCAAATTGCAGAGAGTCATTGTAGCAAAAGTTGCAACGTCCAGAGTAATATCGCTCATCAGGTCAAGCAAGCATGACAGATTGATCTGTGTTGAAACATGATCCCGAAGTAAATTTTGGCATGTAAGATTGCAAACAGTCATCATCGCATTCTTGCGAATGACTGGAGAATTACTGATCAGGAGTTGTCCAAGGGTCGTGATGTATCGTCCTTCAATATACTGTATCTCAAAGCCCGAACAAGTTGATATATTGCACAAAACCATGATCGACATCAAAGAGATGTCAATATTTAATGAAGTGGATAAATGGATGAGAGATTTTAGTCCTCCTGCGCAATATAAGGAGACCTTATTCTCCTCGTGGGTTGTCAATCGACACAAAGCTCTGCAAGAACTTAGTTGACAGCTTTCGAATGGCGACGCGAGGAGCGAAGCAAGCAGAGGGATACCACCCAAGTCTCCAATCAACTTTTTAATCTCGGGACTCGAGACCACATTGCTTATCGCAGCCGCACTATCTCTACCCGTCTCCTCCTCTTCGCAGCATAACAAGCTGACTACATGAGGCAAGACAATCTCGTCAAACACACTTGCGTCGTTCTCGGGGGCACAGGAGAGCAGCGAAAAGGCTCGTGCTGTCTCTCTTCTTACAGGCGCGGACTGTTTGGACGATAAAGCAACTAAGCATCGTATGCCTCCCATTTGGACCAAAGCCAATTTATTGTGAGCATGCTCTGCCATGTTAGCTATAGATGAGGCACATTGATATAAAAGACCTTCATTGTCGGTACGTGCAACGCAATCGGCCATGATACTGACTATCCCACTGTCCAACAGCTTTCGTTTTAGCTGCATGGGAATCGAGAGATGTCTCACGATGGAGAATGCGATGATTTGTAGATCAATATCTGGAAGGGATGACAACTCAATCGCAGCCCTGATCCCACCCAAATCTGCAAAAGCACATTTGAAGAATTGATTGGATGAAAGATCTCTCAATGCGGAAGCACCTTGAAGTTGGAGATTTCTCTCTTCCCTACTTGAGAGATCAAACACTGCACTGACGTAGTCATGAGCGAAGAAGTACTCGTGTGAAAAGCTATTAGCAGCGAGCTTCCGAAACGCCGCCGCTGCGTTGTAGGCACATTCGTAGTCTTGCAGTTTACCGACGTTCACGAGCGAGTCGAACTCTTTTTCTTTGAGGAAAGTATTCTGTGCAACCGTTGATGAAAATAAGTTCGCTAATGCTCTACTGGCTTCTCTCACAATTGAAAGAATCGGACTTTTCGTGAGTGTGACAAGAATGTGTACAATCCCTGCCGTCGCTACGACCAAATCATGAAACCGATCGTCTTCGGCAATGTTGGCAAGTGCTCCGAGTGCGAACCGGGACGTTTCCCCATCTGGCGACTGCGCCAATTCTATTACATGACCAATCAGATTACTCTGTATAATGTGCACTCTGGCTTCATCCCAAAGTGTAAAATGGCAGATACTTGAGGCAATCTCTCGACATCTCTCAACATTTTTATTGTCGCATAGTGTCGACATGAAGTTAACAACATTATTCGGATTCAGATCGACACGAACGATTCTGTTTGCACACAGCCGACGGAGCGCAGAAACGGAGTACGTCACTGCGCATTCATTAGTCGCTTGGATGTGCTTCGTCAAGATCAATGTCTGATGACCCAGTTCTTGATGAGTAAAACTAAACCTTGATAGCTTGCTGAATACAAATGCAACATGCAAATTTATGTCCGCAGAATTGAGCTGGAGTAATTTCACTAGAGGAGGAATGATTCCCACATCAGTCATACGACGAGCAATGGATGAGTTTTGACACAGAGCACTGATCGCCAAGCACGCGTACACTTTGCCTTCGACGAATGCATGAAACGCAGCCTCGTCCTTCCTGTCGGGGTACTTTGCGACGTCGCCAATTACGATTGCATTGCATAAGACAGAGACAATTTCTTCGACATCCAGTTCTTTATGCGAATTCACGTTTAAGCATAAATTAGCAAACGCTAGCTGTGAAAAGCGACGGATGTCAACATCTTCATGCAGACAGAGCACGCCAATCTTATGCAGTACATGCGGCGTCAAGATGACTGAGTGGATGTTGAAATTGCTCGTAAGATTTGCGAACAGTCTCGAAAGCTCGAGGATGACCATCGGGTCACAGCACGATAAGAGATGCTCCAGGCGCTCCACATAAACGACTTGCAATATGTCGGTGTGAAGTGCTTTATCTTCCGACATATTGCCCATACATCGACAAATTTGGCTCATGCATTGAGAATCATCACTGTCTAGCAGCAACATGAAATCCTTTATCTCATCCGAGCGTACTATGTCGACCATGTTGTCCTCGTTGAGACTCAAGAGCACGAGTACGTCGCTGACCATACGTTTGCATTTCAGGCAGTCTGATTTCATGACAAGAGAAAGAACACTTAATACACCCTCTTCAAGTATTGGTCGCCTAGCCTCCACCGAGACCGCTAGTCCTCGAAGGGTGGACAGTGATGTTAGCATATCGATTGCGTCTCCCGTGTGACAAAGAGACATGATTGGCAAAAGACCCCCCCTGACGATTATCGGCATCCTATTCTGGACTTCAGTCGATAAATTACAAATGGCGTACGCAATACATCTCTGGGATTCCATGTCGACCAAATTGTCCCCCGACAGTCCAATTAGAGGCTGAAGAGCACCACAATCGAAAATAGGTGCTTGCAAATCGAGATGGCTAGCGATGTTTCCAATGGCCATGGCCCCAAATAATCGGTGTGTTGAATCGGAGTCACAGAGAAAGGATAGAAGGTTCGGCATGTCTATCTTTTGTAGAAGCGTAGTGACCCTATCTCCCATGTATCCACCCAGTGATAGGTTGCATAATGTGGATAAGACTTCGACCGTTAAATCCTTGTCATCCGAATGAATGAAGGACAACAATGACTCTGCTCCTCCACAACAAATAATCTTTTCCCGACAAGATGGGTTCGTTGAAAGACCATGAAGTGCGGTAACAGCACGTAGACGAGTCAACCCATTGCTGTATTGTAGATTCTGGATAATCTCTGGAACCAGGTCCGTCATCTTCTCCAATGCCGAGTGCGTTTCTTTGTTAGATGCCAGATTTGAAATGCAAAGAATAGCATTCGATCTAATATCATCATTCGAAGATTTGATACAAGCTACTGACTCCTCAACACAACCATTGATTATCAAATCGCAGTGGATGTCATGACTTGTTGCCAGATTTGCGAGACATGCCATTGCATGTTGCTGCGATTGTACGTCAATTTCCTGAGTATCGAATTGCCGTAGTATTGCCATCAATGAAGGTACACCATGCTCGCGGACTATCCTGGCTCTAGTTTCGTCACTTGATGCTAGGTTCGACATTGTCATCGCTGCGAAATAACGGGACAACCTGTCCGACGAGTCGAGTGCAGCAATCAAATGACCGAGAGCACCAGAGCTGACAATGGAAGGTATGTTTTCCCTCGCAGACGATAAATTTGCAATAGCTCTTATCGATTCTTGTAAAACTGAATTGGACTTTGATAACATAGAGAATTGAAGATGGTGGATGATGCCATGATCCATCATTCCGATCTTATTGGTCGATCTTTCGGCAATGTTGGCAATGGTACCACATGCCTGGAATGCGACGTTGTCGTCGGGATCACGAGCTAGCTTCGCCAGTAAGTCAATCATGCCATCTTCCTCCATTATTGACTCCTTATTCTGGTCCGAAAGAGAAATATTCCGAAGGGTGGCTGCCATTTCCCGTCTTATTTCGACATCGTCACAAGCCGCCATTGATGATAAAGCTTCAAGAACTTGTGCCTCGACAAACATATTCCTGCAAATTTCGCATACGCAGAGGTGCTTAATGGCTAGGCACGCTTGTAAAGCAGTATCCCTGTCACCACAGCAAGCCAATGTTACAAGCCCAACAGCCGTTCGTGAGCTTTCGAGGAAGGAATGGTACTCCTTGAACCTCGCGAGAGAATGGAGTGCAACAGAAATCCCTCGAAGTGTCTCAACGTCCACCGACTGAATCAGCGAAAGAAGCGATTCAACCGTCTGGGCATGAAGAAGTATACTGTGATTTCCCATATTCAATGCCAAGTTGGCAATGGCAAGCGCACCAAAGCGTTCACAGTATGCATCGTTAGTAAAGCCAATGAGTACTTGGATTGAGTTGACTAAAGAAGATTCAAGAATATGGGGGTGTGTTTCTGAGTTGCTGGTAAGAAGACTCATGAAGCGAGAGATCGCTCTCTTGACATCGATGGGAGTAGACTTTTCTTGAACAAGCTGACACATTCGATCAAGACACAGCTCATCCAAAATCAGCTGATGAATTTCACCACTTGACTCAGCGAGGTTTGCCAATGCAATCACTGCATGAACTTGGCATGTAGAATCAGATTTCCTGACGAGGTCCACAAGCGCTGGCATAGCGCCTGACTTTGCAATCAATATTCTATTTGGTTCGGCTAATGACAAGTTAGAAAGAGTTGCTGCAGCCTCTCTTTGAATATCCACGCACGTAAACCGAGTCTTTCCACCGGCAGCGATGGTCAAAGGCTCAAGACCACCCTCATGCAGCAAGGGCACACGTAAAGCCTCATGCATGGACACACCATGGAGCCCGCTAATGGCTTGAAACTGGGCGTTCACAGAATCATCGCTCGAAGGTGGAAAGGAGAAGGAAACGAGAGCATCCATGCATTTGGTCTCGAGAAGCCGTTTGACATGTGATGGATTTGCGCATAGATTGCCGAGTGCAAGAATGGCGTGCTGTCGGCATTTTACATCACGATGGCGGGTGAAATCCATTAACATGTCTTGGGTGAAAATAAAATCAACGTGCAAAGTGAGTGGAAGGAAAAATGGGTATACAAAAAAAGGGTTGCAAGATTCGACTTACCGAAGAAGTCGGTCTTGTGATGGTGGTTGTGCTTGCCACTGCTAAAATTTGACAGGATCAAAATACAATATCGTACAGTCTCATGATCTGAAAAGCGTTTTGGGTCCAGACTAGAAAGACATTCGGTCTTCACCATACTTACAAGGCCATACTCCAATATTTCATCGTGAGATTTGAGGTTGGAACTTAGATTGCTCAGTGCCATTGCAGCCATTCGTTGACACTCGCAGTTCCGTATTTGAAAGCATGCAATGAGAGGCTTTGTAGCTCCTTGATTAATAATCAGGTCACAATAATCAACGTTCACTGCAAGATTTCCTACGGCCCGTGCCGCCTCCTGCAACACAGAATCAGAAGAGGAGCCTAGAGCACTGACTAATAGTGTAACACAGCCGTGATTTACCACCAACGTCATGTTACTTGCAGTTTCAACCAAGTTTGCAATGGCACAGCACGCCAATTGATGTTCCTCATCACTTCTTCGACCGTCACTTCGCAAGAAGTCTATAATTGGTGGCAGAGCTCCATTCATACATATTACGACTTTGTTACAATCCAGGAAGGAAAGCGTTGTCAGGGCAGGCAGGACTTGTCGTTGCACGCTTTTATCATCACTTCGTGCAAGGTAGAGCACGGCCTCAAGACCACCCTCATCGGTAATTATTTGCGTCATATCTGAATTGCGCGACAGTTCCGCGACTGCTAAGGCAGCAAAGTTTCTCAACTCTACGTCGGAAGAGTTCGAGAAGGACACGAGCATGGGGATGACACTCAGCGAGATGAAATCATCTTGGTTATCAAAGCAGGATGCGAGATTGGCGATAGCCAGCATCGAAAGCTTACGAATATCTGAGTCAACTTTCTCAGAACGAGTCATCGACTGCAAGGGTTCAAGGGCCCCTATGAGTGTCCGTCGGTGATGGTCGTGGGTACACAGATTCCCAATTCCAAAGGCTCCAATTCGTTGACATGTGTTATCTTGGGACAATAGAAATGACGTCAGCAAGCTATGCCCTCCACCATAAATAATGGCATCTACAGTCAGCCTATCGCTGCACGCTGCTAAGTTGGCAAGGAGACGTCCACTTTCTCGTTGAATCTCAACGTGACGTGAGCGCATGACGGAAATGCATGAGGAAACCGCCCCTTGATTTGCTATATAGTCTTGATTTTCAGTCATTTCAGCCAGATTCGCCAGAGCCTCGCATGCAAATTGAGCAATTATGGGATCTTCACTTTGGATTTGAGAGATCAATGGTAAAACTGCACCAGACTTGGTAATCTCGAACTTAGACTCGTCACTAAGGGAGAGATTGCAAAAGCAGCCAGTAGTCTCGTGCAACACTTGACTGTCATCAGATAATAGTAGGCGACACAGCGGTTCCAGACCACCCTCCTGTACGACTTTAGTGTTCGTATTGCCAGTCGAACTGAGCCCTCGGAGTGCCGCCGCAGCATTAGCATGAACGATGCGGTCGGTGTCGTACGCAAGAGCAATGAGCGGCTGGAGTCCACCGATCTCTACTATCCGTTCATGATTTGCACTATTAGCGCTCAAATTGGCCAATGCACTGCCAACGTAACGTCTCGATTCCAAGTCGTTGTTAGAAGTTGATAACGCGAACAGTGCTTCTGGACCCCCTTCATTGACAATAGTCGAGTGAAAAGCCTCACACGCTGTCAGATTTGCCAATGCCAGAGCCCCATATCTCCGACAAACGAGGTTGTTGTTTGGGCCAGATACCAATGATGCAAGACACGGTACGGCTCCAGCTTGAACAATTTTCAACAAGGATGGTGGGTGGGTTGCAAAATTTGCAATGGCCAAGGCAGCAAAGCGGCAATTGTTTCCATCTGTCTCGATGATCTTAATTAGAGGCACAAGTACCTTCGCTTCAATAAGGACGTCGATCAATTCTGGATTGACAGACATATTGGCTACTGCTCTCGACGCTTCGACGCAGCATGAGCCGTCCGACGAGTAGCATAAAGCAACTACGGGAGGAACTCCTTGCTCCCCTAGGAATCGAGGATGTATGTCCATAGTTTCGAGCAAGTTTGCAATGGCACTGCATGAATTGAGCTCGATATGAGTATCCCCAGCCACGAGAAGACTAATCAGCGTAGATAATGCTCGATAAGAAATTTCCTCCTTATTTTCCTGCTCGCACGAGAGAGAATTCAACAGGGTCGAAACCTCTCTGACAATGCCAACGTTGCTCGACCTTGACATAAGAATGAGGGGATCTAGAATACCTTTCTGCAAGAATTTCATTCGATTCTCAGCTGTAGTGCACAGCCCATGCACGGCCACCAGAGCTTGTTTCTGCGTGTCCAGGTCTTCACAGCAGGCCAAGACAACAAGCATCTCGATTGCACCACCCACCACAATTTGCTCATGATACAAGCGACAGGAGGCAACGTTCGATATCGCAAAGACGGCATATTTTCCACACTCCAACTCTTTGGCATCACAGCATTGCTTTAGCATTGCGAGTAATGCGCCAATCGCTCCCGCCTGGACGATGGTTTCAAACGTATTCGCTTCGGCTAGTAAGTTACCAATAGCCAATGCACAATATTGTCTCCCGATGGAATCACCCTGTTCATTCCGGACGTATTGGACAAGACTTACAACAACACCTGCATCATCAAGTTTAACAATGTCGTTGCATAGAGTCCTAGTCGAAGCAACATTTGCCAATGCAAGTGCGGCAAATTGCTGTGCCTCTGCATCCTGTGAGGTGGTTAAAAGTAGAACGAGGGTTTCAATTCCACCCTTTTGAACTAGACGGTCATGAATGTCGGGAGTGGTCGAGAGGTCAGCAAGTCCAAATGCAACCTCACGAGATTCACGGAAGCTCCTCACGCGTCTACCCCTCGCGATTAAGGATTCTAATACTTTACTCATGATGGTGTTCTCTTATTGTCATTGTTGTTGGTGTGGAAATCGTAACTTTTCAGAACATGGTCAGATCGTTTTAAAATTGATTTTTTGGCGCCAAATGTAATACACATCTTTACTAATCTCTTCTTCGACGGTGTGAAATGTACTATAAATGTTTGAGCACTTATCAACATTCCATTATAACTTTTGAGCTATCAACATGAGTTTGCTTCCATAAACTTGGAAACCAGTAATTCGTTTCCCCACGATGCGTATCTAACCATGCCATGCCCTTACCAAGCAGCAATTCCAAAGCTCTGTTTGATCGTTCATTATCCCATCCCAGTGCTTTAGACAATGTCTCAGTCCTGACCATGCCATTAGGTGTCTCTTCTGCGTAATTTAACACTTGCATATGATCCGCATCCAGTTCTTCGGGTACTGACACTATCATAATCACCCGGCCAACATTGACGGTACGAAATCCCGATCCTAGTTTTGATAGCTTCTTAATCGAAGTTATTATATCCTCTTCCGTGTATATACTTTTACTTGTCGAGTTTGCGAATTGGAATTTGGTCCCACGTCGTTCGAGTATCTCCTTCACTTCACTAACACGTATGATACCACCATTCCGTGATCGACTGGCCAGACAAACCTCGGCAACTTTGACAGATAATTCAACGTAGAATTCACCAATCCCTAACATATTGTCCCAAAATCCTTTTTGGGCAGAGAGTGGATCAACTCCCAGGGGTGCACACATTTCTAAGAACTTAGAACGAAACTCGGGATCGTGTTGTATTGCATGTTTGTGAGTCTTGGCAAATTCGGCGAGTTTGTGTTCTAACTTTTCAACCGTTTCCATTGCCGATGCGAGCGATGTGGCCTTTAATTCTTCTGCCTTTCTACCATAGCTGCGTTTCACATCACAATGGGAAGTATAGTAATCAATATATCGCAATTATGTTGTGAAAGTAAGTAAATGACGATCATATGATCTGAATAGGCGATGAAAGATGAAAAAGTAAATCCTCCTATCGAGTTTCTCAGCAACTCACGCAGCGCCCCCAGCACGACCCACACCCACTCCTCGTCTTCGATGTGCCATGTTAGTGTAGGTAGGTGTCTCCTGCTTTACTTTTTTCGGTGTTCGGTGTTCTCCTTCGAGCTCCCGCTCGCGCCCCATCCCCACCCCAATATCGCACCTCGCCACCATATTATTATCCTCATAGGATCATAATAATATTATTCATGTGGTCCAGCATCGCTCGTGAGGCAGCTCCTCCTCCTCCTCCTTCTGATTTATTGTCGTCATCACAAACTTCAACTCCGCTCCAACAACAAGATGACGTGGAAGACAATAGAAATAATGATGCATGGGAGGAGAATGATGATGATTTATTATTTGATGATGATGTAGATGATGATGTGCCATCGACGACCATCATGGGAGATACCATCGTAATAGCAGACGATAGTGATGGATGGGGTAATGATAATGCGACGAAGGGTCTTCCTGTTACGATGAAGGATGATAAATTAATGACGACGGAACCCGTATCTGACTTTGGTGCTGCACTGTTAGCGTTTGTGGATAATAACGATGACGATGATGGGGACGAGAAAGCGATCCATGAAAACAGAGATAGGAACAAAGAAAGTGGAGGAGGATTTGGACGAGGCTTTGTCTTACAGGGATTATCACGCTTCATTGAGGCTGCCACGGCTCCACAGCATCAGCAGCAGGACGAGGACGAATACGATGACGAGGAGGTGGATGTGCAAGGAAATAATGATAATAGTTACGTTGATGATAATAATGATGATGATAATAACAATGAAAATAATGATGGATGGGATGACGATGCAGATTTTGACATGAACGATATTAGTATTGATGACGTTAATAACAACAACATTGATGAATATGATGCAAATTATAATAGTAGTCAAATTGAGACGACGAATACACTTGACGTAATATCAGCAGCAGCAGCAGCAGCAGCAATGCCAAGCTATAACAATGAGATACCAATTACAGAGACAAATAATAGCATCGACGATGATGACCATGACGATGATGATGAGGGGAAAGTAGTGTGTGACGAAAATAAGATTTTATTCGACGACAACACCATGCCTTCTCCTTGGCAACAACCAACACCACGTGACAGACTTATTATTGAAGAAAATTCACCACTACTACTCCTAGATTCAGGAATGAAAAGCACTACAAATGATGGTATATCCGACTCAATCAAAGACTTTGTAACTAATGCCGAAACTATGTTGGAATTAGAATTTACCAAAAATGCATGGAAGACTCCACCCCCGAAGACGGTGCGTGGTGGTGTATCTGGTAATCAATCTACTCCTTTTTATGATCAACCTTCAACAGGCTCTCGAAGGAGTATCTTTGAGGTCTTGACGTCACCAGAGAAGTTTGGACAGCAGCAGCAGCAGCAGCAGCAGCAGCAACAACAACAACAGAAGCAGCAGCAGCGGGTGGAGGAGGATGAATGTGCCGAAGATGAGGGTGATGTCTTATCCAAGTCTCTTACGGATTTTGTGAAAAATCTTGATACCGAATTAACTAACTTCACTACTCGTAACGATGTTGATGATGATGGGATGAACAATTATGTCCAACACCACCAGCTCATGAGTACACAAGATATGTTGGAACAGACTGAACTACAATTCAATGATACGGATATAATAATGCCACTTCCTAATAATTATACTAGTACTGGCGATGAGAAGAAGACGGATCAATTGGAATCTGGAATTGGATATAAGACACTGCCTGATGGAACGACTGTTCTTGTTAATTATGAACTATTATTAGAGAAGGAGGCAACAAAACGAATATTATTTCAACGTTCAGTTCAGACATACGAAGATGCCTTACATTCACTTCAGAGTAAGCATCAGTCGTCGTTGGAATTGGCACAAGAGCAAGAATCTCAATTAGCTATAGCACATAATGAAATCACTCAGCTTCAAGAATTGGTCTTTCGTCTACAAGATGAGAAAGAAAATATCATCAGCAATCAACAATCATATGAGGTTGAACTTGCAGCTGCAATGAATGATAAGGAATATCTAGAACGGGAGGTAGAAACCATCCAGGAAGATTTGAAAGTAAAGGAGGAGGTATGTGAAAGGAATGCTGAGTTGCAACGGAACTTCGAGGAGTTGTTACAACATAGTGATACAGAACGTTCTCGATTGACTGATCAGGTAGAGAGGTTACAGACAGATACATTAGTATTACAGGAAGAACGGGATCAATTGCATATCCAAGTGAAAGAGTTAACGAGCACAATCGTCACTGACTCTCATACTGCTTCATCTACCGAGTCATTACAACTAGAAATCGACCGATTAAATACTCAAGTCAACGAATTATTGACAAATGAAGCAAGTAGTAGCGCACGACTTCATGAGTATGACAGACTTCGTGAGAGTTTTACTTCATTGCAAGAGGAAATGAATTCTACACTATCAACGTTGTCGATGCTACAGGACGAAAATGAATCTCTCCGCTCAGTCCAACGTGAGTATGAAGGTCAAATTTCTGAGTTGCAGGCAACTGTAGAATCGATTGATAGTGATTCTAGTGAAGCTAATTTGAAGTATGAACTAGGTGCAAAATCAAGTGAGTGTGACGATTTGCTTGTTGCGCTTCAGTCCTTGCAAACCAAATTAGAAAATGCCGAGGCTCGACTTGGAGAGGTCAAAGATTATGAAGCTAGACTTACAGATTGCTGCCGCTCACTTGAGAGTCAGAAAGTTGATCTGCTCAATGAATTAGAAGACAGTACTAGCACCATTCAACATTTAAAGTCACAAGTGGAAACCACAGAAATCAAGGTGGCTGTCCTTGAGGAGGAACGATCTATGTTGAGGACATCTTTAGAAGACAAATCGACTGAGTTGGAACATGCTTCCGCGTTAGTAGAATCACTACAGTCCGAGTTGAATACCACGATAGCGAATTCAGATAAAGATATTCATCATACCGTGGTTGATCAGTCACGGAAAGACGACAATTCTGAATTATGTAAACAATTAGAAGACTTGCGAGGCAAGTGTAGCATACTGGAGGACCAGAAGCTGGACCTAGAAAAGAGCTTAATAGAGAAGTCCAATAAACTTCAGATCTTTGAAACACAGATCGAAAACTTGAATACTAATGTATCACAGTCATTGCAACTACAAAGCGAGCTCTCTTACACGAGACAAACTCTTGATGACAAAGTTAGTGAATACGAAGCCATGACTATTTCTTACAAACAGCTCAGAACAGAATTGATTGATACTCAGAGTGAACGCGATGAATTAATCACAAAGTACCAACATGAAGCCAATCAGTCTCAAGAACAAATGTCGAGGCTGCAGTCACAGATTGCAGACTTACTGAAAGATCACAATTCCACAATGGTCAGTCTTGAGGAAAAACTCAACAGCACGATGCAGGAGAATTATGAATTACAAAGTCAGTGTGAAGATTTAAGTACAAGATTGAAAGCAGCAGAGTATGAATGTACTAACATTTCAATGTCCAAAATAGATTCCGACGCTAAATATTCTGATGAGATTGCCAACCTTCGAGACGAAAATTTGAGCTTATCGACCGCCATACATGAGGTTCAGTCGACGTTGAAAGTGAAGAATCTTAAAGCTTCTGCAGACGATGCCGAAGTAAAGCAGCTACATAAGAACACGGACGCATTGAAAGAAGAGTTGGCCTTGATTACTCGTAGTCGCCAAGAAATATCTGATGCGAATGAACGCCTTCTGCGAGAGAAGACAGAAATCTTGAATTCTATCGAGTCCGGTGCCAGTGATGCAATAGATCAAGCGCAAGTTATGAGTGAGAAACTGAATAAATTACATGCTGATCTTGCTATTTCAGAGAACGAAAGGATGATTGCAACACAAACGATTGCTGATCTAACGGAGCAAGTTCATTATCTCACCGACAGCAAAACAGAATTGGAAGAGAAGCTTTTTGATGCATCTGACACTTTAGAAACAGACCGCTTAGTCAATGAGAATACATCGCTACGAAACGAGAAGACTCAGCTAGAGAAAGAGACGCATGAGCTTATGAAACAAATCGTTGAGCTGTCCTCACAAATAGAAACCGGTATCGCGTCTTCCGATGGAATATTCATTCATGATGAAAAGGAGGTACTTCTTGACCGTATAAGGATACTTGAAGAGCAACTCAAATCAGAAAACTTGGACGAACTCCGCGACGAATTATCTTTTTTACATGAAGAAAGACATCATCTCGACTTAGATAATGAAGAGCTTTTGGTCCAACTTGGACTGATGCAGCAAGGTAAGATTGAGATTGAAGCTGAACGCGAGATCAAACTAGATACTTTGAGGGAACAAGTGATGAATCTTCAAGATCAATGCACTCGGTTACAGCACGATCTCGATGAGTCAAGACGTAATTCTTCGTCAATTCGAGATGAAGACCAGAATACCAGTACGAAGACACTCAAAGATGAGAACGTCTCACTTCGTCAAACGGTAGATGACGTAAGTAGCGAGAACAGATCGCTGAGAGATCGCATTAGCCATCTCGTCCTACTTAAAGAAAATAAAGTGCTTCAGATAGCAAGGAATAGTGACAATGACACAGAAGTCAAGGAGTTACATCAACAGCTTTCACTGCTTGAGCTGAAACTGGCCAAGAAGGAGGAAGAGGTGCTCAAACTTGTCAATGAATGCTCCTCAAATAAAAGCAAATTGAAGGAAACCACAGCGGCATTGGCTGTTAAGAATGATGAGATGATTGCTTTCAATGACCAATTAGAGTCACTTCAAAATAAATTCCAGGACCATGTTGTTGATCCAGATACATGTGATGATACACAGGAGGAAAATAACTGTGAAGACGATGATGACGTCAGCTTACAAAATTTACTAGCCGAGGCGAGTCTTGACTCGGATGACTATCTACGAAGACAGATTGTTATATTGGCACAAGCATTACAACGATCTGAACTTCAAAGAGCTGATGCCCTTGAGCGTATCTATAATGAAAGGAAAGTGAATGCTGATGCTTTATGTCAGTTGGGAGAGTCGGCAAAGCGGTTTTACTCAATAATTCGTTAGATAAATAGTGAGAATAGTAAATCATCTATCGAATATGTGTCTTCATCCCCCCCATCTTCATTTTCTTTATTTATTAGCATGTCATATTCAAACATTAGTATTATCTAATCTTACGTGTTTCTACTCGCTAGCTATTTCGATGGCAAAGCGTAAGAATAATAGTTCAAATCTGCAAGAACACAGGGTGTCATGAACAATTATCCGATGGACTGCATTGATGCCCCCCTGGACAATCGGTATGTACCATCGATGGACATTTTAATGAACAGTTAAATACTAGCAGAATATTCCAATTGGCAGTGTAGGTAACATTGGCACAAACGTAATTATTCGAAGTACCCACAACTAGTGTAGGTCCTTGGTTGATTGATCCATCCGGTGGAAGTGCTGTACTGCTACCCACTGGGCTAGTAGCTGTGCCGTACGGTGAAGTAGCTGTACCATAGGGTGAAATTATATCGTCTTCGTAATTTGGTGAAGGGATTGGATCTAATGCAGATATTGTTGGTGGAGTGGGTTGAGCCGGTTGAGGTTTGAGTAAGTTTCTCCAAGGTGTTGGTAAATTTGTTGAAAGACTCTGACTGGGTGCATAACTGGGTGGATCACTTGGTACAAAGCTGGGTGAGTTACTAGGTGGGTAACTCGGTGAGACTGTTATCGGTGCTTCAGTTATAACTTCAATAGACAACGTAGGTGAGGATGTTGTACTTGCAATTACTGTCATCGTTGGTTCTGACGTTGGCGCCTTGGTTTGAGGGGACAGTGATGGTGAAACGGTACTACTACTAATACCCGTAACATCAAACGTGCCCTCTTCCACGACAATACTAACATCTTGAAATGTCTCTGAATCAAGTGACTTTAAGAAATCGACAATATTCTGTGATCGATCATCAATAGTTTGGATAACTAATGATCGCATTTCATCTTCAGTGTAGTATGATGGTCCACTGACCACAATACGGAGTTGTAACGTAGAGTCCAATTGTCGACGTCTACGGCTTGTCGTACCACCCGTCATATCAGCAATGTCAAGGATTTCAATTGACTCACCAAGATTCTGATTCAACAATACATTAATGAATGCAATAATTGATTCTCGAACATCAAAATTCATTGGTCCATCTGGAATATTTTGCAATGTCAATTGTATAGGGAGGATGGTTGCGCTACTAACCGACTGAACCGGAGCAGATGATGGTTGAACTATTCCCACAGATGTAGATTGTACTTGATTGTTAGCAGGGGTACTTACCACAACCTGCTGCTCGTTGTCGTTCGTACCCGCACCACCACCACCGCCACCACGTGTTGTTGTTGACGCAGTAACAATTACCGCAATTACCACACCCACAATAATTGCAATACATAATGAAAATACCCCCACCTTAATCAATCGTCCCTTACTACGATTGAATTGATTTAATTGTTCAACGTAGCTAGATACGGATGATGCTTCGGGTGCTGGTGGACGCATATCAATTGTAGACTCGTCATCATTGACCAATGGTTTGGAACTGTAACTATTTCTAGTCCGTCGTGCCTCGTCTTCCTTTTTGCTGACTTCGCTGATAGTGCTGTCACCACTAATGTCGCTACTATTTAGTGATTCTGCACCATCGTCATCGTCCTCATCGTCAACTTCGTTATCTCGTCCATTGACTACTACACTTTGTTTATTTTCTTCAAGGTCCACATCTTTCGTAGTTTTCATGTTGCTTTTGTTTCCACGCTTGGTGGGCTCTAGCATCTGTACGATTATATCATCGAAGGTATTCTCATTGTAGTATGATGTACTGGGAGGACCGTCGTCTGCGGCAACATTGGTGTTGGCAGTCATGATGAAGGGTTCAATAGACTATTCTACTTACGGGCCGGATCGGGGTTGGGCTGGTCTGTCCTTCTTCACGAGTGAAAAGGGGTGTTTACGTAGTATATATTATAGCGTTTGTTGTCCATGGTTCAAGTCACGGCGAGACAAACTATTACTCAACCATTTATCTAATCCGCTCATCTCATGGGAGCATCTTCAAGACCAGCATTATCATATTCCTCGGCAGTATCATCCTTATCCTCGTCACTGGCTTCTAGGCTTTGTTTGAGAGCGGCGATCAAACTTTCCCTCGACCCATCAACGTCCAAGCATTCCTCATGAGCCCTTGAACGGAGTTCACTAACTCGCATGGTGATTAATCTTGGACTTGGTAGTACATTTCCGTTCCTAATATTCTCCTCCCTTGCCACGGCTGCCAAGACATCAGCAAGGAGTCCTCCGGGAGCATCACTCAGCGATACCTTCTCAATAACCTCAACCTTATTGTCTAGAATGAAATCCATCGCCGCCTCTTTCAATAGTGCGCAATTCTTCATGTCAGCAAAGTGGAGGCGATCCATAACATTCTCCACCGTGAATGTTGTTGTTTTCACAAGGCAGGCTTCTACCTCAAGTTTTAGACCACAGACACCAAATCTATCCGCCATGTCAAATGATCTCCTTGGCACGAGACTTCATTTTATTCTCTGAGACTTTACGTCCATACATGTTTTTCAGAAGGTAACGGAATATGGTTGGCGATATATTTGTGATGTGGATAGTATGATTGATGGTATTGTCTCCTAATCCGTACATATCATAAAGAGGAGCAGAACATTTTTTCAAGATAAATCGATGTGCATGAAATATTACTGGCGAAGTCTTGACCATCTTCATTGCATTGTCCTTAGCCTGCTGTTCATCGACCTCAATAAGAATGTCGGAAGATCCCTCGTCCATAAACATGCTTTGGATGATCTCGCACTTGGATGGATTTTCTGGAATGAAAGGGGGTGATTTCGTCGGATCCTTGGGTCGCATCCGGAACTCAATCACCAATGTCCCGTTCTCAAGAGATTTCAGTAATGTTGATCGTTTTGCAAAATTTGGTACAAAATCGCGATTAGCTAATTCGATATTGCCGTCCACCTCAGGTCCGAATTCTTTTGCACGAGAAGCACCGCCACCCACTTCTCTACCAGTACTATCCTTGAAGCTAAACCCATATTCAACGCTGACAGGATGTCTGGAGCGGCTAACTAGTAAGATAGAGGCCATGCCTTCGTCCTCCTCCTCAAGATCTGGAAACAATACCACACTCCATTTGCACCCTCCGCACTTGAAATCTTCTGATACCATTGATGACTCATCGTCTAGGTCTCCGGCTATAAAATCCGCGAAGTGATGAAAATAAAGATTAGTTCGAAACCACTCTCGGAAGCCAGGCGGTGGTGTCCCCACATGTTCTGCTGCGGTGGTGTACCTATAATACTGGGCTGCCATTCAATATTTTATGCTCATTCTCTGTTGTGATAATGGACACGTACGTTTGTATTGAAACCTCGTTGCTTGTATTCACGGCATTCTTTCTTGAAGCGTTGAATGTTGAATCATTGCGAATCGTCATCGTCACATCACACCATACTCCGTGGTACCGCCACACCATACGACTAAGATTGTATTAGAAATCAGATCGCAACTTAGAGACCATGGCGGACGTTGATAAGCCAAAAACCGCAAGAGAGGAGGCAGCGGCCATCGAACGTGCCAAACGTGATGCCGAGGTGGAGGAAATGCGTCGTTTGCGTAACGGCTCATCGTCATCGTCGGGTCCGTCGGCGCAACTCACGGCTGCCGAGGCGGCGCGTAAAAAACGCGAAGATGAGATAGAACAACTGCGACAATTACGTGCCGGCGTGGCCGACGAAACACGACAAAAGCTCGATGAGAAGGGGGGCCCTTTGGCCACCGATATGGATGCATGGATGAGTAATCAGAATGCAGCCAAGAATGCCGATCGTAGAAATAAGTTAGATGCCGAACGTAATTTGCATGGTCATGGCGCTACCGGCGTCGATGCATGGAGGACGGATCAATTGGGTGCCAAGGACCGGGATCGACAGGGCCGACTTGATGCGCAGAAGAATTTGCATGGACATCGGGGATATTGGGAGGGAAAGACGAAGGCCGATTTAGATAAGGATTCACGAAGGAATACATCGGACATGGGACATTTGTCGGTGGGAGATGACGATTTTGCCGATGGTGAAGCTGAGGGGCTAGAGGAGTATCAGGAGGGGGAGAAAGTGGAGGGGAAAGAGAAGAAGTTGCCGGGTAAGCTAAAGCCAAATGTCATGTTCAAGGAGACCGACGAACAAATCCCCACGCCTACGAATGATTTCAGTGGGGTTGAACGGTCGGTATCTTTCAAAGAGACTGAGAGTGTACCAGAACCCGCGCCAGAGCCAAAAGTTGAACCGGAGCCTGAGCCTAAATTTGTACCGACATCCGAGCCTGAGCCTAAAGTTGATTCAGAGCCAGAGCCAGTAGTAGAAGAAGAGGAAATCGTTGAAATCATTACCCTCACTCCCCCAACCTATGCACGAGTTGATATTAAATTCTCCTTTGGACTAATTGTACGCTCATCTGCTGCCGAGGGAATTGTTGGGGGGGAGAATCTCCGTGAAAATGAAACGTTGCGTAAATGTATGGAGGGTACCTCCAAGATATTACAAGACCAATTACCTTTACCACCCGACGTTGCCGACCTTGAGAAGAGAGCCACGCCGAGTTCATTCAGGGGGATGTTTCCAGAGGCGTACTACAATCCGAACTTCGAGCCGACTGTAATTAGCATTGAGGAGGACAATTCAAAGAAGGACGGTGATGACGACGATGGCAAGGCCTCGACCAAGGGGGGGAATAAACGTACCTTGGTCAAGGCAAGTTTTCCTGTATTCCTACGGGAGGAGGAAGAGAGTGAGGCGGGGAAGAAACTGTATTCGCGGATATTGAAGGAGACAAAGTCGACTGTTTTTAAATCATTGAGGGCGGCGGTATCAGGTGGATCATTTTTGTCTTTACGATGAGAAAGATAGAGAGGAGGAGGGTGGATGTTCAATCCTGTTTGATCATCTGGAGGCTAGGGGGTGTTTCCTTTTAGACTTAATTTAAGAAAGAGTGCCTGATGAACCTCACAGACAAAACTGAGTAGAAACAGACTGACTACCTTTTTCTGTCCTATTATTGTTGTTACACGGAATAATTCTAAACCACCATGTACATATATCATGTGCTCGAGTTTTTACAGATTCAACTCTAGACACTCAATTGCTCGTCTTGAGACTGTTTATAACTTTGATGGCGTATTAAGAGGGAGATCATCGATGCATGATATTTGTGTGGAATTCGACTTCGATCAGGAATTCTTTACCATGGCGCACGAGCAAGACGTAATAGGATGGAGGAGATTTATGGAAGGTATGGTCTGTGTCGGT
>Ga0247843_1002436_pt1 | contig 33780 bp, 28 predicted proteins | sample LaCruzMarch2017__FD_192420 | JGI IMG/M metagenome (GOLD analysis project Ga0247843, IMG submission 192420) | Freshwater microbial communities from meromictic Lake La Cruz, Castile-La Mancha, Spain - LaCruzMarch2017_8m | ecosystem: Environmental > Aquatic > Freshwater > Lake | place: Spain... | reverse complement strand
ACCTGCTCAACCAACGGCTCAATATCAACCAAAGCGGCTCTCAGAACTTTGTAATCAATTCTACGGCTCCCACGCTGGCGCGATATTTCATGCTGAGCGTGAGCTACAATGTGCGCGGTTATGAGAACAAATTAAAGAAGAATGATTGGTGGTAAGTAATAAATGTGATCCCCGCCCTCGCACTTCGTGCTATGGCGGGTAAAAATGTGGTCAATGAGAAAAATATGGCCAATTGGAAACACCAGACTCTAGTGACGCAATTTTAAAAACTGCCTTCCGTTTTCAGTCCGTGATACACCCAATATTGACCACATTTTTCTCATTGACCACATTAAACACATTGACCACATTAAAAATATTCCCCACATTCACATCCATGGCATTTAAAATCAAACTGTTCGCTTCTGTTTTCCTGCTCCTTCCCCTTGCACTTTTTGCACAAAAAAAGCCAAAAGTCGAGCCCGCCAGTCAGCCAACGGAAGAAGCGATTCAACGCTTGCAGGGTTTGGAAGACACGCTGGGCGTATTGGGTTATGCCATCGTAAACGACTCGATCGAAGCCGAACGTTTCGCTGCCTGTCGGGTGTTTATAACAACCCTGGTGCGTACCCTGAAAATTGAAAACTCGTTCAAGTACCCTTTTGAACAATTGCGCAGCGTCTCCATTTTGACGCCGCCTGACAGCAGTTTCAGGATTTTTACCTGGCAACTTTTCGTCAACGACTCAACGTACCGATACTACGGCACCATCCAAATGAATGAGCGTAAGCTAAAATTGTATCCGCTCATTGACCGGAGCTTTGAGATGCCAAAATTCCCCGGCAATGAAACCCTTCCGCCCGACCGCTGGTATGGCGCGTTGTATTTCAACCTGCGCCAATTCGATGGTCGTCAAGGCCGAAAATACCTGCTGTTTGGCTATGATGCCATTGATTTCTTTGAAAGAAGGAAGTTGCTGGATGTATTGAGTTTTGACAAGGAGGGTAACCCCGTGTTTGGCGCACCCGTTTTTGAAAAACCAGATGCCCCGCCCGAACACCGAATTTGTCTTCAATACTCCGCTGATGCAAAAGTGAAATTGAACTGGGATGAGCAATACCAAATGATTATTTATGACCACCTAATCCCTTTTCCCAGCCCCTATGGGCGAGATATGACCCAAGTGCCGGATGGCAGTTATGACGGCTATAAATTTGAAAAAGGACGTTGGAAATACGTGGACAAGGTCTTCGACGACAAACAAAAAGACGTCCCCTTCCCCGAACCCATATTGGATGCGCGAAAGGACAATGATATTTTGGGCAAGAAAAAGAAAAAGAAAGGCTGAACATCTCTAAATAAACTATACCCATGAACCTGCGGTGGCAAATCGCTCAGTTTTTTGAAATCCGTTGGTGGCGATACTACCTCTCAGGGAAAGAAAAAACAGCTTATTTAGACTGGAAAAAAAACTATTGGCAGCAGTTTTTGGCCCAAACGGGAATAACATTGCTCCCCGGCGATAAAGTACTGGATGCAGGTTGCGGCCCCGCCGGAATCTTTATGGTTTTGAACCATCAGGCAGTAGACGCACTGGATCCTTTGATAGAACAGTATCGAAAGGAACTCCCTCATTTCCAACCTGGAGATTATCCACACACCAGGTTTTTTTGTGAAAAAATCGAGCAGTATTTTCCTAAAAACCAATACGATACGATTTTTTGCCTCAATGCGATCAACCATGTAGCCGATCTACCGCTTTGCCTCGACCGCCTGGCTGCGCTGACAAAGCCTGAAGGCACTTTAGTGCTTTCTGTGGATGTCCACAATTCCAATTTTCTCAAACGTGTATTTCGACTTTTCCCTGGAGACATACTCCATCCGCATCAACACGATTTGGCGGAGTACGAAGCAATGCTAAGCAAGCGCGGATTTCATTTGGAAAAGAGGATTCAGATAAAAAAAGAATGGATTTTTGGATATTGGGTGCTGGTGGCTAAGGGTTCCAATAACCCGAAGGATTAAACATGGGTCATCCCGAATTTTTAAAAAAGTTCCTCTGGGACTTTTTTAAAAATTCGGGATGACTCATAATCTTTACATTATTTGAAAACTACATTCTTTGTCTTCGCACGGTAAACCCCTGCACCATAGCCGCCCGCTCCTGTAACTTCCAAAAGCGCTGGCGAAAAACGGCGCTCCAAATAAATCTTGCCGGGGCCTGCGCCTACTTTTTCTATCTTGTTTAAAGGGACGATTAGAGCCGTTGCGCCCGTTTCAATGGTAATCGCCGCCTGTGCATCTCCCTCATTTTCGCCATTGATCCAAGTGCCCACGACCTCATCAGAACCCAAGGCAGTTCCAGTCCACGGAATGGTAAGCGCAGCCGTTCGGGCAATTGAATCAGGCATTACACCGAAGTCTATGGGGTTGATCGTCACGTCATTGTCAAATGATTTGCCGTCTGTGTCTTCCCAGTGGAAGGTGCCTGAAGCTTTTAATCCGGCGTATTGTTTTTCGTAAAAGGCCAGAACTTTGTTGAATGAGAGCTTTTCGCCCTCAAAGGTCACTTCACTGGGCGAGGCCAGTTCGAGTTGGGTGCCCGTGATACTGCCAAAGCGAAACCAGGCACGAGCATAAGTTTTGTCTTCATTGGCATTGTAAAAGAGTTCGTAGTGGGTAAAAATCCTGTCTTGGTTCACGTCCGCAGACGATTCGCGTTGACAAGAAGAAGCAATCAGGATGGTGCAAATGGAGAGGAAAAAAAGAGTGTAACGCATAATTGAAAGTGATTTTGTTTGCCCAAAAACGGCTGAAAGCATTTAGTGTTACACAGCTGAGTGGTAAAAAACTGTTAAAAACTTACGCGAAGTGTAGCCATCCAGTGACGCCCTGCCTGTGGAAAAAAACCGGCTTGATGGTAAACACTCCCCCCTTCCAAACGGGTGTAGGCGTTGTCTGGCCGGGCATCATAACCCTCCGAAATGTAGCGATACGCCCAGCCATTGGAGGCGTATTTATTGTCGAATAGGTTGTTGAGAGAAACGATGACACTGGCTTGTTTTCCAATCACTTGCGTTAGGTCATAGTTGAGTCGCAAGTCACTTACAAAATAGCCGGGCAAAGAGGTTTGGGCGTTCGAAGTATTGTCTAAAAACTGCTGAGAAACGTATTTTCCAACGAGCGTTGTGGACAATTCAGAGGTCTGTGACAAGTTCCGAGGTTTAATAACAAAAGTCGCCTCGCCCCTTGCAATTAGGTTCGGAGAAAAAGCCAAGTCAGAATTGCGGTGAATCACAGTTTCCTGTTCACCACTGTCCCAATTGTCGCGGTATTCCGTAAAAGATCGTATTTTGTTTTGACTGAACGCCGCACTTCCTCCCAACGAGATAAGTCGTCCAATCTGTCCAGTTGCCTCGATTTCAAGACCCCTGCGCCAGCTGTCGGGCACATTGGTTCTGATATAAGCCCCGACATCATTGATACGCCCATCCAGCACGAGTTGGTCACGGTATTGCATCCAAAAAAAGTTGGCCGAGGCGGTCCATTTTTTTCCAAACCGTCGAATGCCTGCTTCAAGATCCAGCATTTGTTCGGGTAGAGGGCGACTGCTCGGAGTGCTTTGGGTGTAATCATCTCGATTGGGCTCCCGATGCCCCACTCCTAAAAAAGAGTACCCCTGCCAAGCACTTGAAAACGAATAGGTTGCACCGATTTTAGGATTGAAAAATGGCAACGAAGCAGTTTGTTGCACGTTGTTCAGTTCATTGTCAAATCCCAAAAATTTATAACGAACAGCCCGCAGTTGCAAGTCCAAAAACGCAGAAAAACGCTGTACCGGAGATATTTCAACTTTCAAAAAAACATTTGCATCCTGTTTGTTGGCCGTGTTTTCATAATATCGGTAATCATTGGGTGCTCCGGTGAAAAATTCAGCCCAAATGACCTCTCCAAAGTGTTTGCCTTCGTAGTGACTCCATGACCCGCCGAGCAAAAACGTTGGTTTCCAAGTCGTTCCAGGCAGCAACCGAAGTGCAAAAGTTCCGCCGTAAAAATCGTTGTCCAGCCAGCGGCGGCGCACCAAATCCATGGGAGGAATCACCGTATCCACAACCAATCCAAGCGGCAATCCGTAATCCCCCATATTCTGGTCTGCCTTGTACTGCTCAAAATATCCAAAACCCCTGGTATAATGACCATTGAGCTGCAAATGCAATTTGGGGGTAAGAACACGTTTGTAGTGAGCTAAAAAGTGTCGCTGGGTATAGTTGTCCACCTCATCGGGGTAAGATGAGCCGGGACGTTCCGCACCCGCCGTATTGAAGGTTCTAAGGCTTTCATTTTCAAGGTATTGGGCGGGAAGGCCGTTCCAAGCCTGGTAGGTAACTTCGTGACCGGAAAGCAGGTGAAACTGCGCGGATTGGCGTTCATCCAGGTAGGAGCCACTCAGGTGGATCGCCTCCATATCTGCACTGGCCCGATCCACGTAACCATCGGAATAAACACCCGACAATCGAGCAGTGAAAGCCACTTTACCCTCTAAAAGCCCTGTACCAACTAGTAATGAGTGCTTTCGGGTGCCAAAAGAACCAAGCGTATTGCTCACCGTGGCAAAGCGTTCGCTTGACACCTTTGAAAGATCGAGGTTCACACTGGCGCCAAACGCACCCGCGCCATTGCTGCTGGTACCCACACCGCGCTGAACCTGGATTTCTGTGGCACTGGACGCCAGATCTGGCAAATTAACCCAAAAAACACCCTGACTCTCTGCGTCATTCAGCGGTAAACCATTGATGGTCACGTTAATGCGGGTCGGGTCGCTCCCCCGGATGCGCAAACCGCTATAACCTGTTCCTACTCCGCCATCAGAGGTTTCTACCAGCGAAGGCACTGCAGAGAGCAGATAAGGAATGTCTTGCGCATGGTATTGTTGGGCGATTTTTTCAGCAGATAGATTAGAGTGCGGCACGGGACTTTTGACGTCTGTGCGCGTAGCTTGCACTACAATTTCGGAGAGGTGGATGGGTGATAAGTGATGGGTGGTGTCCGTTTGCGCAAGCATGGAAACCGGAAGGAAAAAAAGCAATGCTAAACCCATTGAACCAACAAAGTTCAAGGAAGATCTCCGCCCAATCGAGGCGTGTAAAACCAGAAAATCAAACATTCAATAGCGAAAAATGAGTGAAACATCCGCGACCGAAGGGGCTTCGGAAGCGTAGTGATGCCACTACCCCTTATCAATTCCTTACCCAAAATTACTTGGGCAAGTTCGATGGGTGTAATCTCAGTCCGCCGAACCTGAATACAGGTAAACAAGCGAACACCCCAATGATTGGGTGCAAAGATCAGGAAATTTCGCGGATTTTAGTACCTGATATCCCAAAAATAGGGCTGCTCTTCCTTTATATGGTCGTCAATCACTTTTTTAAGGGCGGTGCGATATTCGGCTTCGGTTGCTTTTTTGCCTTTTGATTTTTTGGGTGGAGCAAATTCGGTCGTCAGTTTTTTTGCTTCGATCCGATTGGCGGATACAATCATAGCGCCATTGTTCACGTCTGCTTCCAGGATGAGCCCTGGAAGGCCACATAAACGCTCTGGGCCGCCACTGTGCGGAATATCCAAGGCGAACCAGACGATTATTTTTTGCTGCTTAAGGGTATCTTCCCAGCTAGCATTCATGCAAAGATGTCCGGCTACTTCTTTCAGATCGTTCAATATCTTCCAGTCTTGGCACCGCATGGAATCTTGCACCAGGTAAGTTTTGCCCTGGATCGTAAGGGCATCGTGGATCGTATTTTGGGCAAAATCGCGCTTGGTAAAAAACGGCTCTTTCCGCCAGGAGTAACCTGCATCATCGGGTTCTGCGCGTTCTTCTGATTCCAGATATTTCGTCTGAGTTGGGTCAAAATGCAAAAGTGTGTATTCGTGCCATTCCGAACGTTTTCCCCACATGTAGGCGACCCGTTCTTTTCGCTGTTTGCTCATATAGGTCAATGCCTCCATTTTTTTAGTCCAATTGTGCGTCACAAGGTAACGGATGGTGCCTTCCGTAATGGGTTCAGGATTAGGCGTTTCCTGAGCCGTGACAAGCATCTGGAGGAAAAAAAGAAAGCAGAGAATTAAGGGCAGTTTTTGCATAAAAGGGTGTTCTATAAATTGGGTGAAAGGAAGTTGAAATCGCTTTAATGGCAGGCAATTTTCCGCACAAACACTTTTTGTGCCGTTTTATTTTTCAGAACGACAAAGATCTACCGCCTTCTTTCAATCTTCGGCGCAATAAATTGTAGGCTGTCAGCGACGACTATAATTCTATCTAACTTTGCCCCATGAATCGCGCTACCCTTGTTTCCGAAATATTCCGCAAAAAAACCTTCTTATGCGTCGGCCTGGACACTGAGATGGCCAAAATCCCGCCGCATTTACACGGTTTGGATGATCCCATTTTAGAATTCAACCGCCAAATAATAGACGCAACACGCGAACTTTGTGTGGCCTACAAACCCAACATTGCTTTCTATGAAGCGCTGGGCCCAAATGGCTGGCACACCCTCGCCCGAACGCTTGAATACATTGGCGATCAACACTTTATCATCGCCGATGCAAAACGGGGCGACATTGGCAATACCAGCCGCATGTACGCCGAGGCCTTTTTTAACCAACTCGGCTGCGATGCGGTCACCGTTGCGCCTTACATGGGCGAAGACAGTGTTGGCCCTTTCCTGGGTTTTGAGGGCAAATGGGCCATCCTGCTGGCACTCACCTCCAACGAGGGCAGTAATGACTTCCAGCGAGATTGGCTTGAAGATTCTCGCCAAGAAGTCTGGGAAAAAGTCTTGCAACGCAGCCAGAACTGGGGTACGCCCGAAAATCTAATGTTTGTCATAGGCGCCACGCACCCCGAAGCCTTTATCCGTGTCCGAGAAATTGCCCCCGAGCATTTTTTGCTGGTGCCCGGTGTGGGGGCACAAGGAGGTGATTTGGCGGCAATATGTGAGCATGGTATGAATCAGGATTGTGGCCTTCTTATCAATGCCTCCCGCAGCATTCTCTACGCCTCTTCCGGCGAAGATTTTGCCCAAAAGGCAAGCGAGGAAGCAAAAAGGTTGCAGCAAACCATGAAAACGTTGTTGGAATCTCTGAAAAATGAACGCTGAACTTTTCATGCGGCGATGTTTCCAACTAGCTCAACTGGGCTCGGGGCATGTTTCACCCAACCCGATGGTAGGAGCCGTGCTGGTTCACGAGGGCAAAATCATTGGGGAAGGCTGGCATCAGCATTGGGGCGAGGCACACGCTGAGGTGAATTGTTTACGGTCTGTTTCCCCTGATAAACAAGCACTTATCCCCTACTCTACCCTATTTTGCAACCTGGAGCCCTGTTCACACTTTGGCAAAACGCCTCCCTGCGCTGATTTGATTTTAAAGCAGAAAATACCAAAAGTGGTGGTGTGTAATACGGATCCCAACCCGCTGGTGGCAGGTAAAGGTTTGGCAAAATTGAAAGATGGGGGCGTGGAAGTAAATGAAGGCGTGTTGGAAACAGAAGGTCGGTGGCTCAATCGGGCATTCTTCACCTGGATCAGCGAACAACGGCCGCACGTCATTTTGAAATGGGCGCAAACACAGGATAATTTTTTGGGAAAAAGAGGCGAACGGACGGCCATTTCCAGCCCTCCAGCCCTTCGACTGGTGCATCGTTGGAGGGCGGAATGTGATGCAATTTTAGTAGGAACCAGAACGGCCGTACTCGACAATCCTCGTCTGGACGTTCGTCATTATTTTGGTGAAAATCCCTTGCGCATTGTGTTCGATTCAAAGGGACAAATCCCCGGTAACTACCACTTGTTGGATGATTCTACAGAGACTTGGGTGTATGGAGATTCAGCCAATGCAGCACAGTTTATTCGTACAAAGTTCATTCCATCCGAAGGCAAAGTGTTGATTTCGAATCTTCTAGAGTCTCTGAAAAGTGCGAACCTAGCAATACTCATGGTAGAAGGTGGCGCCGATATTCTGAATCAGCTTTTGCAAAATGGTTATTGGGACGAAATCCGGGTGCTTGAAAATAAGCAGCGCCTGGGTGAGGGTCTGAGTGCTCCACAAATTCCCGCTCAAGCAATATTGAAGGAACAATTTCAAGTTGGAGAAGACATCGTGCGTATTTTTGCCCATCAAGTTATTCCAGTCCAATCCTGACAAACCTTCTATGCAGATCACTAAACTAGGACTTCAGCTCCCTACCGACCCGCGCTGGGTGAATCTTGCTGAAATCGAACTCGGCGAAATCCTCACCGACCACGCTTATTGCGAGCAAAAGGCCGCAACCTCCTGCATTTCGCTCATTCAAGCCTACCCGGACCGCATTGAACTGGTGGAAGAAGTAGCACCGATTGTGACCGAAGAGTGGGGACATTTTAGAATGGTTTTGGCCGAATTGAAAAAACGCGGTCTCCAACTGGGGCGGCAGCGGAAGGACGAATATGTAAACCAACTCCTTGGTTTTCAAGAGAAAGGTAAGCCAAGAGAACTCGCATTGCTCGACAAATTGCTCATTTGTGCCATGATAGAGGCACGGAGCTGCGAGCGATTTCGATTGCTGTCCCTACACTGTTCTGAAGAGGATTTGCGCGGGTGGTACCACAAGTTCATGGTTGCAGAAGCGGGGCATTACCGCCTATTTCTAGACCTCGCTGAACGCTATTTTGGAAAAGAAAAAGCGCAGGCACGTTGGAAAGAGTGCCTTGTTTTTGAAGCTTCCATTATGGAAAATCTCCTCCCACGCGGGGATAGAATGCACTAGTGCCGCATCCGGCGAATAACCTGTGAATGTTGCGACATTAGAATCACCAACCTTTCACCTTATTGATTTTGCCTTCTTCTCCAAAGTATTCTTTCGAGACTTTGTTGTAAGCGGATGCTGCTTCCTCGGCAGTATCAAACATCCCGATGTGTTTGGCTTTGCCTTGGAGCGAAATGACGGCACGGAATCGCCGATGCTCTCGATAAACCCCCGTAAAACCTGTATTGCTGCTGGTTTTGCGCATTCGGCTGGCGGTTGCACGCGAACGGTACACCAGGTTATCAAGACGGCAATCAAGTTTGTCTCCATTTTTTGCACCTACCAGCCTCTGCACCTTGGTTTTATCTTTAGCCAAGAATTTTTCGGCAATTAACTTGTGCAGGTAAATGGTTTCGGTTTTAAATCCTCCTTCTGCTTTTTTCCAAGTTTTTTGGAAAACAACACAGCCGCTTGAGTGCAGGCGAAGGTGGTTGAGAATGTCAATTTTAGAAAGATATGGGTCAGAATTGATCCATTCGTACACGCGGTCATCCAGGAGAACATTCTCCTCCGCGTTCTTAAGCTTAACTTTGTAAATCACAGCTAAAATATTTAATCAGGTTTTGGAAGAAGCATCAGCAAGCCATTGGGATGACTACTTAATGAGCACTAAATTGATTATGAAGACGTACACATGTTTAACCGAGGGGCTGCTCCGAATATTTTGTAAGGGAGATTATTTTGGGTTCAAATTTAGGAACTTGTCATTTTATAGCAAAAGGTTTTTTGAAAATTTTTTATTTGGTTGTAAATAAAAAATAAGCGATACCTCTGCGAAACAACGTTGAAACGAAACTTAACTCACTAACATACAAAATAACGTTCGCCGCCCCAATTAGTTCGAGAGATCGGCTTCATGCCTCCAATAAGGTTGATTTTCCGCCGAAAAAGTGTTTTCTAAGAAAAGGATATATTTCACCTGACCCAATATTGGGCAAAAACTTCCGTTCTTTGGCCTCCGTTTTTAAACACAATTCCAATTATGCGTAAAGGCCTTTCCTGTTTCCAGTTTATCTGCTTGATTATAGTTCTTGTCGCCCAACAAGGGTTTCTTTTGGCTCAAAAACCGATCGAACAATTGGTGGTGAGTGGCACGGTATTACTTCCTGAAAAGAAAGCTCCCGACAACAAAGCAATGCTTGCGGCCATCAAAAACACTTGGAAACTAAAAACAGATTCCGTTAATATTTCCGACAAAACGATTATTTTTAATACCACAGGGGGCGCAACCGTCATGATTGCCTATCTTGATTACCCCGCCGCACCGGATGAAATCGGAGCAGCAGCCCGCCTCTCTTGGTTATGGAAAACGGCAGCTGAAGAGACCTCCAGGCATCAAGCGCAGGTGGTCATTTCTGTCATCGGACCAGCCAACCGCAGCCTGGATCTTCACAAAATTTTTACACAGGCAGCCGCAGCGACGCTTGAAGTCACACGCTCGCCAGGCATATTTGTGGAGGGCCAATATCTGTTGCTGGCGAATGGCTATTACACCGCCGCCGCCCGAAATATGGTACAAAACCAAAGCATCCCGCTCTATTGCTGGGTCTATTTTGGAAGGCCCGGGGCTGGCAATGGCTTCACCTATGGACTCACTGAATTTGGACTGGAGGAGATGGAAATTGTGAACTCAACCCATGCTGAAATTGAGGTGCATGCAACGCTTTATGATGCTGCCCTCTCCGTGGTCAAGTACGGCACCCATTTTCAAGACGGGCAAACCTTGACGACTGAAGAAGGCGCCAAATCTGTAGTGCATCTCGTTAAGGGCACCTATTTGGAAGACAAAAAGGTGCTTCGACTAGATTATTAATCTTGAAAAAACAAATCGGTAAGTATGCGAATTATAGGTTACATCGAACATCCCAGCCTAAAAATCACAGTATTTAAAAATGATGGTCGCAGCTCGGTGAAATTTGAGACTTCACTGTACGAACAAACCTTCAAATTGGGCGATGACGAGCGTTTCGGCACGCTGGAAGGGGTTGAAAAAATGGCCGACGCCCGGATGCTTGAAAAAGTCCTGGAGGGGTTTCGGCAAATGCACAGCATAAGACTGGATGCCATGGCCCGGACGTTTCCATTACAGGCAGAATCAACTTTTGAAGAAATAATTTGAGTGGGATGGAACACGGATGAACTGTGATTACCAATCCCCACCAGCTCCACCACCTCCAAAGGAACCGCCCCCAAAACTTCCACCGCCGCCTCCACCCCAACTTCCGCCGCCACTGGAGCCCCCGCCAAAACCTCCGCCGCCGATCCACCATCCGCCGCCAAAGTTATCGTCATCGCGATTTCTCTTTTTAGATCGCCCATCATGCGTGATCATTTGACCGATATTTCGCAGTTTGTAAACGATGGCCCCCATTACCAGAAAAAAGATAAGGGCAATAAACAGAAGTACCAAAATAGATACTCCTTTGCCCGCCTCGTGGGAAGGTTCTTTTTGAAATTCACCTTCAAGCGCCGCGATAATGTTATCCAACCCGGCATTGATACCCTCATAATATTGCTGCTGACGAAAATAAGGACCCATCGTGTTGCGGATAATCTGCCCAGCCGTGATATCGGGCAAAGCGCCTTCGGTTCCGTAGCCTGTGGCAATAAAAATGCCTCGATCCGGTGCCTCGCTCTTGATAAGCATCACCACGCCGTTGTTTTTGTCCTTGCGCCCAATGCCCCACCGGTTGCCCAGCTCAAAGGCATAACTCGCCTTATCGTAATCGCCAATATCTGGACGAATCATAACTACCACCTGGGTCGAGGTACTATCCCAATAATTGCGTAGTTTTTGTTCGAGTGCACTTATTTGGTTCGGTTGCAACCAGCCCGAATAGTCGTGTACATACACTGCTGGCTCCGGTTTTGGCGGAAAAAGCCCTGCATCGCTTTGTGCGAACGCAGCCAGTGGCAGTAGGAACAGCAAAAGCCACGAAACCTTAGCCATAAATAATCTCGTCTGGAAGTTCATTGTCGTTGTTATTTTCATCGGCGGGGAAATGTTCGCTCAATCTTTGCCCAATGAGGTGGATGGCTTTGCAAATACCCTCTGCGGCTTCATCGCGCATGAAATGTTCGTGCAAAAGTTTCTTTTCGGCTTCCCAAAATTGGTGACCTACCCGCTCGTGTATGCCTGCATCTCCCCAAATGGCAAAGTGATGGCTTTTTTCCGCGAGGTAAATCAGCACCGCATTCCGCTCCTTGGTATTGAACATGCCAAAAAGTTGGAATAATTCTGCGGCCCGCTCCACGGGGGAGTCGCGTAAACAAAATTCCTCCACATACAAGCGGATTTCACCGCTTGTAGCACGCTCCGCTCCTCGAATGGCCGAAATGACTCGGGCTTCAACTTCTTTGGTGAATATCATAGGATCCAGTGTGAACAAGAGTCCTCCCAAATTTTATCCAGGTTTTCAATAAAATTTGGAAGGACTCCTGCGTAACCAATTAAAACTTTACTTCAGGCGCTTTTTCACTTCCTGGTATTGCCTGGAAATAGCCCTTCGGTGAAAAACCGAAAATACCTACCAGCAAATTGGTAGGAAAGTGACGGATATGGGAGTTGAAATCCTGCACAGAACCGTTGAAATTTTTACGTTCCACAGAAATACGGTTTTCGGTGCCTTCAAGCTGTTTTTGCAGATCCAGAAAATTCTGGTTGGCTTTCAAATCTGGGTAGTTCTCGGTCACCATCAAAAGACGGCCCAAAGCCCCGGAAAGTCCCTGTTGTGCCTGTTCAAAACGCTGAATGGCTTCAGGCGTGAGGTTCTCCGGGTCAATTTTCGTTTGTGTGGCAGAAGCACGGGCTTGTACGACGGCTTCCAGGGTCTGTTGTTCAAAATTGGCGTATCCTTTTACAGTGTTGACCAGATTCGGGATCAAGTCGGCCCGGCGTTGATACTGATTTTCAACCTGCGACCAGGATGCTTTAACGGCCTCATCTTTTTTGACGGTTGTGTTGTAAGAACCGCACATGCTAAAGACTAGCACAGCCACCAGGCCAAGCAGAATAATGGGAAGATATTTGCGGATGTCTGTCATAGTTTCAAAATTTGAGTTTGAATGTTTTGTTTTGAAAAAAATTGAATGGGCGAAAGTAAATAGAATATATGGGTTTAAAGTTTTGCGCCTAAAAAAATAAAGAGGTTGATTTTATCTTACAACTTGGTGAAATGCAAACATTTAGATGCAAAAGAGAGCCCTGAAAAGTAAAGATTAATGAGCTATTTTTAACGACGAAATGCCGCCGCCAAAATCCCGGAGGCCACCGCAGCATTCAACGACTCCGCTCTTCCAGCCGGGTGGCGCGGGATACTGATTCGATGCGTAAGCACTCGTTCAGTTTGAGCAGAAATGCCTCGTCCTTCGTTACCGATTACTAGCAAACCGTTCGCCGGAAGTTTTGCTTCAAATACATTCTCGCCATCGAGCACGGCACCTGCTACCTGAATTTGTGGGGTATTTGCCAAAATTTCGGCCAATTCGATTTCCCAGGTTGGTACCCGAAAAATAGCACCCATGCTTGCCTGCACCACTTTTGGGCTGAAAACGTCCACACAATCAGGCGAACAAAAAACCGCCGGGAAGCCAAACCAATCGGCCACACGAAGGATGCTGCCCATGTTGCCAGGGTCTTGAATACCATCGAGATAGAAGCAGATATCAGTAAGCGCAAGTTCCCCCGCCTTCGTTGAAACTTCGGCGGGTAAAAAGTTACAAGTTTCAAGGGGAATGTCCACGACTGCCAGCACCTGGTTGGGAGTATTTAGCGCAGATATTTTGTCGAGCTCAGCTTCAGTGACGGGGTTTATTTTTGCTGAAATTGGACGCAAAAGCCGGCTGTTTTTTTCAATCCAGGGCTCTAATGCAAAGATGGCTGATACGCCAATGTGCGACTGCTCTAGCAGTTCGGCCACCATTTTCTCCCCTTCCAAGAGAAATTGGCCGTGCTGCTGGCGGTATTTTTTTACGCTGAGCGAGCGGAGGTGTTTGAGCTGGGATTGTGAGAGCATAGGTAGTAGATTACTTCACCATGTAATCTTTGAAGTCTTCCAAAGGCGCATTGAAGTCGTCAGCCATATACACTAGGAAGCCTTATGAATAATGCACGAGGATATATAATAAAGATTTTGAGCGGAGCATCTGGTTGCATGATACGGATTTTCGGCAGCAAGTGTAAAACTTGTGGCACAGTTGACTCAAGGACTCGAATTCTACTAGCCAAAGTTTGTTATGCTGCCATTTCCATTGCAGACCGTTCGTATTCAGGAACGTATCCCAGCACCAAAGCATCTGTTTCGATGCCATGTTCTATGAGTATTTCCATCAGGCCAGGGTCCGTTCGGTCTTCATAAATCCATATCTGACCATCGCGGATAGCCGCATGAATAAGGCATTGGTGGACGTATTGCTTGTCATGCCATCCCATTGAGAACAATACAAATTGATCACCGTCCACGATAAGAATTCGTTCGACATTTGGTGTGTTGACGGGACGTCGCGAAGCGTAACGCGACAAAACTGCATGCAAAGTCTGGCGATAATTTTCTATTCGATCCATGACACAATAGTTTGATTTTGAATATCTATAACAATAAGGCGCATGTTGTTCTCTTCGATACGCCGAATGAAAAATGCCGCTCGAAAGAAGTTTGAGGCAGTTTCTTCCGATATGGCAAGGTACAGGTTTCGGTTAATACCTTCATCGTTGATTAGACTGCAAAGTTAATCGAATACGAGGACTGAATATCACAGGATTTTATACAGCAAAGTAAAACTTGTGGCAACCGATTCCTAAGACTCTGAGCTATAGGGGCGACTCCCGCGTTTTTTTACCGACTTTTGCGGCAACCAAAATTGCGCTGAGCCATTTACTCCATCATGTTTTTGTTCCGAACAAGCATTTTCCTACAAAAAAAGTCAACTTTCCGAAAGTTTGGAACTTTCGGAAAGTTCGTGTTGCTCTGCTGCCTCGCGCTTTCCGCATGCAACGTCACCAAACACTTGGACGCCGAGAAGGGCGAGCGTCTGTTGGTCAAAAACTCCTTAAATATAAAGGCTGAAAAACGACTCAGCCTATCCGCCAAAACTGCACTCTCCAATGAACTAGCGCCCTTTTACCGCCAAAAGCCCAACCGCCGCAGTCTGGGGTTTTTCTATCCGCGCTTGGGCTTTTACTACAAATTCCGCGACCGAAAATCAGATTTTGCCAAATGGATCAACAAGCGCATCGCTGAGCCGCCCGTGGTGTATGATTCATTGATGGCGCAGCGCACTGCCCTTAATTTCAAAACACAGATGCGCCAAAGTGGTTACTTCCGCGCAGAATCTAGTTTCAAAACCAAACTGGTGGGAAAACACAAGGCCAAAACCACCTACGAGCTCAACCTGGGTCCGCGCTATACCGTTGACAATGTGCAATTCGCAAGCCGAGACACCCAGGTACTTCAAATTTTGCAGGCCATTGCAGGAGAGTCACTCATAAAACGCGGCGCTCCGCTAGACATCCACCTTTTTGATGCCGAAAAAAATCGGATTACTTCGGTATTGAAAAATCGTGGTTACGCTTATTTTATTCCACAGTACGTCGAATTCGGTGGCGACAGCACGGACACGAAAGCGAATATAACCATTGAAGTGCTACCTTTCAATGACAGCACGATGCACCGCACTTATACGATTGGGAAAATTGAAGTGCTCTCGGGGGTAGTGCCCAATTTTTCTTCGATGCGGCGCGACACCACCATTGCCGGGGTGTATTTTGCAGCAGCAGAAGCCAAACTTTGGATCAGGCCGAGTTTGCTTCGGAGAAAAATCTTGCTAGACCCAGGCGATTTATTCCAACAATCAAATTTTGACAAAACGCTGCGAAACCTGAACACCTTAGGGGTTTATCGCTTTGTATCGCTTCGCCCAGTGCAAGACAGCACCGAGACAGACAAGATAAACGTAACCGTTAACCTTTCGCCCAACGAACGTTTTTCACCGGGGGGGGATTTGGACTTCAACTACTCCCGGAATTCGATCAGGTACGGACTTTTGGGGCTTTCCCCCATATTTTTCCTGGTAAATCGAAACCTGCTCTCGGGCGCGGAGAATTTGCAGAGCAGCGTGAGCTACAATATCGAATTTGATATTGCTAATCCGAAAATCGTTTTTTCACAGGAGTTCAAATTTCAAAACGAACTCTTATTCCCGCGTTTTTTTGACTATTTTGGTTTTTGGTGGCTCGCTGATAAATTCCACTTGGGCAAAGAGCGCCTTCTAAGCAAAAAATTTTACGAGCGCATCCGTTCAGATGGCGAGGCAAGGCTTTCCATGAACTACAACTATCTGGATGTCACCAATTTCTACTCCTACCACCTATCCAACGTATCCTTTGGTTACCGGGTTCGTTCTGATCCAGAACATCAGTACAGCTGGGATCATGTTGGGTTGGATGTACTGCGCCCTCGATTTGATTCGCTGCTGATCCCGGGAGAATTCTTACGGCGAAGTTTTGGCAACCAGCTTTTCACGGGCCTGGTACTTCGCTCCTTCAACTATACTTATGCAAACCGCCCCAACCGTTTTGGCGAGCGTTGGAATTATCGTTTTAACACCGAATTGAGTGGCCTTGAGGTACTCGCAGCCAATCGTGCCTGGCCCTTGTTGAGCGGCAAGAAGGAAGAAGTTTGGCGTATCGGAGACTTGGATTTTGCCCAGTTTTTGCGGCTCGACCAAGAGGCCGTGTACACGCGCAATTTTACTCAAGGCGTGGTTGGCGCAGTGCGCATTGGGGCTGGGGTGGCCGCGCCGTTTGGCGATACGCGGGCCGTGCCTTTTGTAAAGCAGTTTTTTGTGGGCGGCCCTTCGAGTCTCCGAGCCTGGCGCATACGAGAACTGGGGCCTGGAGGCTACACAATACGGGATACCCTTACCAATGAGCCCAAACCGCTGGCCACCCAACCATTTTATCAGGCAGCAGACTTCCGCTTCGAGTTTGGCGGCGAGTTGAGATTCCCACTTTTTTTGTGGCTAAAAGGGGCTGTATTTGTAGACGGCGGCAATATCTGGACACTACGAAAAGACCCTGACCGCCCGGAATCAGAATTGCGCTGGGATTCTTACAAGAACATCGCGATCGGCACGGGTTTGGGCCTTCGTATGGATTTGGATTTTTTTGTATTGCGCATAGATTTTGGCTTGCCCGTACGTCGCCCTTACGCTGATGCCGACGGGAATGGCTATTGGGTTCGTAACCTGTTTTCCAAAATGCAGCCCAGGGATTTCAACCCAAATTTGGCGGTGGGGTATCCGTTTTAATAGGGTTTAGTGGGTTGAGCGTTGAGGAGTTTAGAGTTTAAAATGTTGAGCCTCAACGCTCAACTCCTCAACCCTAAACTACCTCCTCACCTTCCAAATCCGCTGAAACTGGGGCTTTCTACCTTCGTTGGCTGCTATCCAAACATTGCCCTCCCATTGTGTGATGGACTCGAACTGCTTGGAAATCAGGAATTTGGGCAATCGTTTCCATCGCTGTTTTCCTTTAAGAAACTGACTGCCCGAAAAGCCTGTGAAATACATCGCGCTGGCGCGTGTGAACGGGATAAAGCCCAGTCTTTTTCCAATGATGTAGCCCGTGAGCGCAAGCGTACTCCCATCGCGACTAATCGCAGCTCCTGTCACCACTCGGTTTTTGAGCCGCACGCTGTCCCGCAATTCGGCTACGTATTCGATCGCCTGGTTGGGAATGGTCGGCAGGACATAGTGCTTGGTGTAAAAATTTCCTTTAAAACTATTTTTTGAAAAAAGATGCAGGCTATCGCGGTAAAATACCATCGCCTCACAATTGAAATTCCATTCTGCTTCGTGGGTCGGCGGGAAAGCTGTTTGGTCAGGATAACGAAACTGAATGCTGTCCAGTGTACCTGTTGTGGGGTTGTAACGGAAGATACGCAGGTTGCGCCGACGGTTATAGTTGTTGCCGAAATCGCCAATGTACAAGTTGCCTGCGGGGTCGTGCGCCAGGTCTTCCCAATCGAAATTTTTAACCGGCAAGTGCCTGACTTCCAGCAATTTCCCTTCCAGTGGATCGAATTTAAAAAGATCGGAAGGGTTATTGGAATCATTGAGCAGCCAAAGCTCGCCGTTGGGCAGGCGGGTCATGCCGGATACTTCTTTCAAGGCAGTGGGCAACCTGCTTTTGCAAGCGAGTTTTTTATTTTGTGAAAAAAGCAAAAGAGGCAGCCATAAAAAATAAAAAAGTAGAATACGGCGTAGCGTTAAAGTTGTCATGCCTAAGTCAGTTGGGTGTGAGATATGGGGGCTTGCAAGGTTTAGGCCAAAAGGGTCGTGCACCGAAAAAAAACGCCCTACAGTTTGGAGACCGTAGGGCGGTAGGCCGAAATTCATTTCGGCTAAATTGTTATGGTGTGGTCGAAATTCATTTCGACCTACATTTTCACAAAACGTGTCGTCCAGGTTTTCCCAGCTTTTTCGAATCGGGCAAAATAGACCCCCGATTTATACAACGAAACATCCACCTTTTGTAGATTGTCGGGGTTGTAGTAGGTTTTGATGACCTGTCCTTTGGCGTTCAAAAGGGTAATACGATCAAAAGACGTACTCATTTCAATTATAAGCAGGCTGTTGGCCGGGTTGGGCGAAAGCGATACTTCTGAACTAAAATCAGCTTCGTGGGCAGCAACCATGAGATCAATATCATCATTGTAGCGAGGAAGCACCTGATAACCCGAGTTGAAAGGATTGCTTGCGTCAAACTGTCCTCCGAGGCCCGTAAGGTCGAAGGGAGTGGTTGGAGCAGGAAAATTGTAAGTCTCTACGTCGCGATCAATACGGATCTGGATCGTATCGTTCGGGCTGCTATCGGATACAGCACGGGCATTAAAGCCGCTTGATCCCATTCCCGTGGTCCACTCCGCTGGATCAACAAGGTGCAAATTGTTGATTTTAACCAATTTAGACTCTGTTGCTTCAGACAAACTTGATACTACCGTCGGCGAAAGCAAGGGATTGTCGGCGGAGGTTTTAATAATCGTATCCGGACGAATTTCAGTCTGCCCATTGAATTGCCCAATCGTGCCCCGAACCGTCACTTTGTCTTTTTCTTGTACTGTGTACCCAAAGGTGCCGCCCAGGGTGGAGACTGCGATGCCGTCGCCATTGTTGTCAATGAGGGTAAAAAGCAGTGAAGGCATGCTGTTATTAATCGGACGAAGGTTGACACCATATACCGTGCCTTGCAGTTCACAGCTCGCATTGAGCGAATCAGCCACCCCGGTGGTAGGGTTTTCTGTGGTGACCACGCCAATGGTGCGAAGCGGGTAGCACTTCACGTTGATGGTCACACTAGCCTCGGAGCAGCCGTTGGCATCACAGATTTGATAAGTAAACTGATCTGGACCACAATAGCCGGCATTGGATTGGTAAGAAATATTGTCTCCATTCACGGTGGCACTGCCCTGAGTAGGGGGCGTGGTAATGATAAATAGTGTGAGGGAATTGATAATCAGGTCATTGCCTTGGACATTGAGGAGGGAAGCCTGACCAGAAGGTACAGCTACGTTATCATCCACGGCAGTGATCATGTTCATGCCGGTGCAGCCAGAGGCCGCGTCGGGGTTGCCTTTTACCTCGATTCCATTGATGATTTTACCCGTGCCGGTAGAAGCCGCTTGCCAATTTGCAGGCAGGCTATTATCTGAATTGTAGTCGCACAGCACGATGGACGGCCCCATGCCTGCAGCCTCTACAGGCCAAGGCGCTGCATTCAAATAGGATACTGCATCTTTGAGTGTGCCCGCTGCATCCCGAAGCTCAATGAGTTCACCTCCGTTGCTAAGTGCTCCGGCTGTCCACACCGTTGGCGCAAAACCAAAGACGGATTGAAAAGCGCTGGCACTTTTTGCCAAAACGACATATCCACCGGGTGCCATGACGGTGCCTGCCGGAAAAACGTACTCAATGCTGTTCATTGGGGTGAACGTCCAGCCCGAAATATCGGCAGCCATATTGTTGAAGTTGTGCAATTCGATGTATTCCAGCGAATCGTTGCCGCTTTCTGGCGGGTTGTACATGATCTCGGTGATGATGACTTGGGTGCGGCCTGTGGCGGCAACAGCCAATAGAAAGGTGCAAGCCAGGATAATTTTTTTCATGTTTTAAAATTTTGACTTTTGATGTTGTCTTGTAATCTCAGGACACTTGCAGCTTTGACAAAACACGCAAAGCCCTGATTGTCTTTGGTTCAAAAAACAGTTTAATGGAAAGCGGCTCAAAAGTAGATAAAAGTCCTGCACCAAGCCACAGGCAACCCGAGGGGTTTTGCCCAACAATGGCAAAACTTAACGGGGAGTTAACATGGCTGGTGTAATTTCGCGGCTGGTAATTTCAACCGTTTTTCTAAATCTAACCACTTTCGTATGAGGAACATTTCCAAAATTTTGGGTGCTAGTTTCATTTTTATGCTTCTGGCAGCCAATCAACTTTTTGCACAGGGCTCCACTTCTTCGTCTATTGCAGGTCTTTTGACCGATACTAATGGAGAGGCGCTCATTGGGGCAACTGTTATTGCCCGGCACGAACCATCAGGCACAACCTACGGTACTGCAACACGCGCTGACGGTCGTTTTAACATGACAGGGCTAAGAGTAGGTGGCCCGTACACCATTCGGGTAACTTACACGGGCTACAAAGAACAGGCTAAAGAAAACGTTTACCTCTCGTTAGGGCAAACGTATGTTTATGAATCTGTTCTCAAAGATGATGTTGAAGTTTTGAGCGAAGTCCTCGTGGTGGCTAAAAAAAGCCTGCTCAACACGGAGAAAAATGGCGCGTCCACTGACATCAGTGCAGAGGAGATCAACGTACTTCCAACGGTCAACCGCGACTTGACGGATTATGCCCGTTTGACTCCACAAGCAAGTATCCGGGGCGACAATATCATCACGATCGCAGGGGCGAACAACCGCTTCAACTCCATTTACATTGATGGTGCGGTGAACAATGACGTATTTGGCCTGGCCGCTTCGGGCACCAATGGAGGACAGACCGGCATTTCGCCGATCTCTCCGGACGCTATTGACCAGATCAATGTCGTGGTTGCTCCTTATGATGTGAAATTGAGCGGATTCTCTGGTGGCGGCATCAATGCTGTGACACGTGGCGGCTCCAATGAAGTGGAGGGCTCCGTTTACTATTTTACACAAAACGAAAACATGGCGGGGTTAAAAGTTTCCTTGCCCGACACGCTGCCAAAATCAAAGCGCCGATTGCCTGATTTTGTGGCCAACACCTTTGGTTTCCGCGTGGGTGCTCCTTTGGTGAAGAACAAAGTTTTCATTTTTGTCAATGCTGAAATCCAGCGCAACGAGACACCACAACCCTTTGATTTTAGCAATTACAACGGCAATACCAAAGATCAATCTAAAATTGATCAATTTGCTGCACGCTTAGGCGAATTGGGCTACGACGGCCTTGACTACCTGGAAAAGACAGACAAACTGGATGGCGCAAAAATCCTGGCCCGTTTGGATTTCAACCTGTCAAAAAACCACAAACTGATGGTTCGTCACCATTACACCAAAGGTGAATCCTTGGGCTCACAAAGCTCTACCAACACAACGATCAGGTTTTCTAATTCGGGCATTCTTTTCCCATCGGTAACCAATTCAACTGCCGTAGAATTGAACAGTACCTTTGGGGGAAATATGTCCAACAGCCTTATTGTCAGCTACACCAGTGTGAATGACGATCGCGACCCGGTAGGGAATCCACGGCCCTATATCAATATTCAGGACGGTTCAGGTTCTATTCAAGCGGGCAGCGAACAGTTTTCAACTGCCAATTTGCTGGAACAGAAGATTTTTACCCTGACGGACAATTTCAATATTTACAAGGGTAAGCACCAACTGACCTTCGGTACGCACAATGAGTTTTTTGACATGTACAACTTGTTCATCCGTCAATCTTATGGAGTGTACCGCTACAGCAACATTGATGATTTCCTTACAGGCAAATTGCCGAACCTTTACAACAGAACGTATTCTCTGTTGCCGGGCGACGGTGCCGAAGATGGAGCTGCTGCTGCAGCTGATTTCAAAGCCTTGCAATTGGGATTTTATGCCCAGGATGAATATGCAGTCAGCAAAACCCTCTCGGTTTCAGCAGGTTTGCGCGTTGACATCCCTATGTTTTTGGATGACCCGACCGCTGCTACTGCTTTCAATGAAACCGAAGGACAGTTGATGGCCAATGCTGGTTATGACCTCCGTGGCGCAGTAGCTGGCAAAGCGCCGGGTACTCAATTGTTGTTTTCTCCGCGCATAGGCTTCAACTTTGACATCAATGGAGACCACAGTCTGGTGCTGCGTGGGGGCGCTGGTATTTTCACCAGCCGCATCCCATTTGTATGGCCAGGTGGCATGTACACCAACAACGGTGTTTTATTGGCATCAGTAGCGGCAAACTCTACCGATATTGCTAAAGACTCCAATTTTGTTTTTTCACCGGATGTCAACCGGCAGTACACCAACGCAGATTTTGGAAAAAATGCGGGTTCTGCTCAGATTGACTTGTTTGCAAAAGACTTCAAATACCCACAAACCTTCCGCACCAGCTTAGCATTGGATATTAAGTTGCCTTTGGGATTGGTGGGTACCTTGGAAGGTATCTACTCTAAAACCTTGAACAACATCGTTTATCAGAACATCAACCGCACCCCTTCCACGGCAAAGTTGAAAGGTGGACCCGACACAAGGGATATTTATCCGAACACTTTTATCAGTTCAAAATACACCGATGTGATTCTGGGTTACAATACCAATGAGGGCTCTACTTACAGCCTCACGGCTCAGCTTCAAAAGCCGTTTAGCGCAGGTTGGGTAGGCTCGGTAGCTTACACCTATGGTCAGACCAAAGTGATCAACGACGGAACCTCTTCTCAGAACTCTTCGAACTGGGTATTCAACGAAAGTGTTAATGGCCAAAACAACCTGCCATTATCCTACTCTGATTTTGATTTGGGCTCACGTTTTGTAGGTTTTGTCTCCAAAACCATCAATTATGGCTCAAAATTCGGCGGTGCCACCACCATTTCGTTGTTTTATACTGCCGAGTCTGGACAACGTTTTTCTTACACCTACGGCAACAACCTCGTAAAAAACAGTACAACCAACGGCCAGGACCTGATTTTCATCCCAGCGCAACAATCTGACATCAATCTGGTAGATGATGCTACGCTGGGCACCGCCGCTGCGCAGTGGACTGCCCTGGATGAGTTTATCAAGGGCGACGAGTATTTGAATGCCAACCGTGGAAGCTATGCGGAGCGCAATGGCCGTCGCACCCCATTTACCAATAATTTCGACTTGAAAGTAATGCAAGAATTCAACGTGAAAATGGGCGGCCGCAAGCGCGGCATCCAGATTTCGTTGGACATTTTCAACTTTGGAAATATGTTGAATGCTGATTGGGGCCGTCGCTTCTTCGTTACCAACGACGCCTACAGTTTGATTACTTATAAAGGCAACAATGCTACTTCTGGAAATCCAGAGTTTACGTTCAAAAAACCCACCAGCACGGTGTGGAATATTGACGAAACCGGAATCATCAGTTCACTTTGGAGGGCACAACTTGGAGCTCGCCTGAACTTCTGATCGTAGCAAACAGGGAGCCTATGCTCCTTAAAATAAGGACTTCAGCTTAGAATTGCGCCGCGTTTTGCATTTGCAGGACGCGGCGCTCTTTTTTTTAGCGTTGACCTTACCTACCGCAATTAAGCTTCCTGTTGACGGCTTCCCAATTTTCCCGACCTTCGCACCCACTATGCGATTCGACATCATTTCTGTTTTGCCCGAACTTTTGGAAAGCCCGCTCAACCACTCCATCATGCAGCGGGCCAAAGACAAGGGCCTTTTGGAAGTTTTCCTCCACAACCTTCGTGACTACGCCCTGGGGAAGCACCGCCAAGTAGACGACTACCAGTTTGGTGGTGGCGCAGGCATGGTCATGCGGCCCGAGCCGCTTGCGGCTTGTATTGAAAAACTTTGCGCCGAAAGAAGTTACGATGCCGTTATTTACACCAGTCCCGATGGCCAACGGCTGGATCAAAGCCTCTGCAACCAATTGAGTATGAAGGAAAACCTGCTCGTGATCTGCGGGCATTATAAAGGCATTGATGAACGGATTCGGGAAAAATACGTTACGCTTGAAATAAGCATCGGCGACTATGTGCTTTCGGGAGGCGAACTGGCCGCTGCCGTCCTGGTTGATTCCGTGGGGCGCTTGATTCCAGGTGTTTTGAATGATGAAACCTCGGCGCTTTTTGACAGTTTTCAGGACGATTTGCTGGCGCCCCCCGTTTATACCCGCCCGGCCGAATGGGAAGGAATGAAGGTGCCCGAAGTGCTGCTTTCAGGCCATGAAAAAAATATCAGCGATTGGCGGCACGACCAAAGCGTGGAGCGTACCCGAAGCCGTCGCCCCGATCTTTTGGAGCGGTATGAAAAGGGAGGAGACTAAGTGTCTTCACTCGGACATCCGTTTGGCATTTCCAGTTGCCTCAATACGACCTTGAACATTCTGCCTATTTTCGCCCTCTAACTTTTAACATACAACTACATGAGCAAGGAAAAAACTTACTTTGAACCCGCCGATTTGGCAAATTTTGGAAAAATCAGTGAATGGCAGGAGCCTATGGGAAAAAAATTCTTCGATTACTACGGCGAAGTTATGAAGGAAGGCGCCCTAACCGAACGCGAAAAGGCGCTGATTGCCCTGGCGGTTTCTCACGCGATGCAGTGCCCTTATTGTATTGATGCCTACACGGAAACCTGCCTTAAAGTAGGCGCCGACGAAGAACAAATGATGGAAGCCGTCCATGTGGCAGCCACCATGAAAGCGGGTATTACCCTGGTGTATTCTACCCAAATGATGAAGCACGCCAAAAAGCTTTCCATGTAAGCCTCTAAAGCCTAAGAAACAAATTCACGCTACTTCCATGTCTATTCATCAACGCACCAAATCGCTTTCCGCCCGGGGAAACGAGCTGGCTGATACATTTTTCCAACTCAAAGTCCTCAACGGAAACGAACGAAGCCACCTCCATGTCCAGCCATTTCAATCCAAAATTGCAGAACATAGCTACCACAGCTTACGTCCGACGAAGATTGATATTTTCCAACTCAACATCGGAAAACTATGCAACCAAACCTGTGCTCACTGCCATGTAGACGCCGGGCCGGACAAAAAAGTGGAGAACATGAGCTTCGAAACGCTGGAAATTTGCCTGGATATTTTGTCTAAATACGACATTCAAACGGTGGATATTACCGGAGGCGCACCAGAAATGAACCCGCATTTTCGGTGGTTTGTGGAGGAGTGCCGCAAACTGGACAAAACCGTTATGAATCGCTGCAATCTTACCATTGTGCAGGCGAATAAAAAATTCCACGATTTGCCGGAGTGGTTTGCAGAACATCAGGTACACCTCGTGTCCTCCCTACCCTACTTCAGCAAAGGCCGCACGGATGCCCAGCGAGGCGATGGCGTCTTTGAGGATTCCATCAAAACCTTGCAGCAACTCAACGCGATCGGTTATGGTAAAGAAAACACAGGGCTCAAGCTGGACCTGGTTTACAATCCAACCGGGGCGTTTTTACCTGCGGGACAGGCAGGACTCGAACGGGAATTCAAATCGCAGCTCAAACGCAAATTTGATGTTGAATTCAACCGGCTTTTTGCAATTACCAATATGCCCATCAGCCGCTTTTTGGATTATCTGTTGGAGTCGGACAATTATGAAGATTATATGAACCAGTTGGTCGCGGCGTTCAATCCGGCAGCTGTGGAAGGATTGATGTGCCGCAACACGATTTCGGTGAGTTGGGATGGTTATATATATGACTGTGATTTCAACCAAATGCTGGATATGAAAGTTAGCAAGGATGCATCACAACACATCCGACAATTCGATTATGAAACGCTGTCTACCAGGGCAATTACCCTCAATCAACACTGTTACGGTTGCACGGCGGGGGCTGGTTCGTCCTGTGGCGGAGAAATTGCATAATTAAAGGATGAATTCGTCTCATGTGTCCGTGCAAAAACATTTTGCTTCCAAAACACAGCTCGCCAAACGTATTTTGTGATGATGGAACGTTTCATCAAAAAAAACAACCAATCCATGTTCAAAAAAACAATTTTTTCGCTTTTCGCAGCCACTGCGCTGCTGTCGTCTTGCAACGCTTTTTCAGGTAAACCGGTTGAAAACCAAGCCAAGGGACCGGTTCAAATAGATCCGGTGGTCTATGGAAAATTAGATACCGCCACCTTTGCATCCGGCTGCTTCTGGTGTGTGGAGGCTATTTTTGAAAGCCTGAAAGGCGTGAAAGAGGCCGAATCGGGTTACGCGGGCGGTCGCACTGCGAACCCGACTTACGAAGAGGTTTGCACCCACACGACGGGCCACACCGAAACCGTGCAGGTTTTTTATGACCCGAGTATAATTTCCTATCAAACCCTGCTGGAAGTTTATTTTGCTTCGCAAGACCCAACACAAGTAAACGCCCAGGGTCCAGATCGCGGCGATTCCTATCGCTCGGTTATTTTTTACAGGACCGAAACTGAAAAAAACCTCGCGGAAGCCTATAAAAAGCAACTCAATGATTCAGGGAAGTTCTCCAAACCCATCGCGGTAATTATCGAACCGTTCAAAGTATTTTACATGGCGGAGGCCTATCACCAGAATTACGAAAAAAATCACCCTGAAAACCCGTATGTCCGGAATGTATCCGTTCCCCGCCTGGAGCGCATGAAAGCGCAATTCCCGAAGTTGTTGAAGTGATAGTGGCTATGGGCGGAGCCACTCCCTCTTCAAAGGGGGAGTCGCGCTCGGGTAGTTGGAGATTTGTGCTTTACCTGTCATCCCCCCTGCCCCCTTCAAAGGGGGAGTCGCACTCGGGTAGTTGAAAATTTGTTCTTTTTTTGGACCGAAGAGATGTTTCTGCGTTTTAGCCCCACCGAATCGCCAGCGCGGAGCCACTCCCCCTTTGAAGGGGGGCGGGGGGGATGAAAATCGGGCTCGAATGGCTTGGGATTTGTGCTTTACCTGTCATCCCCCCTACCCCCTTCAAAGGGGGAGTCGCACTCGGGTAGTTGGAGATTTGTGCTTTTTTTCTGACCGAAGATCGTTTTTGCGTTTTCGACCACCGAGCCAGCCAGCGCGGAGCCTCTCCCCCTTTGAAGGGGGTTGGGGGGGATGAAAACTGGGCTCGAATAGCTGGAGATTTGTGCTTTACCTGTCATCCCCCCTACCCCCTTCAAAGGGGGAGTCGGGCTCGGGTAGTTGGAGATTTGTGCTTTTTTTCTGACCGAAGATCGTTTTTGCGTTTTCGACCACCGAGCCAGCCAGCGCGGAGCCACTCCCCCTTTGAAGGGGGTTGGGGGGATGAAAATCGGAGGGGGAAAATTAAGGCGCCAAACCACCTTTGCCACGAACTTTTTCCCAGTTTGAAATCCAATCCAACAACTCCTGCAATACCTCATCACGTCTTTCCAGCACTTCCCAGTCAGTATAGCGCAGCACCGTAAAACCTACCTGCTCCAAATCTCGCTGGCGGCGAATATCCTTGGCTGCCACCGCTTCAATTTCATGGGTTGCACCATCCACTTCAATGATTAACATCAACTCAAAACACATAAAGTCCGCGATGTAAAAGAGAACGGGCCTCTGGCGCAGGAATTGATAGTCACGTATGTAGCCGTTTTTTAGCAGATTTTCCCAAATCACAATTTCTGCCTTGGTGGAGTTGTTCCGTAAATCTCGTGCTCGTTGGCGGAGATTTTTGTTGTAATGGTGGTTGTTCGCCGGGGAGGCGAGTTCATTTTTGTTCATTTGGCTGGTTTTTTAATGCACTCTGGCTTGGAGGCATTATGGTTTTCAAGATAAAATTGATATACAAATATACCGAATTTTACCTAATTCCAAGAGCTATTTTAACTGACTGGGCTCGCGTGGCTGGAGATTTGTGCTTTACCTGTCATCCCCCCTACCCCCTTCAAAGGGGGAGTCGCGCTCGGGTAGTTGGAGATTTGTGCTTTTCTGACCGAAGACCTGTTTTTGCGTTTTCGACCACCGGGCCAGCCAGCGCGGAGCCACTCCCCCTTTGAAGGGGGGCGGGGGGGGATGAAAACTAGGCTCGGGTGGCTTGGGATTTGTGCTTTACCTGTCATCCCCCCTGCCCCCTTCAAAGGGGGAGTCGGGCTCGGGTAGTTGAAGATTTGTGCTTTTTCTGACCGAAGATCGTTTTTGCGTTTTCGACCACCGAGCCAGCCAGCGCGGAGCCACTCCCCCTTTGAAGGGGGGCGGGGGGGATGACCACAGGGAATTCTTCAATAATCATCCTGCGGCACTATCTTTGTGAACGCAGATCATGAAAGAAGAAGAACTCAAACAAAACATTGCAGAAGAAGCAGCCTCCGCCCAAGCTGACAACCAGACACTCGGAGCCCACGAATCACCCGACATTCCAGGCGGGGAAGAGGATCGTGTAATTATCTCACGCTCCTATCGAAATCTGCTCAAAGCCCTCAAAACCACCCTAAACGCCGAAGATCAAAACAATATCCGGGCTGCATTTGAACTCGCCGCCCAGGCCCACCAAACCCAGCGCCGCAAATCCGGTGAGCCTTATATAACACACCCCATCGAGGTGGCGCTTATCTGTGTGGAAGAAATCGGACTGGGCCCCACGGCGGTCATTTGTGCCTTATTGCACGATGTGGTGGAAGACACGCACGTGAGCCTCAAAGAAATCCACGACCAGTTCGGCGATAAAATAGCCCGCATCGTGGACGGCCTGACCAAACTCGACGGACTGCACGATTCCGAAAGCCCTCAGGCTGAAAACCTTTCCAAAGTATTGAAAGCCATGCTGTTCGATGTGCGGGTGGTGCTCATCAAAATGGCCGACCGATTGCACAACCTGCGCACCATCAAAAGTATGGCGCAGCACAAACAGCTCAAAATCGCTGCCGAAACCTCGTTCATTTACACCCCGCTGGCCCACCGATTGGGGCTTTATGCTATAAAAAACGAGTTTCAGGACATCTGTTTCAAAATAACCCACAAGGAGGTTTACCACGAAATCGCCTCCAAACTTTCCGAGTCCAAACGCGCCCGACAACTTTACATCAATGAGTTCACGCGCCCCTTGGAGGTTTCGTTGAAAGAACTCGGCATCCCCTTTGAGATTGTCGGGCGGCCCAAGAGCATTTTTTCGATTTACAACAAAATCAAAACCAAACACGTCCCTTTTGAGGACATCTACGACCTCTTTGCGGTGCGTATCGTGCTGGATGTGAAGCCTGAGCAGGAAAAAAGCGCCTGCTGGCAGGTGTATTCCATCGTGACAGACACCTACGCCCCCATTACCCAACGAATCAAAGACTGGATTTCCATACCCAAGGCCAATGGCTACGAATCTTTGCACGCTACCGTGGTCGGCCCGGAAGGCCGTTATGTAGAAGTGCAGATTCGATCCAAACGAATGGACGACATCGCCGAACGAGGTTTTGCGGCCCACTGGAAATACAAGGGGATAGAGGGAACGGCCACCCGCTCCAACAACTACGAAAACTGGTTGGGACAGGTGCGCGAATCCCTGGAAAACGAGGAGCCCGGCAACGCCGTAGAGTTCCTGGCCGATTTCCAAAGCAATCTTTTCGCAGAAGAAGTGCACGTTTTCACGCCAAAAGGGGCGATGAAAATCCTGCCGGAAGGCGCCACGGCCCTGGATTTTGCCTTCAGTATTCACTCCGACATCGGCTGCACCTGCCGGGTAGTGCGGGTGAACAACCGCATTGTGCCCTTCACCTACCGCCTTGAAAACGGCGATCAGGTGGAGATCATCACCGACAAAAACCAGAAGCCGAGCGAGGACTGGCTTCAGTTTGTCGTTACCTCCAAGGCAAAAAACCGGATCAGATCGGCCTTAAAGGATGTCAAACGTGAGCAAGCCGCTTATGGAAAAGAAATCCTGGAGCGCAAACTCAATGCGTTCAAAGTGCCCGTGGAAGAAAACTGCGATTTGCTGGCCAAATTCTACGGCTTCCCCAATCGCATGGAATTCCTGAGCGCCATTTTTTTGGAGCAGGTGGACCTTCGGAAAATCAGCAAACAATTCCGCGCCGATGGCAACCATTTGGTGGAAAAGAAAACCCTGGTGGAAAGGCCGCCTGGGAGACCCAAGTCGCCGGTACTGAACACCCAATCCGTCAACAAGTCAGAGGTTTACCTCAATGGCGAGCCGGGCAACCTTTACAAATACTCCTTCGCAGGCTGCTGCAATCCCGTGGCGGGCGACGATATTTTTGGCTTTGTGCTCGTACAGGGCGGCGTTAAAATCCACCGGGCTGCCTGCCCAAATGCAGGCAACCTGTACGCCCAACACGCCCACCGAATCCTCCGGGCGGAATGGGGCAATATTTCCAAAAACGATTTTCTCGCCGAAATTGTCATCAATGGCATTGACATCGGCTCGGGGGTCATCAGTCAGTTGACCAATACCCTGGCCGACCTGGGCATCAACATCCGTTCTTTTTCCATTTCAGGCGAAGGCGGGTATTTTGAGGGTCGGGTGTCCATGGTGGTGGCCAATACCGACCATTTGCAACAGGCTTTGCTGGCGCTCAAGAAATTTGACTGGGTGAATAGCGCCACTCGAGCCGAATAAAAAATATCCAATGTCCAAGGGAATATCCAATATCCAACAAGGAATTTCCAATGTCCAAGTTGGCGTTGGGCTCGTTCACTCACGTTTAAACATGGGCAGTGAACCACAATAAATAGTAAGCGCGGAGCTTACTTGGACATTGGAAATTCCTTGTTGGATATTGGATATTCCCTTGGACATTGGATATTCCCTTGGATATTTAATTCTTCCGAAACTGCTCCACCATCACCCCCTGCCCCACCCTGAGCCGGAGCACATACGCGCCTTCTGAAAGTTCGGCAATTTGGATGAGCTGCTCTGTGGTTTCAGCGGGCATTTCCCCGGAAAGATGGAGGCGACCGCTTAGGTCGTAGACCTGCCAGATGCCGTCGTCTTGGGTCGGGGTTTCGAGTTGAATATTAAGGGTTTCCGTGGCGGGTAAAGGCGCGAGGGTCATTTGGCGGGTTTTGCCAAAAGTGGCCGTGACCACGGGGCTGAAACTGTATTTCCCATCAAAATCTACCTGCTTGAGCCGGTAGTAGTTCTTGCCTGGCAGCGGGCGCTCGTCGGTGTAACTGTATTCGTTTATTTCAGTGGAATTGCCTGCTGCGGCAACGCTGGCAATGGATTCAAAATTTGAAACATGGTTGCTTCGCTCCACCATAAAATAATCGCTGTTCAACTCGGTGGCTGTGGCCCATGTCAGCCTAGCGCTCGTTGGATTGGGCTGAATGGAAAAATTAACCAGTGTGACTGGCAAAGATTCGTTTTCGCCGACGGTAAAATCGTCTATCCGAAAGTTCTGAGCGGCTGTACAATTGTCGTTTACATTGGAAACAAAACCAAATCGAAACTGAAGGTTGGAAACGCCGGAAGCGTCTGGAGGCAGGTCGTAATATAAAACGTCCCAAGTGGTAGTCGCGCCCAGGGCCACATCAGCATCAAGGTCGTTCCAGTTGGAGCCATCTGTGCTGTATTGAAAAACAACCGCCTTGTCAAAGGAGCCGGTTTTCCGCCTGCCAAAACCAACCCGGATATTCGACTTCCCGCTTGTGTTGACTACTCCGGAACAATTTAGATAAAGTGTGGCGCCAGAGTTCGGCGAGCATCGCTTAAAGACAACATTGTTTCCTCCAGAAGCTTGCGGACTGGTAGCAGAACGTTGATACCCTGAACTTGGAACATCGGAATTGAGCACTATGCGGCTGTCTGTAGAACTCCAGCCGCTCGGAAAGGATCCGCCTGTGCCAAAAGTTTGATAGTAAAAGGCCTGTGCGGCTAAGTGCCCCGAGAGGAGCAAAAGTGCAATAGATACTGTAGTTTTCATTTGTGAGCAATTTGAAATTTTGAATGTGTACAGAAAAGTGTGGCACACTTGGGGTGGTGTGCCACACTTTCTTGAACGTACTCAAAATTACTAGTTCTTGCGGAACTGCTCAACCATAACTTCTTGTCCTGCCGTAAGCCGGAGCACATACGCGCCCTCTGGAAGCCCGTCAATGTTGATGGACTGTTCGCTGCTTTCGGCGAGCATTTCACCGGAAAGCAGGAGGCGGCCGTTCATGTCGTAGACCTGCCAGATGCCGTCGTCTTTGGTCGGGTTTTCGAGTTGAATATTAAGGGTTTCCGTGGCGGGTAAAGGCGCGAGGGTCATTTGGCGGGTTTTGCCAAAGGTGGCCGATACCACGGGGCTGAAACTGTATTTTCCATCAAAATCTACCTGCTTGAGGCGGTAGTAGTTTTTGCCTGGCAGCGGGCGCTCATCCGTAAAAGTGTACTCCTGCGGCTCGTAGGAAGTGCCCGCGCCCTTTACCTCGCCGATTTCAGTGAAGTCGCTGCCATTGGCGGAGCGTTGGATAGAGAAATGGGAGTTGTCGATTTCGGTGGCGGTTTGCCAAATGAGTTGTGTTCCTGATTTTCCAGTATTCCCCCTAAAAAAGATTAATTCTATAGGCAGAGTAGATCCGTTAATTAGTAAATCGTTTCCTGTAAAATCACCTATCCTAAGTGTCCCTGTAGCACCGGTTGCATCATAACCATATAATCTAAATGTAGTGGAATTTAAATCCAGATTAACTGTAAAAGTTTTGAGCCCTGAAGTTGTAGTAACTGTAGCAGTACCTAAAGAAGCATTATAATTATCGGCACTGCTTCTTAATTGAGCACTTTTAGGGCCACTATTAGAGCGTCTCAGGGCTATTTGCACATTGGTTACATTAGCATGGAAATGGTCATCAATTACCATGTTGAATTCATAATAATCGTTGTTGGCAATTGCATCTGTAACAGAATTAGTTGTAGTCCAACCATCTGAATTCATTGAGCCTCCTCCAGCAACTGGATCTACTCCTGCTCCTCTAACTAGCTCCGCGCTTGATACATGTGCAGCTAATATTGTAGCACTATTTGTAAGTTGATCGCCTGGTTGTCCTGCCAATTCCCACCCTGCAACCTGAGCAAAGGAAAATAGTGAGCCTAAAAGGCAAACGAATAAAATTACTACTTTTTTCATATTGTTGAATGATGTTTATTTTGCTTAAAACATGACCGTACGCCGATTGCGCGAGGTTAAAACCACGTGATATAATTTTTTCGCAAGTTTCGCCCTCAGCCCCCTTGCCCACCTCCCCACTCACCTCCCCAACCCGTCCACCTTCTTCCCCCGCCCATCCCCGCATCGTCACCACATCCCCGTCCTGAATAAAAGCCCGGGTACTATCATCGCTTAGTTTTATCGGGTTTCTGCCGCCCCAGAAAAGTTCGAGCATGGAGCCAACGCTTTCGGGGGTGGGTCCGCTTATTGTGCTGCTCGCCTTCCAATCGCTCGCTTGCACATTACAGCCGTTCACAAAGTAATAGGCTTATTGTTGTTCTAACATCCACTGCAAAAGTATGTGGTATTTTATGAGGAAAGAAGGGTTGGTATATTAATTTTTATGGAGGGCAGCGTGACAGCGCGTTGAATGTCCAGATTTGTCGCGGCTTTGCTATTTTAATGCTCCAGCGGGGCGGGAGCTTGGGGTTTGTACTTTTCTTGTCATCCCCCTGCCCCCTTCAAAGGGGGAGTCGGGCTCGGGTGGTTGGAGATTTGTGCTTTTTTTGGACCGAAGATCAGTTTCTGTGTCTGATAAAATCCCTCCTCCTCTTCTTCAGTAAAGATTTGCGTGGAAAACCCTAGCCTGGTGAGCAGACCAAGCAAGAAATCCAATTCCTCAGCGTTTTTTGGCGTGAAAACGATTGAACCTA
>Ga0247843_1002435_pt1 | contig 33813 bp, 30 predicted proteins | sample LaCruzMarch2017__FD_192420 | JGI IMG/M metagenome (GOLD analysis project Ga0247843, IMG submission 192420) | Freshwater microbial communities from meromictic Lake La Cruz, Castile-La Mancha, Spain - LaCruzMarch2017_8m | ecosystem: Environmental > Aquatic > Freshwater > Lake | place: Spain... | reverse complement strand
GAGAATCCCCTCAGCTCTGTCCATAAGCTCCACCAATCCTTCTTTGATTGCTGAAGCTTACAGGGTTAGGGGGGTGACATTATCGCTGGAGAATTAAAGGGAGACAAAATCGCTGGAGAATCACAGCCGTTAAAGAAGAGGGCGAATAGCTCCGATAAATGATGACCATGCTTCGAACAACAAATTATCCATCACTCTTGTTGTTCATGGCTTCTTATCTAGCAGGAAATGCAGAGGCTTCGGTTTTGTTTCCGAACATCGCCCAATCCCTCTACAACACACCCAAGTATGCAAAGTGCAGCAAATCGATTGGAGCGGGCCAGGCGTTGCCCCAGCTGCAATACTGTGCCGAGCTAGCGACAAAAGAAGCGTACTGCATGCTCTATCGGGCAACTACACATGTTCAAAATGACCCTGCCGCTCAAGCTGCCGCCGCGGGCTGCAGTAACTTCTTCCAGGCCGCCATCGAAACTCAGCACCTGGTATGCGATTACATTCGCGACGCCGTTGCGATTCAGCAACAACCGGTAAGTGCTGATCCCGTCGATGGGCCAAAAGGGGCCTTTGCTGATGTCGCTATGCAGGCGAATTGCGGCGAGATGGTCTACAAGTACTATGAGCAAGCAGCCCTCAAGCAGCAGGGTAGTTTTCTAGCAGCAGCAAAAGCTTACGACTCCACTCTTGGGAAGCTCGCCGAGGAAGGGAAAAAGAATCTGCATGCCGAACTGGTATGCCGAAAAGCGGGCGCAGGAAATAAACCTCCCGGAATATATCTCATTGGGTTAACGGCGCAATCCAAGTACGAGATTGAAGAAAATACTAAAACCGTAAACGAAGTACTGGAGAAATTTAAAGGCCACCTAACAACACAAATTAAAACGGCCGGCGACTACCAGAGCAAACTAGCTCTTCGGGAAAGTTCGATGAAGGGAATCACTCAGAGTGACGGACGGGCACCTGTAAAACTAACCGAGGACACAAGCCCGGTGAGAACTACAGCCGTTTCGGCCGGTGTAGTTGGGGCTATGGCGGCCCCAGGTTACATTCTTGGAGGCGCAACCGCGGCAGTTATGGCAAAAGCGCTTTTGCCTTTGAACGCGTTGAAAGCCCTTGCTACTGGCTACATCTCCAATGGGAAAGTGGCACAAGCCGACATGATTGTGGCTGTTGCGAATATTGGAATTGCCATAGTAGGCGCAGCAATTGGCGCCACTACTCTACCCATGATAGCAGCCGCTATTGGCGTGCGAGCGGTCGTGGAGTATGTCAAGCAAGGCTGGATTCAATATGAAAACGAGGTCATTCTCGCTTATGAGAAATTCTATAACACTAACAAACAGAAATTTGCGAATGCTTCTTCCGCGCAGATTGCCGCCGCGTATGCAAGTGAGAGGGACCAGATGGCTTATTGCAGCCAGTGCAATGTAGTTGAGACATACGCAAATTGCCCTGGAGCGCGTGGAAGTGTGCACGGATTTAATCCCGATTATATTAACAACTCTGAGGGATTTCAAAATCCCTGGATAAAAGCGAGTCCTACCCCCCTGATTAAGGCCTATGGATCCACTAAGGCGGTTGTCGGCCGACTTCCGAACATTTCTCCCACCAACAGACTTCCGTAAGACGCTCTAATGTGCGTTCCGAGAGGAGGCGTCTTGGGGGCGTCATATTTCTTCACTACCCATGCACCGATTCGGATTTTTTTGATCTTGTAAGCTCTAGAGTGAGTAAATGCGATGCCGAGGTTGCCCACCTCTCGCATATTCATAAAGTCGATTACGGTGCCATTCAAGAACTCTGTGCCGTTGTCTACGTTTACTCCCAGCATGGAGAATGGAAGCACCGTTTTAATTTTTACAAAATTGGCTCTCGCAACAGTGTCGGCCTGCATACTCTTTCACACAAAAAATGCTTTCCAGATCCACCCCCGCGTGTAGCTTTACGAAGGTGGGCTTTGGATTATGGGCATGCGGGATAAATTCTTCTTGGATAAAACGATTGGCCTCGTCCATGTACTTGATGCCCTTAAGGCGCATCTCGGTCACCAGGCGATCCTGGATCGTTTGGAAGAGTCTCTCGATTCTTCCCTTCGCCGAAAAGCAACTCCGCTAGATTCTGTACAACTGTCTAAACTTTGAGCAGCGCTAGCGCGCGCCGAAGCCCCTGGTTGCCCGCCGAGCAGGTACGGCCCTTGCTCCCTGTATAGCAATGAGAACTCCGGCCCTTATCCTCACCCTGCTTCTCCTCGCGCCCACGGCACGCGCGGATAGCGATGGCCTCAGCTACGGGGTCAGTGAAGAAGTGGCAGCCCCCGCCACCCAGGACGAATCCCGCGGATCAATGTCGGTGATCGTTTCGGAAGATGCACGAGATGCTTTCGAAAACCCCCGCGAGCGGCCCCAGGACATCGTAAAGAAAGGCTCGCCTTCCCGCTTCGACCTTGAAAATCGTGCCCGCTTCCGCAGCTGGATCCAGGAACTCTGCAAGCTCGAGCCCGTGAACCTCGAAGAAAGCGGCCGTGCCCGCATTGTGGGCAAGAAAAAACAACTATTCACCGCTCTCAATAAGCAGGGCTCGCTTCAGCTCCTGCTCGAAAACTATATCGACGACGTGAAATTCGAGGCCGACTGCGCGCAGAAGCAAAAAACCAATCCAGCAGCCTGCACTGATTCCGCACGCTTTCTTAAATTCAGCGGAGGCCTCGATAGCCTGCGCTCCCTGCGCTCCGCGAAAAAATCGAGTGACCACGCGAAACTTGTGAAAGAAAAGCGCCTCTCTCGCCAGAAAGCGCTGAAATCCGAATTCTACGACCTGCGAGATGCTGGCAGCCTCGACGGGAAATCCACCGAGAAGGCAGAAGCTATCCTGCGCTCCCTGCGCGAGGAATCCAGCTGCCGCACACGCAGCGTCGCAATGAGCGAGCGCAGCAGATCAACCGCTCAAAAATAGTGGAACACCCCAAAGCTGCCTTCCCGGTAAGCACGCAGTACTTCCCCCTGCAGGCGCAGCTCCCAGAGCCGAGATAGTTCCTGGCTGAAGCCAAAGCGCGCGGCGCGCTCCGGCAGGTGGCTGCCGAGGAGTCGCCAGCGCCAGTCGCCTTCTACAAGCACGCGGCCGCCGCTCCAGGGATTGGCCGTGACGCCACCGACTGGCCCGAGCCCCAAACGCCAGCCGCGGTCAAACACGGAGCCCCCCTCCACCTTGCCCTCAAGCAGAGAATAGAAAACCAAAGGGCCGGCGCTAAGGCTCTTCCCATAGCCAAACTCCATCCCATAACGAAAGCAACCCCAAGCTTCGCATTTGTATTCCTTGGCGCGTCCTACCCCGATGCGGAGGCTCCAGGCATTGCGCGGAATCCACGTCTCACTCGGCGCAACGCTGCGCAGGCGGAGCACGTCGATGCGTTCGGCAAAGATCTTTTTGCCTTCCAGCCGGAAACGTAAATCACCCATCGAGAGTTCGCTGAAGCCTTCATAGCCATGCGGATTGGCGAGCAGATCGTGGAGGGTGCCGCGGTACTGCAATTCACCGAAGGCGCGCGAGCGATTTTGGCCATAGTTGAGCCCCAGGCGCGAAGATGGATGGCCCAATTCAGGCGACCTTTCATGAGAGAAGTCAGGGCTGAATTTTTCCGGATAGCGCGCACGGCGGGCGAGCAGCTTTTCTTCGACGGAGTTGTTCTCTGTACTTTTCTCTTCCCGGCGGTAGCGGTAAAGCTCATAGCCAGCATCGAGCAGTAAAGCTTCTCGGCCCGCGGGGAGATTCCCTTCTCCGTTCTCCGCCAACGATTCCACCAATTCCCGCTCCCCGGGCTGAAGCTGGGCCCGATACTCCTTCAGGCGGCGGTAGCGAGAGGCGCGAAACTTAGGCGTGCCTAGCCAGCCTTCATTGTTCAAGAGCCGGATGGTATCGACGGGCACAGTCCAGAAGGGAAAGTGTGAAGTCAGCTTTGCGCCGGGTTTCAAAATCTCGAGCAGCTCCAGAAGATAGAAAGCGCAGTTACGGCGCAGGAAGAAGTAGGGAAAATCCATCTCGCGGATCTCCCACGCGTGCGCCACGAGCAGGCGCACCTGGCTCTCGGAGAGTTTCAGCGGATAGATCCAGAAGTCTCGGTTCTCAACGAAGTTATATTCCTTCACCTTTAGGTAGAAGGGCGCGGTGGTATAGGAGCCATCGAAGCCGCCTGTAAGCCCAAACCAAACATAAGGCAGGCCGCCGACAGTGCCCGTTTTCGCGCCGTAGTTGAGAGTATAATCGAGCAAATCTTCGCCGCTCGTTTTTCCGCCCCGCACGAACTTGAGCAGGGTATGCCCGTACATTGAGGAGGGGCTGGAGAGAAAGGCGGCCGCGAACACGAGTTCGGCCCCGGTGGCGTTGATTGCTTCTCGCCATTTTTGCCAGCGTTCGCAGAGCTCCGATCCTTTGCCCTCTTCTTTTACGCCGAGGTAAATGGCGCGCGCGGGGAAGCGGCAGGCGGCGTCGCTATGTGTAGCAAAATATTCTTTGGTGGCCTGCAGCTCGCTCTCAGCGTCCATGTGGCCGGTTGGGCTCAGGAAGAACTTGCCCGGCACCACGCTCGAGCCCGAGCCCTTGTCGTGAAGAAGCGCGAGCCACTGCGCATCACTCGCGAAGGCAATCTGGCAGAAAAAAAGGCAAAGAAAAACCGCGATCCGCATCGTAGCCGAGGCTACCGCAGAATCGCGGTTCTTTGGAAAACTCTTCTAACCTAGCTCTGGCAGGAAATCTGTTCCGCAGCCACCGCCGTATCGATTGCGGCGCTGGCTTTTTCGGGAGCCGTGTTGAGGAGAGTGCCCTGGTGCTTGCGCAGCGCGCGATTAAAGTCTACAGCCGCTTCGCCTTTGCAGCCGTAGAGGCTGGCCAGCGAAGAGAGGTAGTCACCGCTGCCAACCGAGAGGTCGCGGCGAATGTCGGCAATATTGGCTTCCACGAAAGCATCTTTTTCGCGCGCGGCCGTGGCCACGCCATCTTCGGTGCAGTTCGAGGTACCGGTGGTGATTCCGAAAGTCTGGTAGCCCGTGCCGTTGAGGAGAGCCGCTCCCACCTGGGACCACTTGCTATTGTCCTGGATCACCATGGAACCCAAGCCGCAGCCGGCCATATTGTGGCCAGCGCTGGAACTGCGGGACGCGCGTTCATAGGCAGGCTCGGCAGCGCGCTGTTGCTGTTGTCTTTTGGGGGCAGCTTCGGCAGAAGCAGAAACGAGAACGGCGGCAGAGAATAAAAATAGGGACAGTTTCATTGTAGCTCCTTGGGTCAAGTGTCGCGGGTCAAAGGCAAATTGTAGCGAAACTGCCCAAATCGTCAACCGCTCGACGCGCGTCATCAAGATTTGGTGTTTTCTGCCCCGACTCTGGAACGCCGCAGTTGGATAAGTTACAGTTACGGCTCTCCTATGACCGAGCCGAAAATTTTTCTGCCCACCCTCTCCTATCTGTTGCCCAAGCCCGGCCGGCCGCTGATTCACCGCGACCTCAGCTGGATCCAGTTCAACGACCGCGTGCTCGCGGAAGCCCGTTCGAAATCGAACCCCGTGCTTTCGCGCATGAAATTCCTCTCCATTTCAGCGTCGAACCTCGACGAGTTTTTCATGATCCGTTTCGCTTCCCTGATGCGGGGTTTAGGCGCGGCGAAAAACGACGAGAGCCGCGAGAATCTCGCCCGCGTGCACGCCACGGTTCTAGAGAGCGTGCGAAAGTTCGGCGTGCGCCAGAACAAGACCCTAGAGATCCTCCGCAAGGCCGGAGAGCAGTACCGGGTTTACCTCCACGTGAGAACGCAGAAGGATTCGCCTGAGTTCCATCAGGGCCGCCGCATCTTTGAAGCAAAGGTGCTTCCACAGCTGGTGACTAAAAACGAGTTCTCCTACGGATGCATTGGTGAGCTGAGCAATCTGCAGCTACTCGTGCATATCAACAAGGACCTCTGGTTCCAGATTCCTCGCGCGACTCCCGCTGTGTTTTACGAGATCGACGAGACCAAAGACCGCATGGACGTGTTCTTTCTCGACGAGCTTCTTTCTTCGCACCTGGATTCGATGCTCCCGCTGCGTGACAAGCCCGGGATTCTTCGGGTTACGCGTGATGCCGACTTCACTCTCGATCTGCCAGACAACGACACCGAATCCATTCCCGACCTCGTGCAGAAAAATATCTCAATCCGGGATAAAGGGCGCCTCGTTCGCTTGCAATGGAATGGTTCCTTTCCGAAAGACTTTCTCGCGGAAGCCTGCGATCAGCTCAAACTCGACATTCGCCAATGCCTGCGCGCTCCGGGAACCCTTTGCCTCAACGGTCTCTTCGGCTTTGTGGCGAGCGTGCCCGACAGGATGGGGCGCCGAGCTGGATTCCAGAACCCCCACCTCAAGATCACGATGCCCGGCCCCTTCCGCGAAGACCGGCGTAAAGCTTTGTTTGAGTCCCTCGACCACATCGACTTTCTCTTCCACCAGCCCTATGACTCGTTTGACGCCTTCATCAACTGGCTGAAGACGGCAAGCGAAGACCCCGCCGTAACAATGATCGAGCAGACGATCTACCGCACCGACTCCGATTCCCGCATCGTAGAAGTTCTCAAGCAGGCAGCTCTGGCGAAGAAGAAAGTTCGCGTGATGCTCGAGCTGCGCGCGCGCTTTGACGAAAGCAATAACCTCAAAGTTGCAGAAGCGCTTTCGAAGGCCGGGGTCGAGGTTAAGTTCGGCTTCGGCAATCTGAAGCTGCACGCCAAAGTCACTCTCGTTACCCGCAAAGTTGGCGAAAAAACCACCCGTTTCACGCATCTTTCGACGGGCAATTACAACGCCAAAACCGCGCGGCAGTATACCGATATTTCCATTTTCACGTCGAATGCAGAAATCGGTGACGATGCCCGACATTTTTTTGATTCCGTATACAAAAAAGAAGTGCCCACCAGCTTCAAGCAGCTCGTCACCGCCCCCATCAAGCTCCACGCCAGGATGCGCACCCTGATCAAAGCAGAAACCGACGCTGCTAAAGCCGGAAGGCCAGCGCGCATCGTAGCCAAGGTAAACGCGCTCGTGGACGAAAAAATTATCGAGGATCTCTACGTGGCCAGCCAGGCCGGAGTCAAGATCGACCTGATCGTGCGCGGCGCCTGCTCGCTGATCCCCGGGGTAAAAGGCCTCAGCGACAATATCCGCGTGATCTCCATCGTGGACCGCTTCCTCGAGCACAGCCGCATCTACTGGTTTCAGTCAAGCGGCGTGATGTATCTCTCCTCCGCTGACTGGATGCCTCGCAATTTCTTCTCCCGTCTCGAGATCGCCTTCCCGGTGCTCGATCCCCGCCTCTATAAGTTCATGACCGAAGTGCTGATCCCGGGCTACCTTCACGACAATACGCGGGCCCGAAAACTTACCCCTAGAGGCGTATGGGCAAAAGTATCGGGTGGCCCCCTGGTGGCTCACCGGGCTCAGTGGTATTTTGAAGAGCTGGCGACTGGGCACTATAAGAACACCCCCCTCTTTGACCAGAAGCTCTTCAAAGAATGGACGCAGCCTAAGTCTTAGACCGCTCCAGCAGCAGCTTGCGTTTGAAGAGCTGCTCGAAAAGCTTCTTCTTCCGCTCCATCATCAGCTGCTCGATGCCCTCGGTCGCTTTTCCAGAAAACGTGATCTTCGCCGCTTGGCGCGTGATCGCGACCCTGCGAATCTTAAGTGAGGTGCGCGCGCCAAGGTCGAGCGCATCGATCACGCGGGCGAGCGCAAGGATCTTCAGAAAAGCACTTCGTGCTTTCTTGTCACGCACCGAGCCTCCGAGAATTTTGCCTTGCACCTTTGCGTCCGGGATGAAAAGACACAGGCGCGCCACGAACTCGTGCTCCCAGGAGTCCATCGACGGGAAGTCGAGATTTTTTACAATGTAATGGGAATGCTTGGCGCGATCGCCGTAGCTGATGCTCTGCCCGCAGTTCCTCAGCAATATGGTGCTCAGCAAATAGATCTTCCATCTTTCCTCGAGGCCGTGCACAGGGCGGAGCCGCGTGAAGAGATCGCTGGAGAGAGCCGCCATATGCTGCAGGTGCCCCGTTTCTCCGCCAAAGCGGTGCGCGTGCTCGATCAGGTCGTCGAGGTGAAGCTCGAGAAGAGAGCTTTTATGGCTTTTCGCCAGGCGGATTTCTTCGTGAATGATCCCGTCGCGAAGCGAATACTCGGTCGACACGATTTTTTTGGCACCGAGCGCGAGCGCGATTTCCTCTAAAAGGATGGCGCCCGAGAGGATCATGTCGACTCGCTTGCTCTCCATCCCGGGAACCTCGAGCAGCTGCGTGGTCGTCATCTTTTGCATCTCTTTCACAAGCCCCGTGAGCTGTTTAATGGAGAAGCTCTTGGCTTTTTTGTCGAGGATCCGGGCGAGCGCACGCACCGTGCCCGAAGAGCCGAGGATGGTATCGGCGGCGGGCCATTTCTGCGGCTTATTGAGCCGCGCATCGAGCACGTTATAAATGTAGTCGCGCACCTGCTTCACGCTGCCTTCGCGCGGCGGGCTTCGCTTCAGGAACACCTGCTGCAGGCGAGCGGTGCCGAGTGCGAAAGAGTCGCCTTTCAGCACCTCTTCCCCACGGCATAGGGAGATCTCGGTGGAGCCGCCGCCAATGTCGACAAGAGCAAAGCGGCCACTCGGAAGAGTTTCGTTGGCAAGGATTCCCTGGGCAATGAACTTTGCCTCCTCTTTGCCGCTGATCACGCGCACTTCGATACCGGCGCGCCTGCGCACGCTTTCTACCAGAGTGGCCGCATCAGACGCTTCCCGCAGCGCGCTCGTTCCAAAGGCCACGATCTTGCGCACCCGCAGGCCCGTCGCAATACCGCGGAAATGTTCCATCGCCTCGACGGTGCGCTCGATGGCAGCGGGGTCCATGCGTCCCTTGAGGAAAACGCCCTGCCCAAGTCGGATCATGAGCTTTTCCCGGTGCAGGAGTTTAGCTTTTCCGGTTTCCGCCAGCGAATGCACGTCGAAGCGAACAGAATTGGTGCCTAGGTCGATGATCGCGACTCTCATGGCACTTTTTTAACCTTTTCGGTACTCGCTCGCCTAGGCTAAACTTTCATGCATGTGGAAGTTTTTTCGCGTGCCCCTTACCCTCCTCGCCATAGTGCCCCTTTGCGCCACTCTCGTGCTGTTCAACGTGCTGCAGATGCTAAGCCTGGCGCTCCTCCCCTTCTCCGGCGCGGTGTTCCGGGAAGCCAACCGGCTCTTCGCGCAAACCTGGTTTAACTTCCTGACCTTCGTGCTGGAACGCGTGCTGCTGGTGGAATTTCGCTTTACGGGAGACATGCCGAACAGCGACGAGAACGCCTTCGTCGTGGCCAACCACCAGTCCCAGGCCGACATCCCCGCCCTCGTCGCCATCGCATGCCGGGTGGGCCGCGCCGGCGACCTCAAATGGTTCGTGAAAGACCCGCTCAAGTGGGTTCCGGGAGTCGGCTGGGGAATGATTTTTCTCGACTGCCTGTTCGTCAAGCGCAACTGGAGCGCAGACAAAGACAAAATCCTCGCCACCTTCGAGCGCCTGCGACGCAACCAGGTGCCCTTCTGGATCCTGTCTTTTGTCGAAGGCACCCGGCTCACGCCCGTGAAGCTCGAGCGCGCGCAAGCCTACGAGGCCAAGGCTGGCCTGCCGGTTTCTCGTTTTGTGATGTCCCCGCGCACCCGCGGCTTCGAAGCCACTTTGGAAGGGCTCGGCGAGCTCACCGACGCTGTGTATGACATTACGATCGCGTTTGAAGGCTACCCCGTGGGACTCGTGCCCGGCCTCGGCGCTTTGTTTTTCGGGCCCATCGAGCGCGTGCACGTTCACTGCGACCGATTTGCGGCAGCGACCGTGCCGCTCTCTAAGGAGGGCCGCGTGCGGTGGATCCTCGAACGCTTCCGGCAGAAAGACGCGCGGCTGGCGCGGTTTCGGGAGACAGGGTCACTGGCCTAGGTCGACTCCGACTAAGGAGTGCGAATACGCAGGTAGGGGCAATACCCCACTCTCGGCCCGACTTTTGACGGGAAATCCCGGCAGGTATCGGGCCGCTTTTCATACACAGTGCAGCGCCTATCAGGCCCCAGAAAACGACAGTCGCCATTGGGCTTTTGTTCCAACAGGAAAAAACCGGTTGCTGCACGAAAGCTGCGCACCAAGCCCTCCCGCACGAGCCGCTTGCCGACCCGTTTGGGAGAAATAACTTCGTCTTCCGTCGCCAGCCCCAGCCTGACCAGGTCAGGAGCACGCACCTCGAGCGGCAGTTTACAGCATACCGCCTGACAAGAGGCGCAGTTCGTCTCGCGGTAGGCGAGCCAGGTAGAAGGAAGGTCTTGGTTCATCACGCCGAACAATATACCGGCAACCGCCCCCGTGTGGAAGAGCGGGGAGCCGCGCGTGTAAAATCAACGCCCCTACAATTGAGCAGTAAAGCTGCCGATGAGAAATCGCCTATGAAGCTAAAGTTCAAGCTATTTCTCTGCCTGTTTCCGCTCCTGGCGCTGGTGCTGGTGTCGGTTTTCGCCTTCATGGCGGACAAAGAACAGCGCGCAAAACAGCTGCAGATCGAGAGCCATTTCAAGAGCCTGACATCAAGTGTGCAGGAGCTTCTCAGTCGCCATGAGGAAAGCGTGAAGCTCGACGTGTCGCTTCTTTCGCAGGATCCAGGCTGGAGCTCGATCCAGCCTACGGGCGAAAAAGATGGTGTGAACCAAATCCTCTCCAACATGCAGCGCAGAAGCACGGTTGAACTGCTCGCGTTTATCGGCCCCGATGGTCAGGTGAGAGAAGGCTCCTGGGCGGGAGACCGCTGGACTCTAGCCGAAGTCAAAGCTGGTCTTCAGGGCTTCTTCCACCGCAGCGGCGAGCTGAAGAAAAAGACTGGCTTCATGGTGCTCGACAACAAACTCTTCCAGGTGGCGCTCGGCCCCGTGCTCGTGGCCGGGCAATACAGCTACCTTGCCGCAGGGATGCAGGTTCCTCTCGCAGGCCAGCTGCGTTCTTTCGCTTCAGACGCCGCCGTTGCCAATCGCGAGGGAAAGTGGACCGGTGCCACCGCCGTAGAGCCCTCTGATCAACTGAAGCTCACGAACCTCAGTGATGAGCTGGAACGCGTGCAACTGAGCACGGGAGCGCACTTCGCGCGAACCATAAAAGTCGATCCCGATATGCCTACCATCCGGCTGGCACTGCTCACCCCCACGGTCTCCTTTGACAGCGAAGCCAGCAACTTGCCCACGATGATGCTTGGCGCTCTGATTTTTGCGTTTGTCGTGAGCCTGGCGATTTCTCTCTGGCTTTCCCGCTCGATCACGGCTCCGCTCGACCTTGTAACAAAAGCCGTGCGCGAAATGAGCGCGGGCGGCTCTGTCGCCACCGCTCCAAGCTACCTCACCGAGAGAAAGGATGAGGTGGGCCAGGTGGCGACCTCTTTCAACCTGCTCGCCAAGAGCCATCAGGACGAGCTCAAGCAGAAGGAAAAAGCGCTCTCGAAGCTCGAAAAATACCAGTCGCAGCTCCTCGACCTTAACTACCGCCTCGCCAAAAAGCTCTACGAGAACCGAGTGATGCTTATGCTCTGGAAAGAGCAGGAGAAGGCCGAAGACACCAAGGACTTCCTCTCTCATATATTGGAGGAAGTGCTCCAGGGGCTCCCTTTCCACTATGGCTGTATCATTATCCGTCCGCTCGCACAGATCGGACCAGAGGTGATCCTGGCCCGTATCGAGCGCCAACGCGCCGGTAAAGACGAAATTTCCGTGACCGATATTCTTGAGCGCTCTGACCGCACCCTGTGGCTGAGCAGCTTGTCGAGCGAGCTTAAAGACTTTCTGCTAAAGATGAATCACGAAACCAGCTCCAACCTCCGGCTGCTGCAGGAGGTGCTGACGGCAAGTATCGAGCCTGACAGCCCGATCAAGAACCTCTCGATTGTGTCGCTCAAGCTCGCGCAGGGAAACCAGCATATGGGTTCCATCCACCTGATTGCCGAAAACGAAAAGTTCGCGCTCAATGCTTCTGACGAGGAGTTCCTGGTATCCGTAGCCGCGCAGATGAGCGTTGCGCTCGATAACCGGTCCTTGCAGTTCGCGACGCGAATGGATCCCCTCACCCGGCTTTACAATCGCGGCTACCTGAACGACCGCCTGCGCGAAGAAATGATGCGCACGAGCCGCACGCACCGCCCCTTCACCCTCATGATTCTCGATATCGACCACTTCAAAAAGGTAAACGATACCTACGGGCATCCGGCGGGCGACGAGGTTCTTGTCGGCATTTCTGCGCTGCTAAAACGCTCTTGCCGAGCGTCGGACGCTATCTGCCGCTACGGAGGCGAAGAGATCGCGCTGGTGCTCGTTGACACCCCTCTCACCGGGGCTAAAACGTTCGCAGAAAACCTGCGCAAGACGATCGAAACCGAAAGCTTCACCATTCCTGATGGCAAGGCTATCCGCATCACGGCCAGCATGGGGCTCGCCGAATTCCCCTCTCAGGCGGGCAGCATGGCGGAGCTGATCAAGCACGCAGACGACGCGCTCTATAAAGCGAAGCGCGAAGGCCGCAATCTCTGGCGCGCGTTCAGCGCCTAGGTTATATTCCGCCCATGCCCAAGAAGGAAATTGTCAGGCTGCTCGAAGGTTTCCGGCAGTTCAAAGAAAAGTTCTACAACGGCGACGATCCCACGTTCGGAAACCTGCTCGCGCGCGGCCAGGGCCCCAAAACCCTCATCATTGGCTGCTCTGATTCCCGTGTAGACCCATCGCTGCTTTCCGGCTCGGCTCCCGGAGAAATTTTCGTGGTGCGCAACGTGGCGAACTTGGTGCCCCCCTGTGAAACAGGAAATACGGGCCGCCACGGGGTGTCGGCCGCGATCGAATTCGCGGTGGTGAACCTTCTTGTGGAGCACGTGATCATTCTCGGGCACCGCCAATGCGGGGGCATCCGCGCTCTGCTCTTTCCGAAAGAAACCAAAGCCGGCGGCTTCGTGCAGAGCTGGATGAAAATCGCGGAGCCCGCCAAGTCACGCGCGCACGCGATGGTCACGAACGGCGACGAGCTCGCGCTCTGGAAGCAATGCGAGCTTGAAAGCATCCGCACTTCCGTTGAAAACCTGCGCTCCTTCCCCTTCGTGGCGGAAGCAGTAAATAAGCGCAATTTACAAATCCTCGGCATTTACTTCGATCTTGAGCGCGGCGAGCTCCTCGAGCTCGATGAGGTGACCGGCACTTTCAGCACGATTGCAGTGTAACGCCGTATAACTAAATTGACTTTGGCCCTACCTGTTGCCGTAAGTACACGTTTAGATTAGCCCTGTTTCCGATGGGATACAGTTGCCGGAGCATTTTGCCCCCCTTAGAATAATAGATGGGGGTAATCCTTGTTTTTTCAGGGTTCAAGCAACCGACCGTCCGCTTTAGGCGGGCAGGCCAAGAGCGCGCGCGTCCGCGGTAGCGGAGCTATGCGCCCAATCCTGGCAGCGGAAGCTGGTAACGCCATCCTGCAGGTGATTGTAGTACTGTCGGTGCTGATCCTTGCCATCTACTTCGTATCGGATCGCATCCAGAACCAGCGCAAGATCGTGCTGCAGACAGGCTCCGTGCTCAAAGCCCGCTTCGCGCTGCAGAGCCTGATGGACTACACCTACTTTGCCATCCAGCGCCGCTACTGCCTCACTGACACCTTGCTCGCCGAGGACTCTGACAAGTGCAAGCTTAAGTACAAAGTAGGTGTGGATGGCACAAGATCCGGCCGCAGCATCGAGCGCGTTCTGCTTTCAGACGAGCAGGCCAAAAACATGGTCGATATGATCAACAATAACTCCATCGACCTCGGCCTAGAGGCAATCACGCCGATGAGCGCGGATGGAATTCGCGACATCGACCACATTGACATCCGCACAAAAGCGAAAGACATCATCTCGACCCATCCACTTTACCCGATGATCAACCCTCTCTATCAGGTGATGAAGCAGGAGCTCAAGAGCGCCTCCAAGTTCAAAGCCCTCGAACTTGTGCTTCGGGTGCAGATCCAGCGCGACGATGACAAGCACGTGCCGCGCACAGGCAACGAAGTCTATTTCTGGGTAAAGGTATCTCTCGAGGACGGCACGAAAAAGGTGCTGACCATAAACAACACGACCAAGCTCGCCGTTTCCAGCTATGGCGCGATGTCGCCGAGAGAAGTGGGCTCCTTCGGCCTCATGATCGGCCGCGACCTGCGCCTCGATGGTGGAGACGATTCGGAGCCTGGCGATGTGATGCTGCCGCCAGTGGACAATAAGAACGATGTGCAGGGCCCTGGCCTTGTGTTCATGAGCCCGGTCTTTGTGAACCGCAACGTGCACCTGCCTTTCGTGTCGAAAGCCAATGGCGGCCACAAAACGGGTTTTTCGAACAAGTATTCTCCCGTTACTTTCTCCGATCGGGTCGTGCTCGGCCGCGGAATTGTTTATGAGGGAAATAGTATCTATAAGCCAGAATCAGCTGGCGGCCGAGACAGCATGCTCTGGACCGACAACAAGCTCTTTGGCGGCTTCAAGATGGGCGTATTGGTAGACGGCTTTTTCGATAAAGGCCTCAACGTATTCACCAAAGTAGCAGCATCGGCTCCGATCAGCGACGCCCTCCAGCAAAAGTGCAACGCCCGCTACAAGATGGGTACCGACACCGAATTGATCCGCGCGAGTGTGTTCTACGGCAACCTTCTCTCAACCGCCGCCGACGGCACCCTCAAATACCGCCTTGGTTACACCGACGGCAATTCCTTCAAAAAAGGCGCTGGCCCCTTCGGTGCCGTAGACCACTCGAGGTTCGGCACCGGCACCGTGACCCGCGTTCCCGATGCGCCTGACGCCGCCGCCAAGGAGGCCGTGCTCAATGTAGCAGTACGCTTCGGCACTGGTGCCTCCCCTCGCGAAGTTACGCAGGTTCGCCTCAGCAACAACAGCAGCGTGACATTCGTAACCCAGCCTGCGTCGGAAGAATACGAAACGCTCCTCAATACCAAGAAGGCCGACGCCGAAGCGTTGCCCCAAACGACGCCGACGGAAATAGACGCCCGCAACGCCGCGATAGCGGCAGCCCAGGCCAAACTCGATGAACTCGCTGGCTGGAAAGCCAATCCCGGAAAAGTCACGCTCACGGTGCGAAAGATCGAGAAAATAAGCCTGGGCGCCAGCCGCGAACAGAAGAACGTGCTCGACCTCGAGATCAAGATCGAGCATCCGGAAGCGTTCCGCGATGCCACGACGCCTGAGCCAAATCTGGTGGCCCCTCGATTCGAACTCCTGGGATACGACAATATTTTCGACAATGACTATGGGGCTCCGCTCTCCATGACGGAGCCCATAAACTACGTTACTAAAAACAAGCAGCGCTTTCTTAACTTCAAGTTCGATGGCGACACGATTCAGGCACCGAGCGGCTTTTCGGCTTCGGCCACTGGCGAACCCATCAGTCCTGAGATCCCGAACGACAATGTCGACTACGCCGAGCTCGACGAACAGTGCAACGCAGCCAACAACGCGGCTACCGGCCAGAGCTTTGGCGCACTCGAATGGAACATCGACCTCGCCGAGAAGAGCACTTTCAAGTCGTGGAACTACGCCGACGACGACGGCAAGCTCCCCGCTGCGCCGCTCACGGACCCAGACAGTACCGCGGCCCATACAATTAACTTCAATGCGGGCAATTCGAAACGCTGGCCTCTCGATGGCCCGAAGAATATCTATGCCGGCTCGCTCGGCCGCGATGAGTTCAAAGTTCGCTCCATCGTGCCTACTTGCAAAATTCAGCGGACCGCCGAGCTCGTGACCGGCTTCTTCACTTGCCATACGCTCATCATCGAGGAGCGCACGTTGCCCCTTTACATCATCGGCACCTTCGTGGTTCGCCAAATCGTTTTCGCAGAAGCAACGGGTCTTGCCGACGACACCACTCCGATTCCGCCTCATAGCCCGAGCGCTGCGAGGGCGGCCTACAAAGCCGGCATCTATTGGATGTCGATCTATCACCCGGAGGCCGTGCTCCACCTGCGCCATGCCGCCGTGCTGCGCCCAAAACTCGTGCCCTCTGCTGCCTGCATCGACGGCGCTTCTGCCACCGACCTGCCCATATGGGCGCAGGCCGCGAACAGGATTTCGCGCATCTCGGATAACCGCTCGTGCAACGTGGTCGGGCTGCGGTCCAAATCCAACCCGATTCAGTGGACTGCGATCGACCCCGACTGCGGCCTCCTGCCTGACGGGTCTGCTACGGTATGCAAGAAGCACCCGGTGAACTTTTTCGTGATGGAACACGCGCGCGGAGGTGGCCCGTGAGGCACGGCAATCTTCTGAAAAACCAGCGTGGTGTTACCCTTCTCGAAATCATGTTCGCGATGGGTATCCTCGCGCTCGGCACCTACCTCACGATCGAAGGCGTCGACCAGCTGAGCGAATCCACGCGCAGCACGAAAAACATTTCTTCAACCGAGCGCCAGATCGCGATGATCGTAGACAATATCCGCACGAGCTTAGGCCAGTATCAGATCAACTACGATCCGTCCTCGGCCACCAAGCAGGAAGCTCTCGAGCTAGACAGCCTGCCGATGGAATGGGACCCAGGCGTGGAACGCCTCGCGATACCGGAATGCCTTGCCGACAAGAAAAAGTGCCTCGGCGGCCGCTATGGCTTCGTGGTGCAGCCGCTCGAAGAACCAAGAGGATTGTATACGGTCACCTTGAGGATGACCCACAGAGACTGGAAGGAGCCTTTCCGGGAATATACGTTCCTGGTTACGGTGCAATGATGAAAGCTAAAACGGTCTTCCATAACCAGCGCGGTTTCTCGCTTCTCGAAGTGGTGATGGGGCTCGGCCTCTCTACCCTGCTGGTATTGGCGATCTACGTTTTCTATTCCAGCTTCAACAAGCAGATCGTCGACCTCAGCAATGAAATCGAAATCGCGACCGACATCGAATCAGGCCAGCGGATCATGCTGAAAGATCTCAAGATGGTCGACACTTCGTTCGGCATTATCACTGTGGAAGACGATGCCGGCAAACCCTTCTTCGAGTATTTCCCCGATGTGCCGGAAAACGAGATTCCCGCCCCGGTGAGCCGCACAATCACACTCAAGCAAAATGGAAAGCACGAGCTTGTGCTGCTCCTTCACGACCAGAACGCGCACTCTATTCCTACGTTGAACTACGACCCCTCCTGGGCCTACCAAATCACTGCGGCGGGCAGCAATCCGGAAGGCACCGTGCAGTTCAGGCACGTGAACTGGGCACAGGCTGGAACTGGGGGCCACGGAAACATGATCAGTGAGCTGCGCCGGCGGGAAACAGACCCTTCTTCCGGCCACGTGCTTACCCCGGGCTTCTGGAACCAGGGGCAGCTTCTAATGTTCGACATGACGTCGAACTTCCGCCTACCAGCCCAGATGGGTGAACGCAATAAATTCGCGCCGCGCCCGCCTTTCTTCGTAGGAAGAGTCGCGGGCTCGGATACAGGCAAAGTTGCGGCCGACGACGCTGGCTTTACTATCGACAACGAAGTGAAAAAATACGTGAACATCAAACACCCGCTGAACGATAGCTACGACAACGATTCAGCGAATGCTTTTCTGTGGGGGGTTCCGGGAACGTCCGGTGGCATGCCATCTGTTCGTCTGCGACCGGTGAAGCTGGTGAAATACTACGTAAAACAGATGTACCCCACTCACGCCGAAGAAAAGATGCGCCAGCTGGTGCAGCTCTACCGGCAAACTCTCACCAATGGGAAGTGGGAAGACAAGAAAAACAATTTTCTGATCGCCGAGAAGCTCAAGAGCGTGCAGTTCCGTCGGAACTCGGTAACCGACAAATCGGTCCTTTTCGAGATTTCAAGAAGTGAACTTTAATAGGGGGGAACCATGAGAACGTCAAACATGAAAATCAAGGCTGTCCTGGGTGTTCTGGGAAGCTTGTCACTAGTGAGCAGCGCTTTCGCGGGTACACCAATGCTGGTGAACCCTGCCGTAAGCAACCACGCAGGAGCGCCGGCTAGCGGCTCCGTAAGCAGAACGGGTACGGGCGATATGACCTTGCGCCTGATCAACAGCTGCTACGGCACCAACCTGCGTGGCACCTCGAACCCGCTGGCGCCTTCCAGTATCGTCGAAGCTAAGATCAACCTGCTAAGCCGGAAAGACAAAACCTCCGCGCCCGTAGCCACAAACCTGATGGTGAAGTACCCTGCGCTCGTGGCCGACAAAGACGGGATCACGAAAGAGTCTGAAGGCCCTATCGATCCTTCAATGTATTCCGGGCCTGCCGGCATGAAAGTACGCATCTTCGGCAATACCGTGGAAGCCACAGTGCCGATGCCAGTTAGTGTGGTGGTCGATGGATCCGGAGATCTGCGCGACGAAAAAGGAGAGCTCCTGAATGGACAGGGAATCTGGCCTGTTTCGTTCGATACCTACTCCTTCTACCAGCACGTGAGCACCTGCGAAGGTGGAGCTGCGTATGGCAAGTGGGGCTGGTCTACCTACATTCCCACCTACCCTTGCGGAGCTTACATGGGCAAAAACGGCCCTCTCTCGCACACCTTCGAAGGCGTAAGTATTGCCTCCGACAACTCTACGGTGGAAATTTCGGTGAAATTTCCCGGTCAAACGGGCTACTGCGGCGGTTACTACTCGCCTCTGATGCTCTTTTTTGACAACGATCGCCCCAAGTTCAATGGTCAAAGCAAGTTTCAGCTGAGCGCGGCGAGCAAAACTTACTGGGTTGAGGCTGGAGCTCCCGGCCACTTCCTCGCGATCGACCGCAACTACAACGGAAAGATCGACGGCAAGGAAGAGCTCTTCGGCGACCAGGACTCCGATACGAACGGCTTCGAATCTCTCAAGGAGATCGACAGCAATAAAGACGGCATCGTGAACTCCAAAGACAAGAAATTCAAGCGCCTGCTTCTCTGGCAGGATAAGAACGGCGACGGCGTATCGACGCCCGACGAGCTTGAACTTCTGTCAAAACGCGTAACGAAGATCAGCCTGGCCTACAAAAAGCTGGTGAACTCTTACGGCGACACCGCGGAAGCCCGCCAGGTATCGCAGTTCTGGTTCAAGGATGGCGCCAAGACGAAAATGGGAATGGTGGAGGACATCTGGTTCGCTCCCGTTTCTAACAGCAACGGCGCACCCATAAAGTAACGCGATCCCCTCGGGATGGCGCACTGGGGCCGGCATTGCCGGCCCCTTTTTTTTCAGCCGAAGGACTGATCCAAAGGACAGCCGAAGGACTGATCCAAAGGACAGCCGAAGGACTGTCCGGCGGAACTACTGGCAGCTCGCGAGGATCTGCCGCATGCCGCCCAACCTGGCGTCTACGCAGGCCCCCGCATTGCGATCCCTGTCAGGCGCAGTCACGATGCGGCCGGCCTCCGCAAAGTCTTCATAGAAGTTCGTCGCACCGTAACGGCTCACCGGGCAACTCGGATTTTTGGCTGTGACTTCGCTCTGGTATCGACTATGAAGCGCGTTGCCATTGCGATTGCCAATCACGTGAAAAAATTCGTGCACCGTGATGCCCACCCGGATGCCGACGCAGCCAGCCCCATCGAGCTTCACAGTATTCCCCCCCAGCACGAAAGTTCCGGCTACGCATCTTCCATTTTGTGCCCTGCGCCCTCCGAGATCAGCCGAGCGCACTTCGAGGCCCCTGAGCTTGTAACGGTAGCATGCAGGAATTCTCTGCACGGCAGCGGCGATCGTGCTCTTTTCGGCATCGGTGAAGCTTGGATCAATTCTCATATCCAGGCTGCGCAGGTCGCCTCCCCCAGGCACCGGATCTGCAGTGGGATTCAAATTCCCTCCGTTTGAAGGGCCAGGGTCAACGCCTCCTGGATTCCCGCCGGTGGGCGCGTCCGGCGATCCGCCGCCAGGATTGCTCTTGCTGAGCTTTGAAATTGCGAGACCAGCGAGTACAGCCGCCGGAACACCGATGGCGAGGATGGGTACCCATCTGGGGATCGGCTTGCGGTCGTCGTCGAAATTGAGCTGCACCGGAACATAAGGCGCGGGCTTGGGATAAACAACAGTGGTCTGCGATTCGGTTGTCGTGATTACGGTGGACGTCGTCACAATGGTTTGCACGGTAGGGGTGATCACGGGCCGGTTTTCAGTGACGGTGTAAGTAGAGCCAGAAGCTTCCGAAGGCGAAGTTACAATGGTGCTTGCATTTGTGGAGGCCTGGTTCGAAGGATTCACCGCCACAGTACTCTTCAGCTGCGAAGCGGAAGTTGCGGCCTTGCCCCCGAGCCGGTCAAACTGGTCCGCGGCTGCCTTTTTTGCATCGGCCTGCGCTTTTACGAACTTTTCGTTCTTCGCCAGCTCCGCGATCAGCTTCGATTCTGTGGCGTGGTACTGTCTGGCGGCAGAACTAAAGGCGCAGGCATTTGCCTTCAGCGACATCGTGGCTGCCTGCCTTTGCTGGGCGAGCGCAGACGCACTTTTCTGGAGCGCGTCGCTCACTCGTCTTGAGGCCTTTGCAGCGCGACGATTCAGATCAGCGGATGAAACTTGAGAATTTTTCTGGTTGTCGGGATTACGGATCCGGTCAAGGGCGTCTTTTTCGCCGTGCATTTCGGTGCAGGCATTCACTTCCATTTTCTGCAGGTCGGTTGCGATCTTGGTGCAGCTGCTGAAGAGAGTGCGCTGGCAGTCGCTTGGCTCCGTTTTGCCGATCTCCTGGCACTGCTGCCAGATCTTGCGAAAGGAATCTTCCATACCGGCCCGGTAGCTGCTGTCACAGCCTTCTGGCACCTTGAGCGCCGGTGCCTTCACCACGCGCAGCGGAACCCTATCGAACACGAGGGTATTCGGAGGGTCGGGCCGGTTATAGCCCGGATTGTCGGGGCCGTGCAGGCCATCCGCGTGCGCCAACAGGGCGAAAAAGATGGAAAGGAAAAACGTCAAACGGGGGCACTCCTCTAAATTCCTCCCCCGTATTGCCTGATCGTCCATTTCGGCGAAAATCTTGGGAGAGACACCTATTTCCTGTCGGAATTTGGCCCTGAAAACCTCATTGAATTCCGAAGTAATTTGCGATAGTGCCACGATTGCGTGTTGATTTTCGAGCCTGCCCTGCGATGATGGCGCGCATGCGCCGTATCCGCCTCACCAGAACCTTGTCCGTCATAGGCTTTGCTTTCCTGCTTCTAGGCCTTTTCGCCTACCTTACCCACGAACTACGGGAGCTTCCGTCGACTACCGTGTTGCCACTCGATGCGTTTGTGCTTGGTAAAGCCCAATCGCTGCGAAGTTTCGGGCTCACCAGGTATTTCCTCGAGATCACGGCACTTGGCTCGGCTTCGGTGCTTACCACTCTCACGGTGGTGATCCTTTCTCTATTGGCCTGCGCGGGGCTCTGGCGCGGCTTTACACAGCTACTGCTGGTTGGCCTCGCTACCCCGCTGCTGAGCTCCGGGCTTAAGAACTTCGCCGGGCGCGCGCGACCCGCCGTTGAGGTGCGCCTCGACTACGTGTCGAGCTTCACCTTCCCAAGCGGGCACTCGCTGGCGGCATCGGCTATCTACCTCACTATTGCGTTTCTGCTGCTTCCGCTGATCCGCAGCGCGCGGCTTCAGGTGGTATTCCTGACGTTCGCGTGCCTGCTGGTTTTCCTGATCGGCCTCAGCAGGCTCTACCTCGGCGTGCACTACCTCTCGGACGTGGGCGGCGGCTTGTGCGTAGGCACTGGATTCGCGTGCCTGGCGCACGTGGGTTTCAATACGCTCTGGAACCGCTCACGCGCTCTCAAAAAGCTCGATCACGTTTCCTGAAGGATCCTCGCAGAGGATCTGAGAGCCGCCCGGGCCCTTTACGATTTCGTTGCGGAACTTCACCCCGGCCGCCTTCATTTTGCCAACCTGCGCCGGCAGATCCTTCACTTCCAGTACGAAACGATTCCAGCCTCCGGGGCTAGGCTTTTCGCCGTTCGGCATCGGCTGCGCGGCGCTCGAGTTCGGGCCCGCGGCCCAGAGCATTAGGTCGCCGTGCTTGAGAATCGCCATGTTTGGGCCGAACTGCTGCTCAAGGGAAAAACCGAGCTGCTCGGTGAAAAACTTCACCGAAGCAGCCACATCATTCACGAGGTAACGTACCGCCGCCATTACTTCACGCGGAGGCGCATCGAGGGATCGCCCTGCAGGTGATACCAGCGCTGGTTCGAGGCGATATCATTCACCCCGGAGGTATTCTCCGTAAGGTATTTCTGTCCGGCCTGCAGAGCCTCGCCGAGGATCGCATTTTGGGTCGCGGCTACGTGGAAGCCCACTCCGCGCGCGAAGATCGCGGGCGGATGCCACGACACAAGCACAGTGCCTCCATAATAGGCAGTCGTGCCGATCGGAGAGCCGCTCGGATCCACATCGCCCATCAGGTGAGCTCCGGCATTGGCCGGGCGCAGGATGCCGTTGAGGCAGGCTACGTCGATCCACACGGGCTTCACCGCCGCCGCATTTCGCAGCTGCGCGATGTGCTGCACGCTATAGGTGGAGCCGAACGATGGCCAGTCCGTGCCGCTGCCGTGGCCGAGGTAGGTCACCCACCAGGCGCCAGTATCGAGCGCGGCGTTGAACGCGGCTGGCGTGGAATCGGCATTGTTCTGGTAGAAGTAAATGCTTTGCGAGCCGAGATTTGCGGTGAAGCGTCCCTGGATTGCGGTAACGTAGTCTGCGTCGGAGGGGTTCGCGCCCTCGTTGCTGGCGATCCCCACCGCGCGGCTCCAGCCTACGGAAGCACTCGAATCACGCTCGTAGGCGATCCACTTGCTCACTACGTGCGATACGGTTTCGGGGCTATCAGCCACGATGCGTCCGCCGTAAACTTCAGGAATAACGTCGGTCGCGTCGCCCATCGTGTAGTAAGGAAGGTCGGACGGCGTATTGCGATCGGTAGTGGTTTCGACGCGTGTCTGCGGGATCTGGTTTTCGCCTCCCACGATCAGGCTGTATTTGAACTGCGCGCGATTAAATTCAGCGTGAATCCAGTTCTTAACTGCCTCTGCCGTCGTGGCGTTCATGTCTTCAAAGGCCACTACGTTGAAGCGCAGGTTCTGCGAAATGCGCTTATGCGCGATCCAGGGCTCGAGCGCGGCGAAATTGGCGCGTTTGGAGATTACGAGATAGTCATAGGCTCCCGCCCCTTGCTTTACGAGGTTCGGGCGGTAAGAAATTTTGTAGGAAGCTTTTGGATAAAGGTAAAGCATACCGCTCTTGGCGTCGTAGCGATGCGGGAGAAGCAGCACGCGGCTGACTCTCGTACCGCGAAAGTCGCCGAGGCTTTGCAACTTGTAGTAGCTCTCGGGCGAAGCGTAGGAATCGACCTCGTCGCGAAACTCTTTTACGCGCCGGTCGAGATTGGCACAGCGACAAGCTTCTTCCTGGGCAGGCAGCAGACGTCCAACCTGGAGCGCGACTGGCGTGCCGAGGCTGGCCTCAACTTCGACGCCCTCGCCTTGCACCGTGACTGCCTGGAAGGGCAACATCGGCTGGCCGATATCGGAAGTGGAGTTCACGCCCGGCAGGCTGAGCTTCTGGTAAACGGAAAGCTCGCCTTTGCCGCGCTCGAGGGAAAGCTCTTGGAGCCCGAAAGAAACGTGCACCACTTTCTGCCCGCTGGGCTCGAGGAATCGCTCGCTCCTTTCCACGGTATTCACGCCCGGAGCGCTTAAGCGAACCGTGGCTGCGCCGGCTTCGAAGCCGAACAGGGCGAGGGGAACGAGGGCGGGGAACAGTGCCTTCCTGGCAAGTTTCATGGTGATTCCTCCTGAATCAAATGATGATAAATGGTATTAATTTACCTGGACGCAGAGCAAGAATTATCTATACCCGGATTCAGGGCACCTGTTGGCGTTTTGCGCGCCCATTGCCGCAAACGATGAATCAGCCACTTGCGCCGGCTCTTACAAGGGCTGGCAAGATCGAAGCGAATCCGACTAGAATTTCCGTCGGAACTTTTTTGATGATATTCCCCTCCTTCGATGGCTGCATCCGCTGGCACAGGTCCTGCTATTGTTCACCTGAACACAAACCAAGCGGACTCCAGGCGGCTCTGGCCCGGGAAAAAGTGGCGAACTTTTAGCCACCGGCCGTTCTTTGATCGGTGCCCATGAAGCTATACTTACTTGCTCTCCTGCTCCCCTTCTCTGCCTCTGCAGGACAACTTTCGCTCCCTCCTGGTCTCGAGTTCCGCGAACCTTTCCTGATCGGCAGCATTCAGGCCGGCGTACAGTCGCCCGCGCTGATGAGCTCGCGCGGCTCGTGCCGGGCGATCCTGCTCTCCGAGAAAAAAACGCCAGGCCTGGAGAAAGAGGCGCATTTCGCGGACCCTAGAATCGAAGGCGAGTTCCATAAGGTGCTGGTCGCCGAGCGCTATTCGTTCGAGTACGGGCATCAGGAGCTGAACGTGGAGTGCTTCGTGCGCCTGCGCGACAAGACGCCCCTCACGCAAAAGGAATTCCTCGCCCTAATACGAGAGCTCGGTTTCCGCCTCGAGGGCTGAGCTCTTGCGCCGCCCCTCGTTTCCTGTGAAAATCCCGGGATGGCCCTGCTCCCCCTTATCCTCTGCGCTCTCGCCTTCGCCGCCCCGGCGGAAGAAGCGCTGGAGTTCCACCTCACGCGCGAGCCCGCCAAACCTGGCCCCTCCCAGCAGTACCGCCTGATCCTCGACGCCCCGAAGACGGCTTGCGCGTCCAAAAAATCAGTGAGCCCCCTGATCTCGAAATCCGAGTTCGTTGTGAGCAGCAATAGCCGAACAGTGCTTACAGGCTGCCGCTGGATATGGGTGATGTCGGCAGGCGGGCCTGCGGCTTCTGCGCTGCCAGACATCGAGCTCGTCGAGCTCGCCGGCGGCCGCAGCTTATGGAAAGAGCCTCCCGCTACTTTACTCGATGCCGTCACGCGCTTTCCCGAAAAATACATGCACAAACCGCCCTGCGCGACGTTCAGACCGGAAGAATTCGTTTGCCGCTTTAAGAACTCCAGCAAAGTGATGACCGTCGTCGTGGAAGTTGGGCGCGACGAGAACGGAGAGTATTACGTGGGACCGAGTGAACAAGGACGCAAAATCGCGGAAAGCGGCAAGATTGGTAAGAAGAAGATGCCGCTCGGCAAGCTAGTCGACGGTACCCCGCAGACGATCGACGCCGACCGCGTGCCCGACTCGCACTTTTACCGCTGCGTGGGCGACACGATCTTCCACCACTACTTTGAGAACGGCCGGGAGCTTGTTCGCGAATACAAAGTCACCGACAAGCAGATCCTCGCGGGTGGAAACGGCGGCGTGCTCTACACTTGCTTACCGGGGGCCAAGGATTCCTGCTCTGAGCTCACGGCTTCGAAAGAGTTCGTATGCGATAAACTCGTGCAGTGAGTTTTTTCTGTAAGAGTAAGCTGCGGGCGCGCTTCAGGCGCGCGAGTGACTTCGCCCTTGAACTTTTTCTTCCCGGCAGCAGGGGCCCTACGCGAAAAAATCCTCCTCACGAAAGAAGCGATCCTTATACGGCAGCTCGCCGGCCGCTTCGAGGCGGTTCTTCTCGAGGTATTCTCCTAGATTTTTATAGTCACTCCCCCAATGCGCCACGCGCGTGTAAGGAAGCCGAAGCCAGAAGCCTTTGCCGTAGCGGCGCGAGAGCAAGCCGGTGAGCGCGCGAATGAACTTGAGGTAGTCTCTGCGGTGCGGGATTTTCAGCACGAAGTGCACGTGGTCGTCCGACACGGCGTGATCGTAAATTCTGAGGAAAAACTTCTCGGCGAGCCGCCATGCCTCGCGCAACACCTCGGCTCCCTGTGAGCCGGGAAATGGCATTTTTGCTTTCAGGATGAGGTGAATCGGGCGGTCCGTGGCCAGCGGACGTAGCGTTTTCCTCTCGCCTTGATATAGCTCTCCGCCGTGTTCTGGTTTTTCGGCGGGAATCAACTGGAGTTGTTTCATCCGCGGAGCATACATCCAGTTTAGTTTCGGGCCAATTCTCGCTTTTTTACCAATGAGGAGAACGCCAGAAAGCGCTATAAACGCCCCACATACGACCGCGTGACTTTGCCCTGCGTTTGTTTTCATATTTACGAGAAGGATCGTGTTTCTATTCTGTTCCGGGCGTGGCGCGAAAATGTGGAGCTGCAAAACACGTCAAGCCTTGCTTGAAATAAATTTCTATTTTCCTGGCGCAATAGGAATTCCTCGCCCTAGTGCGAGAGCTCGGTTTCCGCCTTGCGGGCTATGCCCTTGTGCTGGCCCGCCCCCAAAGGCCTCAGCAACCTCGATACCGTGTCCAATCACCTTCAACAAAAAAAGCAGCAAACCTTGCTCGCCAAGCTCGCGAGCTAAAAATAAAAACTGCACCCTAAGCCCCGGGAATCGCAGGGCGAGCACCAAAACCTGCGGTGCTCACCCTTGCCCTTTGCCCGCCAGCCCCCACCTTTGAGGGATGGAAACGCAGTCCAAAGTAATTATCCGCGAAAACTGGCTCACGCAAACCGGCAACCGAGCCGCCCGCGAGCTCACGCTCTTCTACCTCGGGCTCCTGTTCCTCTTTGGCGCCGTCTACCTTCTCGACGTCGGCGGTGTAGCAAGCTACATGTCAGCCACGCCAAGGCAGCTCTTTGAGCGCAAAGAATATTGGCGCGCGTTCACCACCATCTTCGCCCACGCCGACCTCGGCCACCTGCTATCCAACAGCTTCCTCTTCGTTCCCTTTGCCTATTTTCTCTCCCGGCACTTCGGGCTCATCCTGTTTCCCCTTCTCGGTCTCACAGGCGCCACTCTCACCAACGTGGTGGTGCTCGCCACGATGCCGGAAAACACCTCGCTTGTGGGCGCGAGCGGCCTCGTCTACTGGATGGGAGCCGCGTGGCTCACGATGTTCTGGCTGCTCGACCGCCGCGATCGCGCGGGCCTGCGCCTTGGTAAAGTGCTGATGGTGGGCGGCGTGCTCTTCGTGCCCGACGTGCTCAGGCCTCAAGTGAGCCATATGGCGCATTACGTGGGCCTCGCTTTCGGGGTGCTAAGCGCTTGGCTCGTGTACGCTCTGAACCGCCGAAAGTATGAGGCCGCGGAGGTGCGGGAGCTCGTGTCGATCGAGATCCCTGACTTTGAAGGGGACTGGAAACGGCAGCTGGAAGAGGCCTCCGGCAATTTGACCCCGAGCTCTGGTGCCATTTCGAACCATTTTACTCAAGTGACACCAATTGAATATAAAAGGCGCAGTAATAACGAATAGTTACGCTGGCACAGCTCCTGCTCTATAGACCTCGAGACGCCGAAAGTGAGGGCCACAAAGACCCTCAGCTTGGAAGCCTCTTAGATAAATAGGAGTTGTTTATGAAAGCCTACCGTTTAGTTGCCGCAATCTTCCTCTCCCTGCTCGCCTCTGCCTCAGCCGTGGCCGCCTCGTTTCCCCAGGAAAACGAGAAACTTGAAGCCAGCGCCCAGATCGCGCTGCGCGCCTCGAGCCCCGACGCCTCTTTTGGCACGAAAGGCACACAGATCGGCTGGATCAAGCAGGGCGACACCGTAAAGGTGATCAGCGCCAAACAACACTCCACCGTTTTCGGTTTTGAAGTTTGGGTAGAAGTGCAGTCGCTTTCTGACTCTGCCGTTAAGGGCTGGATCTTCAACGGCATGAGCGCCGAAGTTCTTAAAGGCCACGGAAAGCTGCACGCAGCAGAGGCTCAGGAGATCGTAGCGGCACTTCGTTAGTTCCATCCTTTCGCTTCGCAGTGACGCGAGGCTCCAAGCGCCAGGACGGCGCCTAAAAACAAGAGAGAAGGCCGGCATTCCAGGAAGGAGCGCTGGCCTTCTCTCTTTAATGACTCTGTCGTCGACGCCTCCGGATTCTTCCGAAGGCATTTTTTTTACGCCCCCATACTTTTCCCGTGCGCCAGCAGTAAAGCCTCCGCTGCTGTCGCGCCGCTTGCGGAAAATGGCGCGCGCGGCCAGGTGCTTCCTGGATATTTCTCGATCCAGATCGTCGCAAGCCAGCGCTCGTTTTCCTGACGGCGCACCTCAATATCGGCAGCGTTTTTTTCAATCAACGCCACGATTTCCTCGAATTTTACCGTTTCAAAAGAGGGCTCGAAATGGGCTTCCAGGTTGGTCATCAAAAGAGCTTAAACCAGCTCCCCGCGCCCCAAGTTGACTCATTGCATAATTTTAGCAATATTCAATCACTACAGAGCAAAACTAGCTCTTGCGTGATGCGTCATTTTCCGCTAAAACAGACCGCTTAACCAAGCCCCCGGGAATCCATGAACAATGTAATGGGAATGTCACTTCTAGGAACTTTATTCCTCTCGAATATCGTTCACGCAGCCGTGACCAAAGACTACCGCCTCACCTTCCAAGATCGCTACGAGCTAGGCGCGGAAGACGTGAAAAATGAGACCATCACGCTGATGCCCGGCCTCTTCGCTCGCCATCTCTGCGACGTCGAGTGGACGATCGAGAAAGAGGGCGAGGATTTCATCGTTGTGCGCCTGACCGGCATCTCGCGCAAACGCCTCGAAAGCTGGCTCTTCACGCTTGAAAGTCAGAGCAAAGGCAGTCTCAAAGAAATACGGGAGCTTTGATGCTCGCGTGCGGGCGGTTCTGATGCTTGCGAATTGGCAGTTCTACGCACTGGCCTCGGCTTTCTTCGCCGCACTCACCGCGATCTTCGGCAAGCTCGGCGTAGGTGGACTCAATTCCAACTTCGCCACTCTCGTTCGTACCTTGGTGATCCTGGCCGTCACCACGCTGCTCGTAACATTCCGCCGCGAATGGCAGTGGGCGGAACTCGTCGGCAGCGGCTCACGTAGTTTTTTCTTTCTGGTACTATCCGGTGTTGCGACTGGCGCATCCTGGCTCTTCTACTACCGCGCGCTCCAGCTAGGAGACGCGTCCCAGGTCGCGCCCCTCGACAAGCTCAGCCTCGTGCTGGTCGTAATTTTGGCGGTGATTTTTCTTGGCGAGCGGCCGAGCCTGCCCACCCTGCTAGGGGCGGCGCTGATTTTCGCCGGCACGATGGTGATGGTTTTGGGCAAGGCATAGTACGTGGTAAGCTCACGCCGCATGCTGAATTTAAGCTTCTACCGTTTTGTTCCCCTTACCGACCTGCCCGACCTTCAGGCGGAGCTTCGCACGATCGGGAAAACGCTTTCTCTTCGCGGCACGATCCTGCTTGCCGAGGAAGGCGTGAACGCAATGCTCACGGGAGAAGAGCATTCAGTTGCCCTCTTCAAAGAACACGCTGATCGGCTCTTTGGCCCAGGCCTTCCCTACAAAGAAGGCTTCGCGCCAGAGCATTCCTTTCACCGCTTATTGGTAAAGATCAAAAAAGAGATCATCTCTGTCGGAGACCCCACCCTCAAGCCGCACCAGCGCACTGCGAGCCGCCTGAGCGCCGAAGAGCTCAAACAGTGGATCGACGAAGGCCGCGACTTTCATTTTCTCGACACTCGTAACGACTACGAGGTGGAGGTAGGCACCTTTCGCGGAGCCACTCACCTCGCTCTCGAATGCTCGCGAGAGTTCGCGGCTAGAGCCAAAGCAAAAGCCGCCGACTGGAAGCACAAACCCATCGTTACCTTCTGCACGGGGGGCATTCGCTGCGAGAAAGCCTCGGCCGCGTTGCTCGAGCAGGGGCTTACGGAAGTCTACCAGCTCGACGGCGGGATCCTTCGCTACTTTGAGAAGACGGGAGGCGCGCATTTTGAAGGACTCTGCTTCGTTTACGACTGGCGCCTCGCGGTGAACGGGAAGCTCGAACCAAAGCCGCGCTCAAACGATGGCCGAGATTTCGGCCGGCACAAAAGAATTTCGGAAAACGGCCATGGCTGAGATTCCCGTTCTCGAAACCGCCCGCCTGCGCCTGCGCCCCCACCGTAAAAGCGACCTTGCCGCCAATTTTTCAATGTGGAGCGATCCCATCGTGGTCAAACACACGATCGGCGCGGCTTCTACGCAAACGCAGAGCTGGATGCGGATGATCACCTTCCTCGGCCTCTGGGAGCTTCTCGGCTACGGGTATTGGGCCGCCGAAGAAAAGAGCAGCGGGCAATACATCGGCGATTTCGGCTTTGCGGACTTCATGCGCGGTGTGCACCCTTCGATTGCCGGAGAACCCGAGCTCGGCTGGGTGCTCACGCCATCGGCGCATGGAAAAGGCTACGCTACCGAGGCGTGCCTCGCGACCCTCGCCTGGGGCGACCAATTTCTGCCCGGGCACAGAACCGTCTGCCTGATCAGCCCGGAGAATATCGCCTCACTAAGAGTGGCGGAAAAGATCGGCTATCGCGAGATCAAGCGCGCCACTATCAAGGAACTTCCCACAGTGATCTTCGAGCGGAAGAAGAGCTAGCAGATAGGTTACAACCCATAAAAGCTCCTCGCCGCCCCCGCTACCGGATAAGCTTTTCTTCGCTCCCTCCGCTACAATGAGCAGGTGCGCGAGCAACCAAATGATCTTTATTTCGTAAGCCCGATAGTAGACTCGCTTTTTGTCGGCGTAGCTTCGATCCTCTGCTTTCTTTTCTACCGCCTCACCTCGAGTGGCTACAGCGGCTTGCAGCTCGATCAGCGCGTGATCCTGATCGCGGCCACGCTTGCGTGGGTCGGCAGCTGGCCACACTTTTCTGCGACCGCCTGGCGCCTGTATGAGACGAAAGAGCGAGTCGCGCGCTTCCCGCTCACGGCGCTCCTCTTGCCGGTTTTATTCGCGCTGGCCGCCTTGGCTTGCTTCATCTACCCGGTGAGCTTTGCGCCTACCTTCCTGAAGCTTTTCATTCTGTGGTCACCCTGGCACTTCAGTCTCCAGACCTTCGGCATTACGCTGATCTATGCGCGCCGGGCGGGAATCGACATCTCGCCAGCGGCAAAAAAAGCTCTTGGGCTTTTCTTCGTGAGCAGCTTTCTCGTGCAATACACGGAAGTTGAGCGAAGCATGAGCGTGGGCTTCATGTACGCACTCTTTTATCCGCAACTCGACCTCCCCGCCTTCATTACTCCGTTGGCGAGCGGGGCTATGTACGCCTCGCTCGCATTCGCCGGTTGGAGCATCTTTCCTACCTTCCGGAGCCGCGGCCTGCCTTGGATCTTCCTGCTGCCAATATTGACCCAATACCTCTGGTTCGTGCACGGTGCGAAGGTGCTTTCCTTCCAGCTGCTGCTCCCGTTATTTCATGGCCTGCAGTATCTGCTTATTGCCTGGGCGATCGAGATCCAGGCGCGGGGCCGCTCTCTCGGCGTCGCGCGCGCCACGAGCCGCTGGGCGCTTGTGAATTTCACGGTCGGCGCTATTTTCTTTTTCGGAATTCCCCGTCTGCTCGCCTGGTTCGGCTTTGATCTCGCCTTTTCAACCCTCGTATTCCTCGCCGCCGTTTCGGTGCACCACTACTTCGTAGATGGGGTAATCTGGAAGATCCGCGAAGAGGGGCAGAGATCTCCCCTGTTTTCCAACGTGCGCTGGGCCTGGCAGCCCGAGGAGCGAAGATGAACGAGACCAAGGCCCCCGTCGACCTCGCGTCACCCGAGCTGATCGTGCCTGCGCTGCTGCTTCTGGTGATAATGTTTGCCCTCGCGATCGCCTTCCTCGGCGAGAAGCACGACCGCACCAAGCGCTCGCTCGCGCTCCTGATTGTGCTGGTGGCGGCCTTCGCCATGCTGCTGAAGCTCCTGCCCCTCGCGCTCGGCGGGGCCTTGAGCCTCGCCGTTTTCCTCGGCCTGTTCGGCGTTTTCTTTCTCATGGGACGCTTCGAGCGATGAACAGGCCGGAAACCCCTCTCGATCGAGCCCTCTTCCTAGCCTGTCTCATCACGATCCTGGCCGCGCTGCTTGCCTGCGTGCCGGCCTTCTTCGTGCCGATCGGTTTTCTCGCCGAAGGCGACGCGCTCGACTACCGCGTGCCGATTCTGAAATGGATGCTGCGGCATGGAAGCTACCCCAACTGGAACTGGACCTTCGTCGATGACTATCCGATGCTCGGGGAGTTGCTGATGCTGCCGTTTTTCGCTCTGAAGCAGGAGCTCGCGCGCGTCGTAGCCGTGCTCGCCTATTTCGGGGCGGCGGCGTTCGGCGCCCTGATCGGGGTCGAGCTTCTGCCGGAAAGGCTCGCGGGAGAGAAGCGAGCCTTTTTTCTGTTTGCGCTCGCAAGCCTGCTCGGGCTGCAGCCGCTTCTCGTGCAGGCCGACCACGTGATGGTCGACAACGTGGCGAGCTGCTTTGCCCTTGGATCTCTCTGGCTGCTCCTGCGCGGAAAAACGCTTCCGGCGGCCTGCCTGATGGCTGGCGCGCTCGCTACCCGCTATATGATCTGGGGCGCGGCCCCTGGCGCGGCCGCCGCGCTCCTCCTGCTGCGAAACGGACAAAAAAATCGGGCGCGCGAAGTAGTGCTGTTTACGCTGGTGGCTGGGCTCGGCGCGCTGCCGTTCCTTGTTCGCAACGCCTTGCTTAATGGAAATCCTTTTTTTCCGCTGCTCAACGATCTCTTTGGCGGCGAGCCTATCGCCGCTTTCGACGGTTGGGGCCGTGGCAAGGGCCTGCTTGAGCTGCTGTTGTTCCCCTATGACCTTCTGTACACGAACTCCTTTGTGCGCGCCCTCTTCGATACCAAAGCGCCGCCCGATGGCTACTACGTGTACAAGCTGAGCTTTCTTTTCTACATACAGCTTTTTCTCGTATTGCTGATCGACCTGCTCCATGGCCGCGAGATCCTGCGATCCTTACGTAAAGTGGCGGCGAGCCCCAAGGTGCGGGCGGTCGCGCTCTTTGGGCTGTTCCATTTTTTGTTCTGGTGGCTGGGATCGCAGCAGCTGCGTTTCTTCGGCTGCGGGCTGGCCCTCGCGAATCTCTTTTTGCTTTATTATCTGTTCACCCGGCTTCCCAAGGGATTGGTGGTGGCGCTTGCACTGCTCCCGCTCGCAGCGATCCTGCTGGTGAGACAGGAAAGCTGGCGGATTGCGTTCGGCAAGCAGGTTAGCCTCCGCGACAGCGGCTATGTATTGTCAGCAGAGCGCTGCTTTCAGCGGGCCGGCCTGCAGCCCGGCGACGTCGTGGGCTTTCCCAACCGCGACGTGATCAATGGCTACTTCGACTTTGACTTTGTGTTTCTAAGCCCTAACAATCTTTTCATCAAGCCCCCGGGCCAGCCATCCGCGCCCCTTCCTCGCTTTGTCTACAGCGGGATCGACTTCAGCGATCGAGAAGGATATTTGCGCTGGCCAGAGGAAAAACCCTGCCTGCTCAGGCTCCGCTGAATCTTCGCGCGGCGCGAAGCAAATCCCTAAAGTGGAAGCTCTATAAACCGGCCCCCATGCCTGTTGATGAGTAGCCTGTTTCTCCTATGAAAGCTGGCCCGGGCTTTGCGATTTTCACCCTCGCATGCCTTCCCATTGCCCTAGTTGCGAGAATAGAGAGCTCAGCGGTACAATTTTTGTCCGCTTCGGGTACTTTTACCGAACCTGTGATTCGCGCTGGATCCAGCGTTTTCGTTGCCGCTCCTGCCGTAAAACCTGTTCCCGGGCTTCCTTCTCGAGGTGGTTTCGCCACAAAAAGCGAGTTAAGAACGAACAGCTGCGCCGCCATTTCGCGAGTTCTGGCACGATCCGCCGTGCGGCCCGTACCTTCTCGCTCAACCGCAAGACCGTCGAACGGAAGCTCATTGCGCTTGGCTTTGAAGCCGAAGCCAACCTGCGTATCGAAAACCTCACCAGGAGCAAAGTTCGGGTAGTCGAGTTCGACGATATGGAGACCTTCCAACACACCAAGTACAAGCCGCTCTCGATCACGCTCGCAGTGCAGAAGAGAA